>Ga0182024_10001566_pt1 | contig 58631 bp, 47 predicted proteins | sample P32metaG_FD_120480 | JGI IMG/M metagenome (GOLD analysis project Ga0182024, IMG submission 120480) | Permafrost microbial communities from Stordalen Mire, Sweden - P3-2 metaG (Illumina Assembly) | ecosystem: Environmental > Terrestrial > Soil > Wetlands > Permafrost | place: Sweden: Stordalen...
CACGGGCATACGGCGTGGCCGTGGATAAAATGGCCGGGTGGAATTGATACGAAAGAGAGCCGGCAGCAGTGCGGGCTCTTTTTTTACCTGTCAGGTGTTGGAAGAGGCGAGGGTCGGAATCGGTCTATGAGAGGCCGAATTCAATTCAAAAATGCCATGTTTTACAGGCTAGTCAAGCACTAGGCAGTCACTATTTTTCACTAGGCTTTCACCCCTTTTTATACACAGTTTTATACACAGATAAATCATTCACAGTCTCCACAGAATTTGCCAATCGTCACTTTTGCACACAATCAACTTGAAAGCGATTTTGTCCGATGAATGAGGGCATCTGGCAGCAGTGAGTCTTACCTGTGCCAATCAAAAAGAACACGGAAATTTTTTGAATCTTTATTCCGGCTGAGTGGAATTGAGATTTCTTTCCTTCCAATGTTTGGCGACAGCGCGGGTGGCCTTGTCGAGCCATTCCCGATTAGTTGAGAGAGATGAGATTTCCACGGCGGAAAAAAACTTGTGCCCATTGGCAGCGGGCTTCCCCAAGGGTTTAAGCAAACCGGCCTTTAATAACACAGTGAGTTCGTGTGGCAGGAAACCTAAAATTTCGGATGCCTGCTTCACGTCGAGGCGGGCAGGCAAGCGCGGCAGAAATAGGATGGATTTTTCATTCATACGCGAACCACTGCCTTCCGGGTTTGTCCGGTTGATTTTTTTTGAGTTTCTTGCTGAGTAATCTTTTCCTCGGTCTCGACTTCGGCGGCGTCTTCAATCTGGCTGGGCGCCTGATTTTTGGTGAGGTCAAGTTGATCCTCAATTTCCGCCTGGCGTCTGGCCAAGTGATGATACCGCTCCTCCTTCTCGAAGGGAGCGCCCACCTTGGCCTCAAGTTCGCCTCCGCGCTTTTGCGAATCCTTGATGTCAGCTTCCATTCGTCCGGCGCGCTCCTCAAAACCCTGCACGGTGGATTCCAGCGAACGGATGCTGCCAAGTGCGGTATCGGTGACACGAGTGCTGTAACTGTTTTTGCCCCGCAGAACGAGTTCGGCGCTGTTGTTGAAACTCGCGCGGATGAACAAATCGAACCCGGCGAATTTACCTATGCGGATGTCTTCGCCGAACCGGGCTTTGATTTTCTCGGCCCGCCGCAAGATCAATTCACCGGCCACGCCGCGATTGTCCAGAACCTGCTTCTCCAGTTCGATGCGGAACTGGTCGCCGGACGTATCTTGTCGCAATTTCAAATCCTCCCGCAAATTCGCCAGCCGTTCCGTCCAAGTTTCGACTTCTTCATGCGAATGGCGAAGACTGCTGCGGATGCGGTATTGTTCCTCGGCATGGGCGGAGCGCAACCGCGTCAGCCGGATCAACTCGGCGTCCACCTGGGCTTTTTCGATGACGAGCGGGTTGCCGGAAGCGATGGCCTTGACCTCGGCGTAGGTCAGCGCAGCGGAGTCCATGTCTTCGAGGCGGCGCACGGTCATGTCCCCGCTCATCACCTGGGCGATGAATTTCGCCTTCGTCTCCAACGTCTGCCACATATAGGCGTCGAATGAGCCTTCGGTGACGTAGCGATAAATTTGCACGCTGGCATTTCGATTGCCCTGCCGCAAAATCCGTCCCTCGCGTTGCTCCACATCCGCCGGTCGCCACGGCGCGTCCAGATGATGCAGTGCAATCAACCGTTCCTGCACGTTGGTTCCCGAACCCATTTTTTGTGTGCTGCCAAATAACACGCGGACTTTGCCTTCACGGACGGAACGGAACAACGCCACCTTTGCGTTGTCGGCGTCGTAATCCTGAATGAAGGCGATTTCATTTTCCGGGACACCCAGGCGTTTCAACTTGTCGGCCATGTCCCGATAAACGGAAAAGCCTTTGTCCTGTGGCGTGGACAAATCGCAAAAGACCAGTTGCGTCAAACGTCCGTCCTTCGTCGTTTCCCAAATCTGATGAATCTTTTCCACGGCAAGATTTACTTTGCTCTGCGGATCATCCGGCAGGCCGGGTTTCATCAGGCGCAAATCCAGCGCGGCCTTGCGGCCTTCGGTGGTAATCTTGAGCATGTTGTCCTCGCGCGGGTCAACCCGCCCGGTTTTAAGCGCCTCGGCGCGCTTGGCCAGCCCTTCGACGAACTTTTTTAATTCGGGCGAGGCCGGCGCATTGCGGATGGCGGGCTTTTCACCTTCCAACTTCGGACGCTTGAGATTGAGCATCTGCGCGGTTTGCACGTCTGCTGTCTGCCGGAAAATCTGCATCAGCTCCGGCACATTGACGAACCGGGCGAAGCGCGTGTTGATCCGATAGCCCGCGCCATCCGGGGAAAGTTCCATCGCCGTCACCGGCTCACCGAATGTGGCCGCCCAGCCGTCGAAGTGATGCAGATTATGTTTCTGCAAAGCCTGCGGCTGCAAATACCGCTGCATGGTGAACATCTCGGCCATGCTGTTGGCGATGGGCGTGCCGGTGGCGAACACCACGCCGCCGCCGTTATTCACCGACTGGACATGACGAACTTTCAGATACATATCGAACGCCCGTTCGCTGGCCGTCTGCGGCAGACCGGCGATGCGCGTCATCTTGGAAACGTAAAAGAGGTTTTTGAAATAATGCGCTTCATCCACAAAGAGCCGGTCCACGCCGAGTTCCTCGAACGTCAGTGTGTTATCCTTTTTGTGGCTGGCGGCGAGCGATTCAAGTTTGGCCTCCAGACGCTTCTTGGCCTTTTCGAGTTCCTTCACCAAGCGGCGGTTGTCCGGGTCGGCGTGTTCGCGTTTGATTTTTTCCAGTTCATCCAACTGCTCCTGAAAGAAACGCACCTGGGTTTCCTGCGCCAGCGGGATTCGCTCGAAACCGGAATGTGTGACGATGACGGCATCCCAATTTCCGGTGGCGATGCGGGCGAAAAGTTTTTTGCGGTTCTGCGCCTCAAAATCCTCCTTGCCCGCCACGAGGATGTTTGCACCCGGATACAACATGAGCAGTTCAGTGGAGAACTGGCCGAGCATGTGATTGGGGACGGCAAACAGGGGCTTGTTTGCCAGCCGCAGCCGCTTCAACTCCATCGCCGAAGCAACCATCGTGTATGTCTTGCCCGCGCCGACCACATGGCCAAGCAATACATTTGGCGTCTGCAAGGTGCGCCACACGCCAGATTTTTGATGGCCCTGAAGCTGCACGGCCGCACTCGCGCCGGGCAGCGTCAGGTGTTCCCCGTTGAATGTGCGAACCCGCGAATGGTTAAAGGTGTCGTTGTAAAGACGGCAGAGCCGTTCCCGCCGTCCGTCATCCGACCAGATCCATTTCGCAAACCGTTCCTTGATGCGCTCCTGTTTTTCGCGCGCGGCCTCGGTCGCCTGCGCGTTGACGACGGGCTTTTTATCCACATAGTCATAAACCGTGGGCGTTTTAAGATTCAGGGTTTCCTCGATGAGTTCGAGGGCGGTGTAACGGTTCGTTCCCCAATCGGTCGTGTTGGCGGTCGCGCCCTTCGCCTCCCAATTAACGGTGATATGCCACGAGCCTAACGCATGGATGTGGCCGACTTGAACGCCAGACGAAACGCCCAGCAATTCATGGGTGAACTGCTGCACGTCTGCCGGTGGCAGCCAGGATGCGCCCAGCCGCACGTCAATTTCAGTCGCGGGCAAATCCACCGGCTGCACCGATTTTAACGCCTCGACGTTTTCCCGAAAGCGGGCATCAGTGACACTGGCGGCATCGGCAGCGATGAGTTTCTCGCGGACATTGCCGGAAAGATACTGGTCTTCGGTTTCCCATTGTTTGTTCTGCGGATTGAGAAAAATCAGACCTTTCAGGTCAGGCAAGATTTCATCAGTGGGCTTATTGAGTAGGCCAGCCATGTGCTCCAAATCCACGCGGCCTTTTTCATTCAATGTGACCAGCAACGCCTCTTTGGGCGTGCCGGCGGATTCAACGGCCTGCTTGTGATGGATGGTGCGCTCGCGAAAAATCGCGGCCTTCGTCGCCACCTTCGTCTCGTCATTGTAATGCTCCAACGAAAGCAGCAGCGGCAAATCCGGGTCGCCGAAAAATGCCCGCTGGTTGATGGGCGCATTGATGGAGCCAAAACGGGCGACGAAACGGTCGTAGGCAAAATTAAGCTGCCCGCGCGCCTCCACAACTTCGGCTTCGCCGCTGCCGTCGAGCTGCGAACGCAGGCAAACCCGCACGGCGTCGCGCACGTCAATCATCCGCCGGATGCGCGAACGGGTTTCGACCGGCAGATCATCCAGCGGCTGCAATACGCCGTCCTCGTTGAGGCAGAGCCGGCCATCCTCATGGACGCAATAGGCATTGGGCTTGATGTAATCAGGAGCGGGAACAACCTGCGGTTGGGCCACCATTTGCGACTCGATTTTGGCCTCCACCCTGTAGATGTTTTGGGGCAATTTTTCAATGGCCTGTGTCAACGCCTCGCTCAAATCGCGTGCGTCCGGTTCCAGCGTCGGTTCGTCATTGCGATACAATCCCCGCGCCAGCCGCATCTGGCCAAGCATCATGTGGGGATGGGTGGCGAAGTATTCGTTGAGGACAAATTTCTCGCCACGGTCATTGGCAAAATCCACGGCGGCTTTCCATGACACGCCGCGCGTTGATTCATCGGCGCGCAGCTTGCGGACCATCACGATGTCGGTGGTCACTTCCGTGCCGGCATTTTTCTTGAACGCCGTGTTGGGCAGCCGGATTGCGCCCAGCATTTCTGTTTTCTCTGACAGCAATTCCCGCATGGTCGAATCGAGCTTGTCCAGCGTGTGCCGGGAAGTGATGAACATCAGCAAACCGCCCGGACGAACCTTGGCGAGTGCGGCGGGAAAAAAATAGTCGTGGATCGAAAATTTATATTCGTTCCAACGCGGATCGTGGACGGTGTAATCGCCAAAGGGAACATTGGAAATGGCCAGGTCAAACGATTCGTCGGCGAGCTTGGATTTTTCAAACGGCTGCTCACGGATGTCGGCATCAGGATAAAGCGCCTTCGCAATCCGGGCCGTCAGCGGATCAATTTCGACGCCGGTGACGGTCGAACGGCGAAGCATTTCCTCCGGCATGAGGCCGATGAAATGGCCGATGCCGCACGCCGGTTCCAGAACCTGTCCACCTTGAAAACCAAACCGCTGCGCGGCCTGATACATGGCGCGAATGACCACCGGCGATGTGTAATGGGCGTTGAGAGTGGTGGCGCGGGCGGACTTGATTTCGTCCTCGGTCAACAGTTCGGCAAGCTGGGTGCTCGGCTTGCCCGCACCTTCCGGCAGTTTGGCAAAGGCGGCGGGAAGGCCGCCCCAGCCGACATATTTTACCAGTATCGCCCGTTCTTCCGGCGTGGCCGGTCGCCGCTCGTTTTCAACCTGCCGAAGTGTGCGGATGGCATCGAGGTTCTGATTGAACTTTTGCTTGGACGAGCCTTCACCAAGGCGGTCGGCATCAGTGATGCGGTAGCAATTAGGATTTTTCGGCTCACTACCAGCTTGATGGCCTTCCGCTAGGACTCTGGTGGCAGAAGGATGTATTCCTCCCGCACCATTTCCCAGGCGCGGTCGTGGGCCTGCTGCGCCGTCAGCCCTTGATTCCTGAACTGCTGCGTCAGTTCGATCATCTCGTCCTTCGTTTTCTCCTCGGCCTCCAGCAACATCGCGCGCAACTGCCCCCGCGCCTCCAGATCGCGCACGAGTTTCGGGCAATGTTCGCGCCAATGTTTCTCGGCCATCCGTCCGTATTGAGTCAATGCTTTCATAAGTCGGCCTCTGTGAAAAAAGGTCAAGCTGGTCGTCAAGGTTCCCCGTTGTGCGTTTGACAGCCATTGGAATTTTGCCATTGGCCGCCCGGACGGGCAAGCGTCGGGCGGTAGTTGAGTTTATTGCCTGCGTCGGCGCGGTCCATCGAGCTGGTCTATTTCACGCCGGGCGAATTGTTCGTCCAAGGCTTGAATGTCCAAGGGAAAAAGCCGGATGATGCAGATTCGGAACACCTTTTGAAATCCGATGAGATGTTTGTCCGTGATTTGGGTGCGACCGCATTCCATGTTGGCGAGCATCTGGCGGCTGACATCCACCCCTACGCGTTGCAGGCGTGCCGCCGTGATCTCCTGACTCAAGCCCAATTCATGGCGCTTTTTCGCCAAGAAAGAGCCGAGAATATTCAGACTTTCCACAACGCCCCTCCGCTTTTAGCCCCCCAGCCGCGAATACCCGGCAGAAAACCATTCCCTGCCATTCCTGAGGCTCGGCTTTGAGTGGAAAAGGATAAAAATGGCCGTTAAAAGGCAAAGGCTGCCGGTTCTGTTTCTGAATAGAATTGTCCAGAAACTTGCCAGCGCAGAAACCAATTTGAAGGCAGGCCGCATAAAATACCCCTCAAAAACCTTCCAATGGTTCATCGTAGCAACTTTAATGCCTTGAAACAAGACCATTACAATGGACGCGAAATTCGCGCCGCCGGTGTGCCGGTCTGGTCTGGATTAAATTACCGAGACCAGACCGGCACGGATGGCAATCAAACCCCAACGGTTTGTCCCTGGGTTTGACGTTGTTCCTGAGAGCGGGCAACCGTGCGTTGCTTCTGCCGCGCCATCTGCGTCATGACCTCCTCGCGCTGGTCTTCGGGCACATCCTTGACCAGTATTTCATACGCCGACTTGAGCTTGGGGTCGTCGTTGATGCGTTTCATGATGCCTTCGCGCATCCGCTGCTGCCGTTCGATCTGGCGCACTTCGTTCAGGACGACGGTGCGTTCGAGCCGGTCGCGGGGCATGCTTTGGAGATAGGTCCAATACTTGGGATTCTCCTTGATATAGGAGTCTATCTTGCCTTCCACCTCCGGGTTGATCCGGTAGTTGGCCGGTTCTTGTGGTGCATTTGCGCCGGGAGCGCCATTGGACGCTGGTTTCGTTTTTGTTGTGCTCATAATGAGTTCGGTTGTTTGTTATGTTTTGAATTGCCGGTGCGATAACACCGGCAAAGTATTTCAGGGACTCAACGAATCAGGAGGTTCATTGGTCGTGGAATTGGGCGTCGGCAACGACTGCGCCTGCGCGGTTTCGAGCGTGTCCAGCCGCTTTTTCATCTCGAAGACTGCTGCACGCAGGACTACCGTTTCCTGTAAATTGGTTCTGGTCTGTTGCAACGCCGTTTGAAACTGTGCCAACGCCGAGGACAGCGTTCGCGCCTGCACCATGATTTGAACGGTCGCCAGCTTTTGGGCATTAATTTCGGCCAGCACCGCGTCATTGACGGGCGCCGGACTGAACGCCGCATCGCGCGGCGACGGCACGACAGGAAAAAAGACATCGCCTCCGGTGTTGGCCGGATGTAAATCCCATCTGGTGTTTTCTTCGACCCGATAGACGACGTGTTGCTCGTGCATCACCAGGTCATCATTCGGATCGGCATAGCGCCCGACATGATAGGCACGGACGACTTCGGGATAGCGGACAGTGTCCGCCGCCAATGGTGATGGCGGTTGGGGTTGTAACACCAGCTTGGGCATGGTCGAACACGCGGTGAGGAACATCAGGGGAATGAAACAGAGTGTTTTCATGGTATTTATTTTGGTGTGACTGCTGGTTGCGCGTCCGTTTCTTCAACCAAGCCAGCGCCGCCGAACGAGGCATCGGCGCGGTCAATGGTTTGCAGGACATAGAGGTAAAACTGTTTGCCGCTCGGCACGCGGACATAGAACCCGTTCTTTTGAATCGAATCCAAAATTTGTTGCGCGTAGGTTTGCAGCACGGCTTGCGCACCCGCAAACGGGGCGTTGTTGAGCGTGGGACTGTTGATGGGGCCGAAAATGGTCTGCTGCTTTTCAGTTAATGAACTGGCCGCGCCCGAAAGGAAGGTGGCGGCAAAGAGTTTTATGTCGGCCATATTGTCGGACTTGATGATTTCGCCGCGCAAGCCGGCGCTGCCGTCGGTGATGGGCCAACCGCTTTGATTGGTGTTGTTGTCAAACTCGCGGTCAAGGGCAACGGCTTTAAGCTGCAATTCCTCGCCGTCCTGCCAAACCAGTTTCCAACTGGTGCTGGTGGAAATGCGGTCGCGCTGCCGGTCGGTTTGCGCCATGCCGTGAACCTCCGTGCCTGCCGGAATAATCAACTTGCCGCCGTAATAAATATTTTCGGTGACGAGGCCGATGATGGGCGTCTGCATGGAAGATGAATCCACCGTGATGACGGTCTCACAGGAGATCAGCCGTCCGAACGGCGCATAGGACGCGCTCAACTTTTTAGGTCGGGCAATGCCCGCCGTGCTGTCGGCAAACAGACTGATTGGCGTAAGCAAATCAGCCTGATGCGGCGGAAAATTTGGCAGCGGTTGCGGGACGGAACCCGGAGCAAAACCGGCCGGCATCGGGTTGGCCATGGTGGAAAGCTGTGGCTGGTCCGGATTGGCTGACGGCGGGTTGAACACCTGAAATTGGCGCGTGACCGACTGAACCACCTGGGGTTTGCTAACTGCGTTAGTGCCAAGGGGGGTAGTCGAAACATCGTCCTCTGCGGACGGATGCTGCTTGCGGATGACACTAAAAACAACCAACCCGGCGGCGAACACTGCGCCGAAGACAAAGAGCTTGCCGCTTTTGGTTTTGAGAAAATTAAGAAAATCGCGCGGTTTCATGGTTGGTTTCTTGGTGAATGGATGGGATGCACAGGGGCGTTGGTAATTGTGACGACGGGCGGCGGTGGCGGTGGCGGTGACAGTCGATTCACCAGCACGGTGAATTGATTTTTCAAAGACAGGTCGTTACGCCCGCCGTCCGGCGTGCCGGTGACGGCGAAATAAACGATGCTATGGCCTTTGGGCGGGACCGTGCCGCTGGCATCGCTGATGGATTGGGTATAGAGGCGGTTGCCGGCACGAAGGCTGAAACTGTCGGGCTGATAAATCAGCGGGGTATCGGTCTCGTTTGTAATGACGACACGGAATACCAACGTGTCCTCGGCGTTGAAACGAAAGGCCTCCTCAATCTGAATTTGATAATCATTGAAGTCGCTTACGAGCGGTTTGCCGTCATAGGTGGTGAAGCCGACATCGGCGACGCTTTCAGGCTGCTGCGCTTTGAGCAACGGAAAGGCTTTGGCCTTGTCGAGCAACGAAAGCAGTTTCAACGGGCTGACTTCGGGCGCACTGGCAGCGCCGGTTTCCTCGGGTGTCGGCAACGCCGCCATGTTGAGGGAAAGAATGGGCGCATTACTTTCGATCAACTCAAAAACGTAGGTGCGGTCATTCCACCGGATGTTGAGATTGGCGGAGGCGTTGGGAAAAATTGCCCGCACGGAAAGAAACGCCGAGCCTTGGGTGTGGGCCAGTTGAAACTGTCCCGGCGTTTTTCCGTCCACAGTGACGCCCGCACCGTCAATCGCGGTAATGGCGCTTGGAAAACTGATCGTGGTAACGCGGTTGATGGCAACCGGCACTACAATGGATACGTTCTCATCCAGGAAATCTTTCAAAATTTCCTTTGATGGTTGCGCGGGCGCAACAATGGCGGCGAAAACCAAGGCGGTGAATGACAGGATTTTAGCGGTTGATTTCATATTTGAAGTCGCCCACGGCGGTGGGGAAGCGTCCGTTCAAGGCCATGTTGGGGTTGCGCAGGAGGCGGAGCCGGAGCGTGAACGGAAACGCCTCGGTGAACGCCTTGTCCTGAAAGATGCCGCTGCGGATGATCTGGCCGGTGACGGCGGCGAGCACTTCATTGTCGCGTGTGGCCAGGATGTCTATGCGGCCAATCTCGGCTTTCTGGTGCAACTGTTTGGAACGAAACTCAACGGCCTCGCTGATGCGTTCGTCCTGCGCCTTGTTGAAGGCGGATTTTAAGAACACCAATTTGAGCAGGTCGGGATTGTCGAAGTCCTTTGGATCACGTTCGAGAAAACATAGGGTTGCCAGTTCCGCCTGCTGGACGTGCAATTGCTTCGCTTCCTGGAATTGCAGTAACGGACTCAAATAGTAAGTTCCGGCAGGGTCAATGATGACGACGCGCTCGCGCTGCTTGAACTGCGAGACGATGTGGTAACGGTCAATGGCTGACAGCAAAAGCACGGCGACCGTGAATGCGAACCAGAACCACGGCAGGCGGTCACGCAACACCAGCAGTCGCGTGAGATCGAAATGGTGCTTGCACACGGCCACTGTGCCCGGCGTCACTGATTGTGAGGTTGAATCATCTGTTTTCATAATTTGGGAGGCAGACTAACCGGAGCGATGGACGGCAACTGACCGAGACGCCCAAGTATTTGGGTGAGCATTTGGCGAACGGCTTTGTCGCCGCTCGCGTCGTTTTTTGAATTACCGAGTCCCGCCAGTCCGGTTACAAGCAAGCCGGTATGGTTCATGCCGCCGGAAGAGGCAAATAAACCCAGCGTTCCCGCCGCTCCACCGGCGGCCAGCGCCGCGCCGGGACCAAGCGGAGCGGCGGCCATTGCGCCTCTGGCAGCCGAAGATGCGGTTTGGGCGGCGGTGCGGACACCGCCGGAAAGCAGTTCCCCTCCGGCCAGCGCACCGGCAGCAATCACTTTTTGGATGATGACCGGCGCGGCGATGGTGCTGAAAATAATCCAAAAACCCACGGCGGCGACGCCGATGGTCTTTTGCAGATCGGGCAGCGTGGAGGTCGGGTCAATGAATTCAAAACTTGGGTCGGTCATGAAATCAAGAATGCCCTGCGTAACGAGTGCGGCCACGGCCCAGCCCAGCGGCCAGAGCAAAACCCCGGCGAGATTGGTAAGATAGCGGGTTCCTGTGTGCTTGAGCGCGGGGATGGCCATGAAACCGATGAGCAACGGTGACAGGGCGTAGCCGAGATTGAGGATGATGCTCTGGATGATGTAAGCCCAAAACATCAGGAACGAAGCCAGCAGGCCGACGAGCCAAAGGATGCCGGTGATGATGAGGTCGGTGGTGATGTTATGCAGCAGCGACATGACATTCCACCAGGACATTTGCGTGGTGGCGTCGCGTTTGATGACGAGCAACTGGACAAACTGCTCATAGACCTGTCTTGGATCAACGCCCAGGCCGGACAGGATTGAATCTTGCAACAACTGCTGGATTTGATTGCCCCATACCGGCAGGAATACGAGCAAGGAAGTCAGCACCATGATTCGCACCAGCAAATGCAGCATTATCTTGTGCGAAAACCGATGGTGGACGGTGACAATAATGCCGGTGACAAACAGGGCATAGGCCACGCTCAACAGCAGCGTGTGGAGTTCACCACATTTGGCGAGGAACGTGGGGAAGATGCTGTCGAACGTGGCCATAGGAATAAGGCGTTGTGTGTTTATTGCGTGGGGAACTGCACCGGCTGGTTGAGCAACTGGAATTTAGTCGTGTAGTTGCTGACGGCCTCCGTGAACTCGGCGTTTTGCTGTTCGGTCAACGCCTGAATCTGTTTCTGCTGGTCGTTCCGGTTCTGAATGTCCTGAACCATTGCCGATGACGCGGCCTGATTCACCTCGTCATCGGTGCTGGCAAGGTCGGCATTCAGGCTTGTAAGGACACCATGCAACTTTTGAACCTCGGCGTCGGTGGTCGCGTTCTGAAGCTGCTGGGTCGTCTGTGCGATTTGGTCTTTGATGGCTGCGCGCCGCTGCGCCGCGTTGTCGGCCACGCTGACATAATTGCTGGCGGTATTGATGATGGCCGCAAACGGTTCGTATCGGTTGGCAGGCCGCTGGATGGTCTGGCCACGAGGCGTCTGGAAGCTCGTCCCCACGGTGGCGTAGATGCCCGAATCATTGTAGGTCAGCGCAATGTTGCCGTTGGCGCTGGCGACGAGGTTTTCAAGATTTAGCCCCGGTTCAAGGCTCTGCAAATCGGCGTCCAGCGGTGCCACCATTGACAGAACCACCTGGGACGGATTGCCGAACACGGCTTCGTAATTCTCAAACTGGTTCAACTGGTCGGTGAGCGTGTTGATTTGCTGCACCTGGTTGTCAATCATCGTGACGTATTTGGCGATGCTCTCGGCTTCATCCAAGATTTGCTGCACGTTCATCGTCGGGTCATACACGATCCACTGCGCGCGGGCGGAGAACGCCAGCGGCAGGGCAACTGCGATTATTGCGATTAACTTTTTCATGTTTGTTGTCCTTTCTATTTGGTTGTTTTTTGGTTGGGTGCAGGCTTCGCCTGCTTACTGCTCGATGCGGAGAAATTGCGTCGTGGGCTGGAAAATCACGCCGTCAATGACTTGCTCCGGCAGATGCACTTCGTAGAGCCGGACACGGCCATTGTCACCGGCCTTGGCCTGCTGCAAGGCAACGTAAAGCCAGTATTGTTGTTTCACCGCATCACTGCGGCCTTTGTCGTAGCCGGTCTGATAAGATGCGTCGTTTAATTTGCCGTTGGCGTAATGAAGCGTTTCGCCGATGAGCGCGCCGGCCGCCGCGCCGCCGACGATGGCATAGGGATTATTGTGGGAAAGTTCCGCGCCAATGGCCGCGCCGCCTGCGCCCAGACCGACATCAGTGGCAGTCCGGGTCACGGCGGCGCAACCCGTGAACAGAGACGCTACACAGGCAAGCGAAATGAATTGAATGACTAATTGTTTCATAAGCATTATGGTTTGTTTGGTTGATTGGCATGGGCGATGATGCCCTCGACGATGTTGGCGCTCTGGCGCAATTCGCGGGCGCGTTTGTCGAAATGCTCGCCGCTGGAAGAACTGCAATAAAGCATCTCGCGGGATGAAATGTTGTGAACCGTGCCGCAGAGATTTCTGCCGGAGTCGGTGTGAAAATAAGTGAACGGCGAATACTTCTGTCCCGATTGATGGTCGGGCAGCGGATAATTCATTATCGCGTGCTTGGTCACTTCCGGCAGCGCGATGTCCTGCGCCATGTCCTCCAAATCCGCCCGGTCGTTCTGGCGCATGATGAAAAATTGGCGGCTGTTACCGAACACGGCCGACCGGATGCGTGACTGTTTGAACCGCGCATATTGCTGGACGATGGAAATGTTCCAGCAATTAAACTTGCGAAGCTGGGCGTAACTTTCCTGGACGATTTCCTGACCGCCGGGAATGTCGAGGAAGCGGGCGACTTCCTCATACACATTGCGTTTCCGCAACGCGCGCGGGAGCGTGATGATATGCTTGCGTGCGTGGTTCGTGATGAGAAAGCCCGCCGCCGCTTTCAACTCCTTGGCGGATTCCGGGATGTAGCCCAGCTCGAAGTGGGCGATTTTGCCGGTGAGCGACAAATTGCTCGTGCCGTCGAACAAACAGCCGTAGTTGCCGTCCCGACACCACGGCAGGATGAGCGTGGCAATTTCAATGATTTGGTCACGCTCCGAGCCGACAGGATCGAGCATCATCAATTCCTGCAACATCCGGTGAGTGGGAAATTCCTCCGGCGTGAAATAGGCGAATGCCAGGTTGCGGACTTCGCGCGATGTCTTGGGGTCTTTGAGGAATCGCAGGACGTCTGCTTCCGGGAATTGGGCGATGTATTCGGTGCCCCATTCGTTGAAGCGCGATTCCAGTTTGGACGATGTCTGTCCTTTACCCGCAGTCAGGTCGCGGAAGTCCGCAAAAGTTTCGAGGGTGGTCGCGCCTGGCGGCATCCGTTCGGCGCGGAATTTCTGCAACGCCATTGCATGACGCGCGATGTTGAGCAACTGGTCATGCCGCTTTTTCTGCCAGTCCTGAAATGAATCCTCGTAAAGCAGATTCAGATACTTGGCGATTTGCGCCTGCCGCAGCATTTGCTTGTCCTCCTGACTCGACGTGCCAATCATGCGGGCGACCAGCGCGGTCGCGGCGGAAAGGTGGTCGGAGGTGAGCGGCAGTCCCTTGGTATCGAGATAATTTATGGTCAAATCGCCGTCGGGATGAATGATGATGGGACGCGCACCCTCCTCGACGGTCTGCGTGTAGATGCCGTAACTCAAACCCTCCTCGATGATGACGGTATAGGCGAAATAACCTTCGGTCTGCGAAAGCAGATCGCACACGGTCACGGACTTGCCCGCTCCGCTCATGCCGAGCAACACGGCGTGCTGCGGTGACTGATTATCTTCCGAGCCGGAGAAAGTTTCGACGCCAACCAGATTATTGTTTGGGCCGTCGTAAATGGCCTCGGCGGTTTTTAGATGGCCGGTGAACGTGCTGGTGACGGGCAGCATGTCGGCCAAATACCGGTGTTCCGAATACAGCTTGCGATGTTCATACCGTCCCCACAACCAACCCGGCCACGTCTGGAAAAATATATTCTTGGAAGTGCTTGGCAGGTTGGATTCAAAATAATGCGCCGAATTCATCGAATTGATGGCGTTTTTGATGGCGCTGCCTTTCGCGTTCAAGCCGTCCTTGCTCTTGTCCCAAACCCGGATGACAAATACCGCGTTGAATGGAATGGTCTGCCCCTGCATCAGCGCATGAATTTTCCGCTGCTTCTTTTCCATCACGGTCAGCAGCGAGATTTTCTTTTCACTGGCATAGTCGCCGGCCACCCGGTCATGCTCCTTTTCCTCCTTGCTGATTTCCTGCGTGATGGGCAACGGGTCAATGTTGACGGTGATGGTGAAGTCCAGCAGCCGGAGATTGGTGAGCCGCTGAATGATGCCGGGATAGGTTGTGCGCGGCCAGCGGGTGAGCGCGATGACGGAATGATAATGGCCGTCAAGATAAAAACCGAAATCACTCTGGCCGTTGCCTTCGCTGTGCCAGCAATTTTCCTGAATCGAAAGTTCCGGCGAAAAATCCTGGGCAGCATCAAAATCGAAGCGGTCGGCCAGTGACGGATTAAGGAAAGTTTTATAGTGTTTGAAATGGTCAACGTCGGTCATGGGCAATATGCGCGTGCCGGTGCTGGCGAAAATGTCCATCAACAGTTGGTGGGCGTGTTCAAACTCGCCCCGCAACTGGTCGAGGATGGTCCGGTAATACTCGCGGAGCGCGGCATCGCCCGAAAGCAGCTTGGGCGTGTTCTCCAAGGGCCGTGAAATGTAAAGGATCACGCGCTGCCGCCGCAGCTTGCGTTCGACCATCGCCTGCCAGTAGCGCACGAACCGCTCGTTGCGTGAACGCTTCGTCCAAATGTTTTCAAATTTCTCGGTCTCCTGCTGGAAGCGGAGCAACTCGGCTTTATAGTCGGAGTCGGAAAAATATTGGATTTGTAGCCGCTGATTTTCGTGGAGCGAAGCCAGCAGCAAGCAAAGCTGTTCCTGAAATTCATTCAGATCGGCAATCGGGCTGTTGGTGAGGTCGGGCGCTTCAAAGACAAAGCCTTTGGCGACGTAACCGCCGCGCCGGAGCGAATTGAACAATATCAAGTCGTTCACAAAAAATCCGTTGGGTGCGCGTTCAAACATAAATCAAATGCGTTGGGATTGGCCGCGCCGGGTGTCTTCCATCACCTGCTGGATGCGGTTCAAGTCGTCCACGAGTTGCTGGACGCTGCGCACGGATTTGGCCTCGTTGATGGCGATGTAGGCTTCCTGAATGTGCGCCTGCGCCCGTTCCATGTGGGCGCGGGCGGTGCTGCCGAAACCGCGCGTTGCGTGCAGGCCGGTCCGCAAGGCGGCTTCGGCGGCGGTGAGTTGGCCAAGCAATGCCTGCCGCTGGCTTTCGCTGGCTTTGAGATTGTCGGAGTCCATATTTGATTTACCGGGTGTGTTTTGTCTCCGGCTGTGAAGCCGAATCGTCGTTTGGGAAAACAAGGATTTCCGAAACCCACGACTCCTCGATCATGAGCGCCCGAAGATGCTTTTCGGCGTGAATGCGCGCCACGCGCCCGCTCGACAGCAGGCCGATTAAGTTTTCCAGCCGCCAGCCTTTGAGCACGACCATTGCCGACGGATAAAACAAAACCAATTCATCCGGTGGCAAGGTCTTGTCATCTTTGTGAATGGAATGCTCCTGCAGATGGAAACGGGTCAGTTGATGGATGGGAAAACCATAAATCTTCTCCGCATCAATGAATTCTATATGCGTCGGCTGGTGCGGAATAATTTCGATGTTGCCGGGGAACTCCCGCCGGCATTTGGCCGGGGAATGACGTGATTTTTTTGGATTCATAAAAGTGGATGAGTGCAGGAACGATGAAGTTCGGGACTGAAGCCGCGTCCTGTCGTGACGTATTCAAAGATGTCGCGGTCGTAACCGGGCGGCTTGCCCTGCCGCAATCCGAAGATGTAAGCAAGGCAAACCAGCACCGGCACGAGCGCCACGAGGAAGGTCACGCCAAGCGACAGACCAACCATGACAAGCAACACAAAGAACAGAGTGATGCCCGCGCCGATGCCGCCGATCAACCACCAGAACAGACCGCCTTCCAATCCCCAGGTGCGCCCTTTGGAATCGGATGCGGCGTTGGTGTCGGTCAATCGCAGTTCGTTTTTTGCGCTCATGGTAGTTTTGGCCGAAGGCAGTTGGGTGCGGCCCCACCAGCTTAGAAGTTGCCGACGCCAACCGCGCTGTTGGTGTCCAGCCCGAAGATTTTGTAAAACGCGAACACCGCCGCCGGTGCCGCCGCGATGATCGCGCCGCCGATGATGGACATCTTGCCCTGGTCAACGTCGCCGCGCCGGATGGCAAAGCCGCCGTAGATGACGGCGGAGATCCCAAGGACAAAGCCGAACATCATGATTACGGCCAGACTGTTGCTGATGCCGGTTTTCAGGTCGGTAGAGTTGAATGTCGTGCTCTGCGCGAAGGCGGGCAGGACATTGAGTGCGAACAAGACCGCCACGGTGAGGAGCGGACGGAAACGGTTTAGGGAACGGATGCTTTGCTTCATATTTTTGTGGTGCGTATTTTGGTTGTTTATTTTGTCCGGCGGCACACGCCGCCAATCACGCGACCAGTTTTAGCACTTTCCAAAAACCTTTTTGTGCAATGATTGCACAAAATAAAAAAATCTTTCTGGCAGGCTGAAAGCATGATTACGACAACCTGCCAAACTGAAAAAATCGGACGCCTGCGCGGTCTCGACCAAATTCTCCACACTGAAATTCGCGGGCAAAACCAAGTGTTGCCGCGCGTGGTTTCGGTGGTGCAACGGGGCGAATTCGGCCTCACCAAACCCGGCCGTCCGCGTGGAAGTTTTCTGCTGCTCGGACCAACGGGCGTGGGAAAAACGGAAACGGTCGTGGTGCTGACCCGGCAAATTTTTGGCGCGGAAAAATTATTCCGCTTTGATATGTCGGAATTTCAAACGCAGGAATCCCTTGGGTTGTTGTTGGGCGCGAAGCTGGGAGAGTCGGGTTATCTGGGGGCGATGCGCGAACGCGCCGCCGAAGGATCGTTGTTATTTGATGAGGCGGAAAAAGCGCATCCGCGCATGCTGGACATCATGTTGCAACTGCTCGACGCCGCCCGCATCACGGTGGCGACGGGGCAGACACTGGACTTCAGCGGGTTTTATATCTGGCTGACTTCCAATATCGGCTCCGCCGAATTGATGAGCCTGCAACATTCCAACGACGCGACATTGGAACGGCACGTCCTGTCCCGTGCACAGCAAGCCCTGCGCCCGGAAATCTTCGCCCGCATCACCGAAAAACTGGTGTTCGGTCGCTTGAGCTACGAACACCAGTTGGAGATTGCCGAAAAGTTTTTGTCGCGGGAAGTTGAGTTCCTCACCTCGCGCGGCCACAAACTTGAATTGGACAAAACCGTCCTGCCGTTTCTGGTGCGAAAAGGATTCCATCCCAAGCTCGGAGCGCGCCCCATGCGGGACGCAACGGAAAAACTCGTGGGCGATGCCGTGGCCGGGGCGCTTCTGCAAAACGGAAGCGCGACGGGCTGCCTCATGGCTGACACGGCCAATGACTGCCTCAAGATTGCATGAACATTTCCCCCACTGGTCAGAATCCCGGCGCGAATTCCTAAACAGCCGTCCCTCCCTGGCTCAACGAGCATTGTCAACGAGGAACGTTATGCAAAGGTGGAAGTTATCAACAGTTCGCCGGTGGAGCTGAGTAAAATGAATGAGGTGATCGTGGCGCGAACCGCCTCTTCCATTGTATGGCTCGTCTGCGCCTGTCAAGGTTGTCCGCAACCGAACAAGGCGCTGCGCGCGGGTTTTCTTGTTTGCGGCTCCACCGTTGACAGTGCTCGCCGAGCCGGGGCTTTTGCTCTTAGGCTTTCGCGCCGGGATTGGTGGCCAGATCAGGACACCACAGGAGAACTTGACATAATTACAGGTTCTCAAGAAAGCGGAGAAGTGATTCATCGGGCTGGAATGAACTTCTTTTGCCCTTCGGCGGAGACATCTTCTCCAATGCCTGTTGCTTCATCGTCAAACTCGCCTCCATGTAAAGATGAGTGGTTTTTGGGGTTTCGTGACCAAGAAACAGAGCGATGACTTCTGTAGCGATCCCGGCTTCCAATAGCCCCATCGCCATCGAGTGACGAAAAGTGTGAGGGGAGATGTGGCGATGCTTGAGCGCAGCCATTTTGACGGATGCCCGTTGAACGAGTTGCTGGAGTTGGTAGGCGGCACCAGCGCGAGTCAAGCGTTGCCCAAAGCGGTTCGGCAGCAGCGGAGATTCCAGGCTAAAGTGATTCTCTTGAACCCACTGACGCAATCGCCTTTGCGTCTGAGGCCATAGCGGAAGCGAACGTTGCTTGCGTCCCTTGCCCAGCACCTGAACTTGCTTGCCACCGGCTCTGATGTCCATCACGCGCACGGCCAGAACTTCGGAGATGCGCGCGCCTGTATTATATAGGAGCAAAAACAGGAGGTAATCTCGGCGACCAGTCCAGGTGTCGGTGGTCGCGCTTAAGATCGCCTCCACTTCCTGTCGGCTGAGAAAACCGCTGATCATCTGCACATATCGTTTGAACGGAATGGCCAGGATTCGCGCCACGCAGACCGGCAGCTCCGGCCCCAGCCAGTCGCTCAGGTAATGCACGAAGGAACGGATGGCCGCCAGGCGTGCGTTTCGGGTTCGGATCGAGTTGCCACGTTGCCGTTCCAAGTAGTCCAAGAAGCGGAGGATTGTGTCGGACGTAAGGACCTCCAAGGGGAGAGCATGGCTGTCGCGCCGGTGGGTCTTGCGCAGATGCTTCAGCAGGAGGCGAAAGGTGTCACGGTAGGCCAACAAGCCAAGCAAGGTTTGGAAAGTGTGCGACCGCAAACGGCCTTTCAGCTGCCCGGCGCGCCGGAGCAGATGTTGGATTTCCCCTGAACTGTAAAGGTGCGGCGGATTGCGGCGATACGCGGGGCCCAACAGATGGCGTGGCGGCACCTGGGTTTTAGGTTCACTCAGCAGAAGGTGCCGGGCAAAACGGCGGATGATCTCCAAGCGCGAAGCCCAGTAGCGGCGATCTGCTTTTTGCGGCAAGCACGCCCAGCGGATCGCAAGTTCGGTGGTCAAGGGGCCGCGATGACCCGAGCCGTCGGCGTAACGGGCAAAGTTCAGGAGCCGGGTGCCTTCGCTCTGAAGTTCAAACCCCAAAGCGCGCCGATAAGCCAAGTAGGCTTGTGCCCGAGAAAGCATCGTTGGTTTCATTTTCTTATTTTGGGCCAGGGCAACGCCGCTTGCCGGAGTTCTTCCAGATTGACATGCGCGTAACGCAACGTGGTTTGCAAGGAACTGTGGCCGAGAATATCGGCGATCAACTTCAGACTGGCACCACGCCGATGGGCGCAGGTGGCCCATGTGTGCCGGAGGATGTGAGTCCCACTGGCAGCAATCCCGCATCGCTTAAACGCACGCCGAACCACGGCGCGCACGCAGCCCGTGCTGATCGGGCGACCTATATATAGCTGTTGATGCACGAAGAGCGCGCGGCTTTCGGTGTGCGGACGCGCGCATTTGAGGTAAATCGCCAGCGCCTTGGCCAGTTGGTCGGGCATCGGAAAAAGCCGCTCTCGTCGCTGCTTGGTGCGGCTCAACCGCAGTGTTCTCGCCTGCCAATTGACGTCATCCAAAGTCAAAGCGGTCACTTCATGTGATCGCAACGCCAGCTTGCATAGGCAAAGCGCGATGGCGTAGTCCCGCTTGCCAACGGCCGTGGCCCGCGGAAAACCGCTTAAAAATCTTCGCCAATCTTCCATCGCCAGCGTTTTTGGCGGTTGCGTCGATGGCGGGGTGGGCACACGCGGCAAGGCTCCGGAAAGTCCGCTCCGGATGCGCCCGGAAAACTCCAGGAAGCGACAAAAACTGCGCAAACAGACGATGAGCACATGAAGCGATCCCGGTGACAAGTCCGGCGCCCGGGTCCTCACAAACTCTGCCAGATCTTTGGCGCTTAACTGCGGCAGATGAATCGGCCTTGTGCCATATCGCCATTTCAAAAGATCGCGACCATGCTGTTTACGAAGCCGCCGCGTCGAAGCAGAAAAACCACAAACCTGGTTCATGTGCCGGTCATATCCAGCGATCAACTGCTCAACCGTCGGTCCGGATCGGGTTCGGGAAGTTATGCAAAGATGGCTGGCTGCAATTCGGCCAACGCGAATAGTCCCGGAGGATTTTTTGACCGCGTCGCTCGACAAATGTCGCTGAGATTGCATAGCGCCATTACCCTTCTTCTTAGCCCGCGCCTGATCCCGCCGCAACTTTTATTTCCTGAGTTCTCGCATTGCTGGCCAGAGAAGGTCATAGCGTTTGGCCACAAGTCCCGGCGCGAAATCCTAGAGGCAAACTCCCCGGCTCGGCGAGCACTGTCAACGGTGGAGCCGCAAACAAAAAGACCCGCGCGCAGCGCGTTGTTCTATTGCGGACAACCTTGACAGGCACAGCCGAGCCATACAATGGAAAGGGCGATTCGCGCCATGACGCAGTCATCATCTGGTTCCGCTCAATGGCGAACTGCTCATAACTTCCACCTTGGCATAACGTTCCTTATGGAAAGCTTTTCATAAGGAACGGAAGCGGCGAGCGATGGTGTTCGAGCCGACCCGTAGTATCGTTGACAAGCGCAGTTGAGCCATACCATCGGAACGGCGATTCGCGCCAGTGGCACGTCTTGGCAAAATTCTGAAAAAATGCGTTTGGCTGGTGTCAGCATATCAATCAAGAAAAAGTGCGACCATCTGCACAATGTTGCCGAATACCGTGAGTCCCAAGCCAACCCACATCCAAAAAATGCGGGCCTCGTCGTATTTTACAAATTCGGGTGTCTTTGTGGCTGTCGCCTGCCCATTGTAAGAGATGCTCTTGATCTCAAAACTGGTCTTGCGAAAGACCTTGATGGCTTCAAATGCGAAACAAATTGCCCCGGTGGTGCTCAACACGATTCCAAAAGCGGCGATATATTTGGCGCACATAAATAATAGAAAGCGGCCTAACGATCCAACGGCGAGCCGCCGCCAGTTCGTGATATGAAGCGCGGAGCGGGAATGATAACGCCAGCAGCGGTTGGCGCTGTATCAGGCCATAGCTTCAGAACCAAATCATCAGATATGAGCGCGTCTGGATAATCGTCCACTGTTCCTTTAAGGCCCGCGACGCTCTGCATTGAAAACAGAAAAACTCGCGCCTGTTGAACCAACGGAAAATCGCCGTCAAAAGGCAAATGAACTACGGCCAATATGTGATAAATCCGTTTTGGGTTGGGCTTGTTAATAGCGCCGTCTTTGCTGGTGCGGACTTGCACGGCACAAAACGCCTGGCCTCGAATGGCGATTAAGTCGTTGCCAGAATCCTTGATGGGAGCTGCCGCTTGAACTCCGTGCGCGAGAAGATAGGTTTGGGCTATCAACTCTCCAAGAGTGCCCTCAAATGTTGTCTCGAATAAGGCATTCATAATTTTTTCCTGCAACCCTTGTCATGCGTCTATGAAAGTGGATTTGCGAATTTCTATCAAGGATTATCCCCGACGGGAAAATGTGAAATTACCAAATTTCCTGTGCCATTTGTCGAGGGCGTTCCGCAAATCGCTGGCCAAATCAGGCGAAAGTCTTGCCATGCCGTCATGCTTCGGTCTGGTGCGAACTTGTGGCATTCCGCGCGGACGAGATGCAGCCCGGCGCGGGCGACACGAGTTCGCGCCAGACGGAAGCGGACGCGACTGCATTTTTAATATTCCGCGCAAGGGACGAGCGGGCGGGAAATGACGAAGGCGCCCCGGAGTGATGTTAGCGCCGCCGCCGTGTCAGTTTCCGCCCGTTGGTCCCGGCGGCTTTATTCCAGAAGGATAAACAGGTGGTTCTCACCCATGTCCTTCTCGTCAGGCAAAAATGCGCCACCTCGCTTGGCGCACAATTTCTGACAAATTTTTCGCAGCGCCTTCCGTTTTGCCGACGCCTTCGGCATTTTGACCAATAGTCGGTCGGCAAATTGTTTTCCGCGACTGCCCGCATAAATGACCGCAACAATGACGGCCTCTGCACCGGCAGCGTATAGCGTTTCCACAAATTGCAGCGCCGCCTTTGCCGTGCGAAACCTTGCGAGCGAGCGAAGATCGGGATTTTTGGCCGCGCTCAGCCATTGTCTGGCTTCGGCATGGGATTTTTCCAAAAGAGATTCGATGAACAATTCATGCTGCCGCAGTTCCAAGGCGCGGTTGTCTCTCGCCACTTTTCCAGCCGGTTCTCCTTCGTGTTGCGGCCAGTCAGGATGTTTCCTGGCGGCTTTCAGATAGACGGCACGGCTCACGTCCAAGTTGCTAATGGAGTAAATTTCCTGAACCAGCGTGCCATCCCGCAGCCAAGTCCGGGTGCGCCCGAAGAATCTGCCGTTGAATGAATTTATCTCCAGCCTCAATTTTCCGTTCTGATGCCAATAATACTGCCTGCCAGTGCCGTGGTTCATGGTGAACGATCCGAGCAAGCGCCTCTTTTCATTCCATTGTCGGCTGATGCCGTGCAAACGTCCGTGGCGATAACGCAATTCCTCGGCCAGTTGGCCGTTATGGTGCCAGGTGCGGTTTAGACCGTGGAATTCCCCTCCCACTTCCCTGATCTCCGCGTGGACGCGACCGTTACGGTAATAAAATCGTTTTATGCGAAGTTTCGGCATATCCGCAAATCAGCTGTCTTCAGTGTGCCTGCTTTGTTAACATCCGTATTTACGGTTGTTATCTCCCAACTTTTCACAAAGCTTGTGGTCAAAATACCGCATATTTGTGCCAGCAAAACATTGCTTGAATGTTTTCAAGCAGGCTACGCGCCAACTTTTCTGAAATGACACACCCAAACTGGCACACCACCAGTTAAATCAAACAAAAGCTTATCACATCCAAAGCATAAATGCTACTTATGTTAAATATTCATTGCGCTCATGTTCCTTTACTGGATAGGCGTTGGCGGGCTGGTAAGGGAAAACTTGTTTTGAGTTTTCATAAAACAAAAAAGGCGCGTCTTGGTGATGGCCAACTATGGCCCGATTAAAATACGGTAGAAACGTTGCTGGTTGGTGGCTTTTGTATCATTCAAGAGAAATGAATTGGTCGTCGCATTATTGGTGATAAACAGGGAAACCCAATTGGTGGAACTCAAATTGGTGGACATCTGAACCGTATAATTTTGATTGGGTGGGCCGGTGAGCAGCATTTGAAATTCGTTGCCATTTAATGAAGCCGTGGTCCCCAATGCTTCCAGAAACACAATGCCACTGCCGTATTCAAACGACCCGATGTCAGAAGTTCCCACTCGCGGATAACCGCGTTGGTCAGCGATTGGAGCGGCTGAATCATCCCCGGCATTTATTGCAGGACTGTTTGATTGCAAGGCGCACGTCATGGTATATCCACCGTTATTGGCAAGATTGGAAATCAATGGATTTGTGTTTTTATGGCTGCTGGCCGCAGTTAAGTTGATGCTTTTGTCTGAACTAATGTTATTTCCAGCATCTACAATTGTGCCATAGCCGTTTGTGCTGGCCGTGCTATAAGCGAGAATGGAATTCTTGAGGGTAAAAACACCTCCCGTATTCGTGTTTGCAATGTTGCCACCCTGAACCGCACCGGCACTCCCTGGGCTGCCTCCTGTTCCTTCATAACCGCCAAGTCCACCATAAACATTACATGAAGAAAACGTGCAGTTTGTCGCTCCAACACTCTCAAAATTATAAAGTCCTCCGCCACCACCTGTCCCGCCAAGCCCACCATTGCCGCTGTGTCCACCTTGACTAAGAGTGCCGGTGCCTCCAGTTCCACCGTTGCCTCCAGTGGCGGTGTTTTTGTAAAAAGTGCAATTGATGGTGGCATTAGTGCCGATATTGCACACGCCGCCACCAAAACTATTCCCACCATTTTCGCCATTATTTCCGTTATATCCCGACCACCCGCCTCCTTCGCCGTTACCGCCCGTAGCATCATTCACTGAAAAAGTTGAGCCGTATATGGTTGAACTCTGTAATACATAAACACCGGCACCAGAACCTTCACCTCCTGTGCCCCCATTTCCATCCCCTCCAGGCCAGCCACTATACCCTCCATTACCACCATCTCCGCCTTTAGCAGTATTTGCGTTGAATGTGCAATTGGTGATTGAAACATCATTGATGTTGAAAATGGCACCTCCTTGACCAATCCCACCATTGCCTCCATCGCCGCTAGAACCATCGTCTTCTACACCATCACTATCAGCACCAGCACCGCCGTTGCCACCTACCCCGCCAGTTCCTCCAGTGGCAGAATTGCTTTGAAAAAAGCAGGTCGTCAAAGTTAAACCCCCGGCATTATAGATCGTTCCACCAAAGGCGCTCCCAGCCGAAGTGCCTGATTGTCCATTTCCTCCTTTATGTCCGCCATTGGGATAATTAATGCCGTTAGTTCCATCAAACCCGTTTGCCCCAATAGCATTGTTGCCAGAAAAAATACAATTACTGGCTATCAAGATGCCATTATTGTAAATCGCCCCGCCATTTGTGGTGGTATAACCGTTGGCAATGGCCAGATTCAACAACGTCAGGTTGACAGCACTGCTAACATTAAAAACCTGTGAGGTATTTCCACCACTGATGGTCACGCTGTAGCCGTTTGCGTCCACGAGCGTGTTGGTTGTGATATTTTCAACATTTGTCACCGTGATTGTTCCGTCACAGGCAAAGGTCACTGTTCCGCCGCCTGACAAAGCGGAATTCAGGGCTGCTTCGGTTGGAGTGGACACTGTTCCGGCACTATGCCCGGAAAACGGCAACATCACTGATAATACAAAAATTGCAGTGATTAGCAGACCGCTTGGAACAAACAACCCCAACCGAACATTTTCCTTCGTCGTTTGCATTAACAAATCATTGGCTGATGACGATACCTATGGTATCGGCGTCATTATGCTTACAGTTTTATTTACATCGGCTATTTGACCGTTTTCCAATATAATACGACTAAATGAAACCTTTGCTGTCAGGTTTGTTGTGGTGAACGGATGCGGACTGGTCATCACAAAATTATAGCTAGTTTCGGCCTTCGGAGCAAGGCCAGCTTTATTCTGGCCAATCACCCATTTCGTTGACTGCCCCACCATTTGGCCCTGTTCGTCCAAAAGGAAGCAAACGGCTCGCGCTGACTCCACTTTATCGGCAAGACTATTTTTCATCTTCAGTTGCACGACGGCTTTTTGCCCCGTGATTTTTGGCGGCATGACAGTCACCGCGAGTTGTGCTGCCGAACTTGTGGCATAAATCAGGGCCGTACAAATCAGTGTTGGAAAAAAATGGTTTGTCATTGATTTTCGGTTGTCAGCGGTCTTGTTCGCTCCAAAACCGTATTTCACGGACGCGGACTTCTTTGGACTTTTTCGGTGATGGTTTAGAGAACCACATGGCTATTTTACGAACTGCCGCTCCACAATCTTCCCGGTCGCGGGATCAAGCCTAATACGATACCCGCTCCAAGTATTGGCAATCAGCCCTTCTGCTGTCTTCTGAAAACTGACAAACGTATCGTGGCTCTGTGGAAGCTCTGCCTTCCATACTATGTTACCATCACGTTTAACACATAAGAAGTTTTCAAACGTTTGTTCCTTTTCTTGCGCTATTTCCAGAAGAATAAGGCATTTGGAATTGTCATCAACTGGTAAAACAGTAACCACCTTCATCCCCCTGTATTCACCATGCCAGTGAAATGATTCGTCTGCGGCTTGAAACACAAGGAACGAAAGATCGCCAATAAAAAATATTTCACTCGACATATTGTCACTATTATCTTTGTGCATTTTTCAAATATCACTACTTGTATGGCGTATTTAACAAGATAGCAATTTGTTCAGTCAATATATTAGCTTGTATTTCCGCAAAAGTCTTTAGCGTTTCAATTGACCTCACAAGGTCACATCTTACAATCGCTGTTCGTTTTCCAATTCTTTAGCGCGCCTTACTACTCTTTCTTTAATTTTTGGCAATAAGCTAAAATCGCCAGAAAGGATGTCCTTCGCGTGTATTTTCAGCATCATGGCGAACTCTTTAATTTTATTTTTCATGTAATCCTCTTGATACATGAGTTTATGGTCTAGATCTATTTTTTCGCCTTTTTTTAGAATCAAAAGGTCGTTGAGGTCAAAAATTAAGAATTCTTCATTTGGATTAAAAAAAATGGGATCCTTTGGCATCTCGCCATCCTTTAACTTATAGCAATCAATAACGAGTAATGATCTGTCTAAATCTATTTTGATGGCGGTTGTGCTGTTTTTGTATGTTAAACGGCATCCGAAGTTGTCTTTGACGCTATCAACGAGAACGAAGCCAAAATTTTCAAGAAATGAAAATTCCTGCCGACAAGTAATTTCAAAAATATCGTTTCTGGATTTGATGGTTTTTGATGGTTAAAAGGAATTGTTTAATCGAAAAACTCGTGTGTAAAACGAAATCCCTCTGCCGTTTCCAACGTATAAAGAATCCCAAATCCGTCAGAAATTTCTCGATTAACAATTGTCGTCATTTCTGTTCGTCCATTAGGCAAACGACATTTGAAACTGTATCCAATGTTTCTTGCTCCCGATCCAGAAAGCACCAAATCAACAATCTCCTTATTTTTTTGTAATGAAGCATTCGGAAAGACAACGCAAATAATTTTTATGAGTTCAAGTTGAGAAATCAAATCAGAAGTTTGATGGCTTGTGGCCGACGACTTCCAAGCCGCAAAAGTTTTAACAACTTGCTGCCACTGTTCTTCAAACGTGGCGGCATTGACTTGCTCTCTCACTAATTTTTTTATTATTTCCATTGTAATCATATTTATCTTTGCATCACTGGCGTTGGTGATGGAGTTAATGACCAAGGCCGAGTATCGGTAGGAGTGACAGGAAACTCAAACACTGGTTGCAAAGACGGAAAATTATTTGGGCTGATAAGCAGTTCAGGTGCGGTTCCGCCAATTGACGTTCTAAAGGTTGCAGGGATATTTTCCGTGGCTTGATAAATAATTGCTTGTTCGCCGTTGTTTGGCGCAAACAAGTTTAACCCACGATCAGAAAGACCAACATCCGCCGTTGTCGGCACACCGCTTCCGGGGCTAAAACTACTTCCTAACGGGCCGGATACTCCCTCTGCTGGATAACTTGAATCAAAAAGGCGATTTACAAAATCTCCACTGCGAACAACAGCAGCAGATGATTGCGAGCCTAAATCGGGATAGAGAACAAATTGATTTGCGCCCTGTGGCCCAAGAATAGCTCCCGATGACCCTTCAGTAGAAGTTGACAATACTGGCGGCACATCGGCAAATGTCGTCGCGGGCGCTGTAGCAAGACTTGATCCCAGCAGCAGGGATGACCCAAAAGCGGTCAGTCCGTTTTGTGCCAGTTGCATCCCGGAAAGGTCATTCCCTTGAATCGCATCAATACCAGAAAAGACATTGTAAAATGGCAATGTGGGATTGTAGCGGTTCGCCACGCCCAAACCGCCTAAAAATCCGCCGCCTTGTGCGTTGTAATCAGCAGCGGCTTGATTCTCATAGGTGCTTGGTGTCATCAACGACGCGGATTGGTTAAATAAATAGCCCAAAAATGCGGTAGTCGTCCCCAAAATATAACTGGATGATTGGTCGGCATAACCATTGAGACCATTGCCAGTAGCACGGAAACCTTGTGCTGTGGAACTGCCATTGTTGTAATAATCTGCGGCAATTCGTCCATCCGCATCGAAGCCCATTATTGGCTCTCCTCCCGCGAAGGTCATTCCGTTGGGGTCGTGTTCGTTCCAGGCCGAATCATAAGACAGCCATCTGCCAGAAACCGGGTCTAGTTCACGAAGCCCGACGTTGTAAAGGCCGGTGATGTCCACCCAATGACCGCGCCACGCGGAAGACTGCGCCAAGTCCCCACCATTGGCGAACGTCACAGGCCGATAACCGGGCACTGCGCCGTAGCCTGTGGGTCTTGATGGACTCCACGCGACTGCACCGTTGGTCACTTCAGCCAAGATGTTGCCCCGGAAATCGCTGATGACCGGATTGAACAAATTCAAATATGGTGACACAGCATCGAATCCGCCGGTGCCGTTCAATCCGCCATATTTTCCATTTAAATCCGGCCCGTAAAGTTTCCATTCCGTCGTCAGGCCATAGGAAACGCCAAGTTCTAGGAACTCGACCTGCGGATCGAAATAGGAGTTTATGGACTCTGGTGGTGCGGTTGAAGCGACGCCATTGCTTACCAGCACGGTTGTGGTTTGAATCCTTCGATTAAGCGGATCATATATTGCGCTCCAATTGTAACCGGAATTGCTACCATTCCGTTCAGTGACTGCATGAAGCCGTTCGCGAGCATCCCATGAAAGTGTTTGGGTGCGCTCAACCGTGCCGCTGGGATTTTTCCAGACGCGATTGGTGATGTTGCCCGCAGCGTCATAACTATCAACGGTGGATTCATAGGCCAGACTGTTGGTGAATGAATTTGTCGCCCATGCTGTGTAAAAACCGCTCGGATGCAGAGCAGCCACCTTCAACTGGTGCGTGCCGGGCGAGAGTTCCATCGCCGCCCGCCATTGCATGGCGTTCGTTCCCATTCCGGTTATGGGAACCGACTGATTATCCAGCCACGCGTTTAATGTGGACTGGCCGTTGACATGGCCAAAGGCCGCATATTGAAAGGTGCTATTGGTTTCGCTGCTGACGCGCGAAAAGGCATCCGCCCCGCCGTTCCACAGGTTGGCGGTGCTGCTGGCTTGGCCCATTTGTGTCAACACTCCGGGCCCTGCCGCCACGCCGCTGTCATAAACCATTGTGTTTGTCCATGTCGTTGAACCATTAAGATTCAACTGTTCCTGAACCAATCGGCGACTCAAGGAAGCGTAAGAATAAACACGCGAGTCGGTAAAATCAGAACGGACAAGGGTGTGCGAAGCCAGCAACCCGTCACCGAGCCATGAAAGCGACTCCGACAATACATTCACGGCGTTGACCATTGTGGTGATGGACAATGGACGACCTTCCCCGTCGCGGGAACTGATGCTGGTGTAACGGTTGCCCACCGTGCGACTGGTCAACAGGCCGGTGGTGTCATAAGTGTAAGCACCGCCGCCGGTGGGGCCATTCGCAGAAATCAGACTGTTATCCGCCTGCCAGTCGAAGCCGTAGCCGGTGCCACCAATTGCGAGTTGCGAGCGCCGGTTTGCGGCATCATAATGTTGCTTTGTGCTATAACTGAATGAACCGGCACTGACTGATTCCGAGGATAATATTCCATAAGGGTAATATGCACGCTGCACTGATGTGGTCGGCCCAGTGTTGGTGCTGGCGAACTGTTCGGTGTAGCTGGTAATAAATCCACGCGGTTCATATTGCCAAGTCGTGGTTAGATTCTGCTCTGGCAGTGAACCACTATAGGCCATGTTAGTAGGCCGCAGCCAATCGTCGTAACTATAAGTGCAAATGACACCGCGTCCATCGGTTTTTGTCTGCAATAAACCAACAGAGGGATTGCCGCTGGCAAAATAGGAATAGTTGTTTGTCCGCGTGGCGCTGGTGCCGTCGAGATTTTTTTCCTGGAGCATCTGCCCGGCGTTGTTATAGGTTGCCAGCCATTGCAAACCGAGCGGCATAGTGCGATTGGTCAAATCGTTCATCGAGTCATACGCATAAGTAGTCAGGGCGTTGTCGCGGTCAGATTTGCCGGTCAGCCGGTTCATACCATCGTAGGTGAAACTAGCCGTCGTCCAGTTCGTAATCGTGCCGCTGGCAGAGGAGTCGTGTTGTGCCGAAACAAGGTTTCCGGCGAGGTCATATTGGTTCAAGGTGAATTCATTCACGCCGCTTGCTGGATAGGCTATGGAAAGCAGATTATGCCCATCGGGGTCAGTATAGGTTGTATTCACAATGGCACCGGCACCTGAACCGCCGGTGGTGGTGACGCTGTTATGGTCGGCTGAATAGGTCATGCTCGTTTGGCGCACGAGTGTGCCGGTTGCACTGAAATATTCCACTGCGGTTGGGCGACCGATGGCATCTGACAAAGTGACGTTCATTTCGCCCAACGTGTTGACATTGGTCATTGCCCGTCCAGCAGCATCATAATAATTGGTGAAGGCGTGTTGAATGATATTGGTAACATAGGTAACGTTTGTGCTGGGACTCATACCACTGCTGCCGCTTTCTGTCAGCGTTTGAATAGCCGGGCCTGCGGTATTCTTGATACGATCCAGACCGTCGAAGGCGGTGGTGAAAATATTATTGCCCGCGTCCACACTCTGAATGACATTTCCACGCGGGTCTAACTGGATGGAATTGGTCGCCTCCGGCACACCCGCCGCCGAATAGAAGATACGCGTGGTAATAAGGCTGGCATCGTTATAGGTCGTTTGCCAATACGCGCCATTGCCTTGGATTTCCTTGTTGATTCGGCCATCAAGATAATAACGCCAAGCATTGGTCGAACCATTGGCGTTGCGGCGGTATTCTGGCTTGCCGGTGATGGTGTATAGATTAGTGGTGATGCCGCCGAGGGCGTTGGTGTAATACTTGACCTGTCCGCCCGGTTCATAACCGAATCCCTCGGTGTTTAAAACCGTGACGGCGTTGGTATCAAGATGCTTTCGCTGCACCAACCGGCATAAGGCATCCCAAGTATTGGTGGTCATCGCGCCGCGCGGGTCAACGGCCAATGTAAGATTGCCCAAGGGATCATATTGATAAAAACTTTGAGAGTAGAGGTTGTAACCGGCCGGAGCTTCAACCCCCGTGCCAGTGGCGTTGACTTCCGAACGCCAGTGAATTTCAGTCGTTGGACGACCTGCGCCGTCGTAATCGTAAAAAATATAATCTTCAGGATTATAGCGCGGACCGTCAATCCAACTGATTTCGCCGTTGTCCGTGTAATAGTAAAAACTCCACGACAAGGCATTGCCGAACTCGTCGAAGTTTTCTTTCTCAATTGGACGGTCAAGTGCGTCGTAGTCAAAAAAGGTGACGGCTCCCAGCCCGTCCACCTGGTTCACCATCTGTCCACGCTCATTATAGTAAAATGTATTGGTGATGTTCGGATCGCCGGTGCCGGTGTAGCGGATGGATTGGGTGAGAAACCCATTGCCGCTATAGGCGAGGTCGTTCGTGGCGGCATAGGCGGAACCGTAGGCTCGAATTTGGCGGGTCGGCAGGCCAAAAGCTACGTTGGTCTGGTTGATACTGCCGTTAATGACAACATTGGTGGCATTGCCGTAGAATGTGAAATTGGTGCTGACCGCCGTTGACCCGGCGTAGCGGATGACTTGCTGCGGCAGGAAGTTAAACACCGGGTCATAGACAATCACCGTGCTGTTCCCGGCAGGGTCGATCATTTGCGTGGGCAGGCTGTTGGTATTGTAAATGGCCATGTTGGTGGCCGTCTGTGTGGTGATGCCGTCGCCGGTAAGGTCGCCTAAGATGATTGTGTTGGTCACGTTCCCGTTGAAATCATACTTGAACTGGTTCGTCATGCCGCGCTTGTCCACCACTTGAAACAGGCTGCGGGGATAGCCGGGGGCATTGGTGGTGTCGGAATACCAGGTTTGCCGGATGGTCTGCCCCAAGGGATCGGTGATCTTGGTGATGAGGCTGTTGGTGTAATCGTAACGGTTGGTGTGATTGTTGCCGTCTATCACCAGCGTGTGGCCGGTGATGCGATTGGTGAACGAATTTGTGAAAGCGAAATTATTCGCAAAGGTAAATGTTGCCGTGCGGATGGGAGTCAGGTCTGTTCCGGCGGTGGACAACTGGTTGGTCACCCGCCGCTGGCTGTCATAGAGATTTTGCAGCACCCGGCCATCCGGTTTGTCTTCCTCAATAATGAGATGTGTCGAATAGGTGGCCGTGCCGTTGGTGACGGTTTGCGTGGCGTGCTGGTAAGTATAAGAGCGTGCAGTGTTGTCGGGCAATGTCACCGTGATGAGATCGCCGTATTGATCGTAATCGTAATAAAGCCACCGACCATCACCACAATAGGCATCAATGATGTGGGAATTGATGTCATAATCAAGACCAAGGTAATTACCGTTGCTGGACTGAATTCGCGTCACCTGCCCAAAACTCGGCTGGGTCGAATCTGTTCCAAAAGTAAACGTATAGTAATTTCCGAGATTGTCCGTCCAAGTTTGAAGATAGGGCCGGGTCTGATTGAGGATGCCATTATTGAAAGTCATCACTTGAAAATTCCGGGTGCTTCCATCCGAACCATAAAGGGTATAGTTGGTGGTCGAACCGTTGACTGTCTGCACGATGCGGTCACGCAAACGGTTGGCTAGGCTGCCAACACCGGCGGTCGTGTTGTTGTTCAACTGCGGATTGGCGGCCAGTGTCGGTGACCACACGCTGGCATTGGTGGATGTCTGCACATAGGCCAGCACCGTGCCGTCCATGTCGGCGGCATAAATGTTGGTGTTCCCGGTGGTGACACTCAAATAGGGCATGATGCTCAATTTCCAGCCCGTCCCGAACTGGTTGTCGGCCAGATTCTGGCTGGAATAGTTGCGGCGCAACGACAACGGCATCGGGCCGGGCAACCACAAATCAGTTTCGTCAATATAATGTGCGCCGGTGATTGGTTGCACAGGATCGGCAACATCAGTAAATAGCTGGGAAGTCATGTCTTCGACCCACCCGACAAAACCTTGTTGCTCTTCGGCTTGATAGGCCGCTGCAAAGTTTTGAGACTGCGTTCCTGATGTCGAGGAATTATCCACTGCGGCCACTTGATTTTGGTAACTTGAATCAAAGCTGCTAAGGACAAGTTGATTATTATCCATTTCAGTGATGGTATTTTGATAGTCAATTGTGGGCGTGGTTGTGGGCGCGAGGGTGGTGCCACTGGCCGGCAGTGTCATGGTCAACGTGAAATCGCCACTGTTGCCCAAAACGTAATTTCCGGCATTGCCAGGCGACACAGTTCCCGGTGGCAAGTTCTGTCCGAACGCACCGTTCAGACTTTGCGGCGTGATCAATGCCTCCCATTCATTCCATCCTAGAATCAGCGCGGCCATGCCCGCATAAGCTGAATTGGTCATCGGCCCCGGTGTGATGTAGGCGATGGTATAAGGTGAATTTTGAATGGCGTTGGCAACCTGTGTCCATAAATTTGCGTCCCAATTTTGCAATGCCTGGCCTTGATAAACCGTCTGACCTTGAGCGGCATAATTATTGAAGTTTAGCGGCACAATGCCTGCCCCGCTGGCCTGCGATAATTGCAACAGGCGAACGGTGGAAACGGCATTGGTCTGCTGGTAGAAGCGGTTGATGGTCTGATGCTCCTCGGCGGAGTTGTTGACGATGGACAACAGGTTGAAGTTTTGTTGCGCCAGTTCAAACGGCACGCCCGAATCTGGCTGCACGGTGCCGTTGCCAACATACGCCGCTTCGTAAAAGAACATATCCACGTTGGGCAATACCGGGTCAGTCCCGTTGGTGAGAGTGCCGAAACTATCGCGCGCCGCACTTAGCTTTGACAGACCAACCGCCCATGAGGAAAGAATGTTGACCTTGTTCAGGTTCTGGTTGACTTGGTTGAAATCACTGACTTTTTTGTAATAAGACATTCCTGCCAGATACATGGCCGCCCCTTCATACACGTCCGGCGATAAGCTGTTGGTCAATGACGGGTTCAGTTGCAGTGAATTTTCCATCCGCCATATATCCGCTGCGTGGGCATTGAGCATCTCCTGCGTCACCCGGCCATAATCCATGCAGATGGCCGCTTGATCGCCTTTCAACAATGGCCGTTCCAGATTGACTACCTCACTGGCATTGTAGCCGAGGAATGCCAGGCTTGGATCAATCGGGTAGGCCGAAGATAATGCCTGATGCCGCAGATATTGGAAACGCACGCCCAACTGATTTTCATTTGTCCCCAAAGTCATTGAAAGCACTTCCTCAGACAGCAGGTTTGTATCGTTGCTGAAGGCGAATTGCGTGGTGATGTTCGTGCGGAACGGCAGCAAGATCAGGCTCAATTGCACCTGGCTCGCATTGGTTATGGTCTGATTGATGTAAAATTCCCGGTTGTGCAGGTCCACCAGCCGAAGAGCGCCTGTCTGGATGGTATTGGTCGGGTTGGATATGCTGTAAATTTGCACGCTCACTGTGTCAAAAATATTGGTCAGCGTCGGGCTGATGTTGGTGATGCCACTGGAAGTCAGACTTTCCAATGGCGTGCTGACATTGGTCACCCACGTCGGGGTCGGAAAATCCTGCCAGCGCGAATAGTAATGCTGCCGGTTGAGAATCTGCACCCCAATATCGTTCACGGAAACACCCGGATGATTTTGCAGAAGCGTCTGATTCAGGTAGGCGGGGAAGATGACGCGCGGTGTGTTGTCGCCGTTCGTGGCCAGCGATAGCAGGTTCGTGTTGCCGTAAATGTAATCCCGCACCCACGGATAGGCGCTGGAATAATTCGTGGGCATATAATCATAAAGATTGTAGCCCTCGGTAATTTGATAGTCTTTCAACCACGGGAAAATATGCACCCAATTGGTGCCGATATAGGCGGCTACCCAGGGATAATTCACCGCAATCATTGTGTTCGTGGTGTAAAGCTGGCCCGCCTCGTTGGCCGCACCCTGCACCTGAAACTTCAACATCTGGCTCAAACGCGCATCCAGAATTTGCAGCCCGTTGCGCGGTGCAAATTCATACACGGCGGGAACGCCCGCCTGACGCAGCAAATAAACCAGCAACGCGCATTGATCCACCGCCGAACCCTGCTTCTCCATGAAGGTTCCCAACGCACCGCGGCTGACGCCGCCCGGATCAATGGATTGCTCGGCAATGTTGCCATTGTCGCTGTAATCCATCGGGTCAGTCAGGTCAATTTGGTTTATCACATAATTGGCCAGCGCAACCGGGTCGTTGCCCATACTGGCAACAAAATTATCCAGCGTCGGATGCCGCCGCAGTTCAGGGCTGTCATCCAGATTGGTGGCGGCGGATGGGATGAAGCTCACTGTGTTGGTGACGGGCGGCGTATTGGTCAGCATCTCGGCCACCGTTTTGCCTGCGTAGAATGGCGGCAGAGGACTGCCGGCAAATTGCGGCTGATCTAGGAAAATTGAGCGCCACGGCGGACGCGCTTCAAATTCCAGCGTATAAAGGAGCGACGGCGCGACCGTCCCGCTGGCGGTGATGGCCATCGCGTTGCTGCCCGCCGCCGGATAGCCGGATACTTCGACCAGATAATAATAGTTAGTGGCCAAAGTGCTGGCGGTGTGCGTCAACACATAAGCGCCCAACGAGGTTGCACCCCAATTCAAAGTCGGTGAATCCGACAGCGTGGTGCTTAACCCAAAAGCGTTGGTGGTCACTTGAAACGAATTAGTTACATAACTCAACATCGAGTTGGTGTTAAAGTAATTCGGCGGGACTACCTTGATTGATCCGGCCAGATGAAAATTGGTGCGATAATAAACTTGGATGACAATTTGATTTGATGCCAACAATAGCGGGTCGCCCGCGTAAATGCCAAAATTATAGGGCTGACTGAAATACAACGGCGTTCCGCCGGTTCGTTCGCCAAAGGCCGCAATCGGATTATTGAATGCAATGCGGTTGGCGGTGTTGGTCTGTGACAATGAATTCGTCGCGTTGTAGTGATAAAATGTCTGGTTGGTCCACGAGGTAAGTCCCGGATATAAAGTCGAACAATTGCCATTCAGGTTGCTATAAATTGTGCCGTTCTGATAGTCCAATGGAATCACCTGCGACCAGTAGGTTGGGTCGCTGCCACTGCCACGCCAATAGCCTCCGGCTGGTGAAGCCACGGAATTGGTCAATGAACTATTGGGCAGGAGCGTGACTACGGCTTGGGAGTTGTAACCTAAAAAGTAATTGCTGCTGGTGTTCAGGGTCAAAACCACCGTCTGCGCCGCCGGCAATGAGGTGTTGGTCAATACATTGACCGGAAGATTGGTGCTGGTCTGGTTCGTTGCAAATTGCACCGAGGCCGGTAACGTCACATAATTGGTTCCGGCGATGGCGGTGCCGGTGATGGTATAATTCAGAGTGAAGGAATTGGTTCCACCGCTGCGCGTGATGGTGAAAACGCCGGGCGTCGGGCCAAAGCCGGTGGCATAAGGGGAAGTGGCCTGGACGTTCATGAAGGCGAACGGCAGGTTGACCACTCCGTTTGAGGTTGTCACGGAGCCGCCTTTTTGCTGACTGACATTGATGCCGTTAAAAGACGGGGTAGCAGGCTGAAACATCTGCGCCGCCCCCATGTCGGGGTCGTCAGTGTCATCTGAGTCGGCTGTGGTATTTGAAACGTAGGGCAGGAATGTAATGGTGACACTATCGTTATCACCAATTTCATACGAACCCAACGAGTCGTAATCCAGCGTCAATGTCAGCGTTTTAGAATAGGCTATGTTATTTAGCGTCGAAACGGGGATGTCAGCATATTCGCTGCCTGCGGGGATCGTGACACTTCCAGTCAGTGTGGCCGAATAGTCACTGCCATCATTTGCGTCGCCGGTGATGGTATAATACACGGTTCTCGTGTTATAGGAATCGGCGCGATAAATGCGGATATCGGTGTTTTCCGGCGACTCGCTTTCCGTCAATTCAGAACTACCATTGATTTCAATATTCATCACTGTATTGGGATTGAGCACGGTGACAGATGCTGTAAGGTTGGCCGTCGAAAAATAACCGTCGGCACAATAATACCATTGGCAATATACCCAATAGAGGTTATCGGGAACCGGATCATAATTGAGGATCAACACGGTCGCGGTGGAATCGTATCCGGGACTGCCACTGTTTGGGATGGAGACACTGAAGTCTTCAGCGCCATAATAGTTTGTTGGCCAATCTATTGTTTGGGTGATTGTGCTGAAACCTGATCCAGAAACTGTAAGGGTGGTGGGAGCGTCCGCAAATGTATGAACAAACCAGTCGGTTAAGTAACCGTAGTAGGTGCCGCCAAGGCCCTCGTAGTAGGAGTCATAAATGTCATTCACTGGAGTCATATCTATCGAACCGGAAAACGAATCGCCTTGAACCACTGTGTAGCTGCTGGAGTTTAAGACCAGTCCAATACCTTGTGCGTGACCGGTAATCCTGCCCGCCGCCAATATGCAGATGGCTGCGCCACATGCCAGAAATCGCTTTGTGATGCCCGCGAATAAAGTGTTCATAAAATCAAAGGAAAGGGGTTCAGTTGTTATTGAATCACCGCGCCGTTGGTTGGGCTGTCAATGAACACGGTTAATATGCCCACACTTTGATTGTTTGGGTTGGCAGCTTCCCAAAGTGGAATGCTATTGGTGTCCAAGAGTGCTTCAAAAAAACCAGTTTGGGAAATACTCATGTTCAACATAAAATTGGTCTGTCCCGTGCTGCCAGCCGCCACCCATGTCCAGGGATAATTCGGGTTGCCCAGCACGGGCGTCCAAAGGACATCGTAACTGACAGTGCTGACGCCGTTGGTCACGGTGATGGAAAACTGGTTTGTGCCTAATGGCGCGATGGTCAAGACCGGGGCGGTCTGCGATTGGACGGTCAGGGCCGTGGCGACAATGACCAGGCCGGTGCCGCAAATTCCCATTAGCGTGATCCAATGCCTTTTGATAGTTTTCATGATTTTCTAGTGTTGATGGTTGCTTCGGTAATTGAATGAAGGTTCCCCTCGTGTCATCCACGCGCATTCTGAAATTGTTTGCCCCCCTCGCAGATCGAAAGACAGCTCTACCGTGTCACGGACACTTAATTGATTGTTTTGACGAGTAAGCCCCAAGTGAAGACGACGGTATTGCTGCCGCCTTTTTTCCACGAAAGGCGTTCCCGTTGAGCCTGAAATGCTCGCTTGAAAAGATTTCATACAGAGAAATCAGCCAGCTAATGCTCTTTTTGGCGCGGAGCCATTATTCAGGAGCTGGCGAACTTCGCAAGTGTTTTCTGAATTCATTGTCATTTGTTATGTTCGGTAAAGCTCACACACTGACAGTCGCTTGCCTGTTACGGTGGCAGGCATCGCAAATGATGCTTCACATCTAAATGTCATCGGCCCCCAAGTGCGGAAAATCCGCACGCGCAAGGGATGGACGCAAAATCAGCTTGCCCTGAAACTGCAACTCTTTGGCTGGGACACCAGCCGGGAATCCGTCACGCGGCTGGAAGGCCAGTCAAGGCGCGTTCCAGATTTGGAACTTTTCGTTCTCGCCAAAATCTTGGGCGTCAAGGCCGACGATTTATTTTCACGGAATCTGCGCGGCGAGGTGAAGCAACTTGCTCCTCAATACCGCGTGAAACTCTCGCGCGGTCAGGTTCCGCCGGCTTCCTGATTCAAAGATCACTCTGCAATTTCCAAAATATTCCCGGCCTGTTTTACATGGGAAATGATTCGCGAAAGGAAATCTTCCGTGTTAAATGGCTTCTCAATGAAGTCCACCGCACCAAGTTCAAGGGCGCGTTGCTGGTTTTCAATGGTGGCAGCGCCAGACACAAAAACTATGGGGGTGTCTTTGGCATGGGGAATTTGTTTCAGGCGTTGGAAAAGTTCAAAACCATTCAGGCCGGGTATGTCAACGTCAAGGGTGATTAAATCGAAGTCCTCCGTTTGAGCCAGTCGCAGGGCTTTCTTGACATCCAAAGCTGATTGCGCTTCGCAACCGGCTCGCGTCAAAATAAACACCATCATCAGTGCCACGGCCATTTGGTCGTCCACCACCAGAATTTTTGCCTTATCGCTCATAAACTGACTGATTCCCATTAAACCGCCAAAACTATTTTTCTGAAACCGATTGTCTTTTAAGCCCGCCCTCAAAAGTTGGCAAGCAAATAATTATACTATAGTAAATGTTGTTTTCTGTCCTCGCCTGTTTCTATTGGACGTGCCTTCTGTTACAACACACCGCCGCATCTTGGGAGACGCCGTTCGCACGCATCGCAAGCGTGTGAAAATGACCCAGGAAAAATTGGCTGAAAAAGCGGGTTTGTCCGTCGTGTTTATTTCCCTTTTGGAAAACGGACATCGCACGGTTTCCGTGGACTCCCTGTTAAAAATTGCCAGAGCCATGAATTTGGAACTGAAAGACCTCGTGGGAGGCATCAAGTAAATTCGTAAAAAATTGGCAGCCTCAAAACCGCTGCACCCCGCCTCCCTGTGCGGGCGTCGTCTTGCCACAGTTGACTTCTGATTCATCCCGGCAGTTTTTCTAAACTTTTTCCGCCGGAACACAAGTATAAAATGATAGCTAATAGAATCTGTGCGGTTTGGCCGCCCGCTGGTTGGCTTATGGCTAATCGTGGTAACAAAAAAAGATCGAAAACTTTTGGGCGAAGGAATCCGCAAATACCGCAAGCTGGCCGGTCTGACACAAGAGAAGCTGGCAGAGCGGATTGACATCAATCCTGTTTATATGGGGCAGATTGAGCGCGGTTATCGGGTATCAACGGTGGACGTTCTCCTGCGAATCGCGCGGGCGTTAAAAGTTCACCTGCGCGATATTGTCAGCGAACTTTGAATGGAAGCGCGCAAATGTGAACTCAAAAGCCGGTTTTCATCCGTGGACGCTTCATAAAAGCGTTTTGCCTTTGCTGGGATGAATCCTGACTTCTTCACGGATGGCAGCGCGGACTTTTGCTTCGATGCGTTCAACGAAGCTCATGCCAACCCGGCTGAATTTATTTGCTGGCCGGATCGTGGCGGCAATTTCTAGCGCAGTTTGTTTCACCTTGCTCCGGCAAAGGTGCGGAGTGGTGTTGATGCTTTTGAGTGTGTCCGTCATTTCAGTTGTTTCCATATTTTGCTTTCCTGGTTGCGTCGCTGATTCATTCAACGACACCACTATTTTATCACGCGCGCTTTTGTTGAACGGCGTATTGAGCGGCCGATGCCCTGCAAACATTAAACGAAACCACTGTCGCCGCCGATGCTTGACACAAAAGGACGCTGATTTTACGCGGGGTGACGCGGCTGACTTTTGACTCCGACGCCATTTTCATTCAATGCTTGCAGGGCTAAAAATAGTTTTAGATTTTTGGTCGTCAGTGCTGGCGGCTATGGCGGTTCTCGAATTCTTCACCACTCTGGAAGGCGAGTTTTGGATGTGGACCGAGACTCCACAGAAGGGGACTCCGGCAACCGACAGTTGACTTTTCAGGCCAAAAGTTTCTAACTGACGGCATGAGTGCATCCATTTCCAGCCTGTCAGCCCAACAATTACGTCGCGCCGCCGACATCAAAGACAAAATCCAATCACTTGAAAAAGAGCTTGAGCAGATTTTGGATTCTTCAACCGAACCTGTGTCCGTCGCTGTTCCGAAGAAACGGCGCAAGATGAGTGCGGCAGGCAGAGCCAGAATCGCTGCTGCTGCCAAAGCTCGTTGGGCAAAGGTCAAAGCAGCAAAGAAATAATTCGCGCCGCCGGATTTGTTTCCGACTGCGGGGTGGACAAAGCAGCCATTGTTGTGGCGATTTGTTTCAGCGTTCAAACGCACATTTGCATTTTGGTTTATCCTCGTCTGCCAGCCTTGCCAAATCCCAAATCATGTCACGATGCGGCCAGTCCAATTCACAGGCGATGGCGTGATATGCCAACCCCCGCGTGTGCGGTTGCATTTGGCGGACGATGGCACCGTAGGCGATGAACAGTTCTGGCGGCGCAGATGAGTAACCGATGAGATTGCAGAGGTTGACGCTGGTTACAAGCGCGTAACAATCAGTGCTGGTCAGGGGAGCAGTGCAGCGTTTTCCGAGATTGGCCTGCAACCATTTGAGGATTTCGTTTCGTGTTTTCATGGCGGGGCGGGTCAGAATAATTTCCTCCACATTGGAAACCATTTGGCAATTGTTCCATCGGGTTCCAAGGGCGGAAGTGTCACTTGGCGGAATCCATTTTCGCAATGCACGAGCACGCATTCGTGATCGCGGAGTTTGCGGAGCTTGTAAGATTTGATTTTGTGTTCCTCGGTCTCCGAATAATTGACGCTGCGTTTGCCGGCGCTTGAACCCCATGACCGTTTTATGACCTGTTTTTTTCCAAGAAAATCGGCAGATTGCACGGCGTCGGCTTCATCGGCAGACCGGAAAATCATCCGGTTGCGCAAGTTCAACGTCAGCACTCTGGATTTGTCGTTGCCCAATGGTGGGATGAGCGACGTGGTGGATTGGGCTGCAGCGACAATGGTTGTGCCCGCTTCGCGGATCACGTCCACACAGTTGTAGTCGCTGGTGCCGTCCTCGCTGGCCGTCATGAACCGTTGCGCCTCGTCCGCCCAAAGGATGAGCAAATTATCCCCGGCGCGCTTTGCCTTTGATTTGTCAAACCGGCGCAGCGCGTGATTGTAGAACAGCAATTTGAGAAACGTGTTCACATACCGACGCTCGGTCTGGAATTTCTGCGGCATGGTGACGAGGATGATTTTGCCTTCGTCAATCGCGGAGAATTTGAACGTGCTTTCTTCGGCGCAAAACACCTCGGCCACTTCCGGTGCCAGGAAGTATTGCAGGTAATTGCCGATGGTCTCGCGGACACCGCCAAGCTGCTCGGCGGGCTGGCTGAGGAAGCGTTGGACAAAATGGTCTTTCAGTTCGTGGCGGCGGGGCGTTTCCACGGAGAGGTCATTGAGGTTTTTCAATTCGTCCTCAAGCCGCTCCTTGTTGGTAAGCACCTCGTATGCGCCCCGCAACGTCACCGGCTGTTGCAGCTCGGCGAGCAGTTCGAGCGCGTGGGCAATGTGTGTCTGGGCCTGATTCTTGAAAAACCCCTTGTCCCCGGCCTGTCCCAGACTGGTCGCCGCATCCACGACATATTTGGCATAGGTGGAAAACGGGATGCTGCGGTCGCCCGTCAGGTTGAACCGATGGGGTGGTAGCCAGTCAGGATCGGTTTCGTCGGGCCGGATTTGCAGGTGAATCAAATCCGTTTCGCGCTCGTAATAGTTCGCCATTGCCGAAAGCGTTTCCCAATAAACGCCCTTTTCATCAATGCAAAGTCCACCCCAATCCGGCTCGTTTTGAAAAACCTGATGCGCCAGTTGGTTGATGCCGGAAGATGTTTTACCGGAGCCGGTGTCGCCAGTGATGAGCCAGCCCCGGCAAAATTGATTGCGCTTCCAGATCAACCCGCCAAGTTGCGCGACGGGGTTATTGCGTTTGTGCGGCGTCAGCAAAAGCCGGATAACAATGATGATTAGCAAAACCGCATATCCAAGCAGGAAACAGCGCCAAGATTTGGACAACGCCGGGAGATGGGAAAAATGAAATGGGAAAAAATCAATTTTCATAGAGCCTTTCCAATAAAAAACCCGGCAAAAATCGCGGCCAAGACCGCGATAATCGCCGTCGTCAACGGGATGGTTTTGGTGGCTGCCGGATGGACGTTCAGTGCTTTGAGCACTTTTGCCGTCTGTTCCTTGAGCGACTTGGCCGCTTCGACCGTGGAGGCGATGTCCTGGCGGAACTGCTCCAGCGAAGGCATCTGACGGCGGCGCAATTCGTCCCAATGCTTTTGATGAATCCGAAACAACTCCATCAGTAGCATCACCGCGTCGCCCTCTTGAATTTGATGCCGCTTGCGCCATTGGTCAATGGCCTGCAAGAATTCATCGTCGAAATCGGGCGGTGTTTGGTTTGCGCTCATGCTTTCGCGGGTAATAACAGTCCGGCAGCCGATTCGATTTCAGCGTAGAGCTTGCGTTGCCATGTCTGAAGCCGTTGCCGGTCAAGCAGGCTGAAATCCTGATGTTTGGCCGCTGCCGTGATGGTCAAATTCCGTTGATTGAGAGCAATCACCAACCAGTCCGGTAATTGAGTCATGTTGATTTCCTTCCCGCCGAGCTTTTCCGTAATTTGCGCGCGCACTTCCGAGCCTTCGTAAAGCTCAAAGCTGTCACTGTGCGCCGCGTTACGGACGATGACGTAGTTGCATTTGCCGCCAAGCTCGTCGGCCAGCCGCTGAATCTGGTCCACGCTGTCGGCCTCGTGATTGACCGGCATGACGAGCGTGAGCGCCGCGTTCATGCCAGATAAAACGGCGGGCAGGTCAATGGCTTCAAAAAAGCTCGTGAACAAATCCGTGGACGCGGCACGGCAATCCATGACCACCAAGTTTGATTTTTCCAACAAGTTGAAAACGCCATCGAGACCGCGCCGGTCGGCCAGGTTGATGAAGGTGGCGTCGGGATGGAAGCGATTCAGCGTTGAGTTTTCGTTATCACTGTCAATGGCGACGTGCTTGACGCTTTTGTCTTTCAGGTATTGGACAAAATTGACGGCGAAGAAACTTTTGCCGACACCGCCTTTGCCGTTGAGGATGAGATCGAGACGTTTCATGGATTTTGTGGTTTAAGCATTCGGACTTGCGCGATGCGCGGGCCGTGCGATTTCACCGGCACGGTTGGCGGTGGTTCCGGGGATGGCATCGGCGCAACTGGCAGTTGAACCGGCGACAATGCCGCCGGTGGCGTGATTGGTTTCAACTCTGGCTTTCGCCGGCGATTCATCTTTGGCTGGGGGAGCGTCCAGACGAATTCATTCACCATCGTCCGGCTGGTTTTGACACCGTGCCGGGTCAGCAAACCGGCGATGGCCTCGCACGAAGCTCCTTTATAGCGCAGTTCAATGACCACCTCGCGCCACGGCTGAAGGTTCTGGAAGCGCGGTCGCCGACACGGTTGAAATTCGGCGGCAGCCTGCCGGATGGAATTCGGGTCAGCGACGGTCATAAGACAGGAATGAGACGGGCGATTGCCCGGCAACTGCGGCGGTGATGTCGGCGGATGGCCTCTGGCAATGCGGCAGAAATTTCCGGTATGTTTGGCGGGTGGATGCCCGGCAACGTGCGGTCAACCTCCCGGCAGTTGCCCGGAGATTGACCGTCAGTTTCGCCGGATGATCCGGCGGATTGATTTTGGAAATGCCGCCGGCCATCCGGCGGACAGTCCAGCGGATAGCGGTCGGCATTGCGGCGTCATTGCCGCCGGAGAACCGCCGGAGAATCGGCGGACGCAGAATCCTTCGGTCACGAAGGGGTTCGGCTTCTTCTCTCTTAAACGGATTGCGACACATTTTGTTTCCTCTGTTGCAACAATTCTTCGCGCCAGCTTTTTAGCTGCTCGGCGACATTTTCAATGCGGCTGGTTTGTTCAATGGCGTTCACTCCAATTCGTCCAGCGTAATGCCCGCCCAAGCTGTTGTTCGGCATCTGCAATACCGAATGCGTAGCTTGCTCGTTGATGCGCAGGCCGAGTTTTCGCAGCACTTCAATGGCGGTAAATAATTCGGTGGTGGTGGGTGTTAGCATAGGTCAGAAGGAATGCGGCACAGGACACAGCCATTGCCCCGGCTGATGTCCAAAGTTGCGGACTGGTTTGTTTTCATCCCCGCCAGTGAAGCACTTTTTTTCGGCGATTTTGTGCAATGATTGCACAAAATGAAGGCCGGGTTTTGGGACACTGTTTTCCGTGCTGACGGCCAAGACCCAATACAATTTGACGAACGCCAGGGAATACTTTGAGGAACACATGTGCGTCGGGGATTACTATGACGAAGGGCAGCGCGTGTCTGGCCAATGGTTCGGGACAGGTGCAGAGCAACTTGGCTTGTCGGGCAAGGTTCGCGCGGATGATTTTCTCCGGATTTGTGAAAATCAGCATCCGGCAACAGGTGAAACATTGACGCAGCGGCTGAACACGGTGCGGACGGAAAATGGCAAGGAGTCGGTCAATCGGCGGGTGTTTTACGATTTCACGTTCTCGCCGCCCAAATCAGTTTCAGTTGCAGCTCTGGCCGGCGCGGATGAACGTATCATCGAAGCCCATACGAATGCCGTCCAGTCGGCGTTGCGGGAATTTGAGACATTTGCGACCACTCGTGTCCGGGTTGGCGGCGGCAATCTTGACCGTTCCACCGGCAACGTCGCGGCCGCCCTGTTTACGCATGACACCTCCCGCGCCCTTGATCCCCACTTGCATACGCACTGCATCGTTTTCAACGCGACGTTTGACCCGGTGGAGCAACGCTGGAAGGCGTTGCAAAATTACGAGCTGCTGCGGGCGCGAAAATTTGCCGAGAACGTCTATTACCATGAGCTTGCCCGCCAACTGCGGGGTTTCGGTTATCAAATTCGCAATCAGGCGCGCGGCGATTTTCAAATTGAAGGCGTTTCGGAAGCAATTTGTGACCGCTTTTCCAAACGGGACGCACAGATTGACGAGGCGCTGGCGGCATTGCTGGCCGACAAGCCGGAGCTTGCCGGAGCAAATCTCAAGGAACTACGGGCAAATTTGGCGGTCAAAACACGAGCGCGAAAACAAAAAGATTTGAGCCGGGCAGAATTGCGGACGCTATGGGACGCGCAGTTGAGTGAGGCCGAACGTGGTTCGCTGCGGCAACTCAGGAATCGTCCGGCCAAGATCGTCATTGCGAATGAGCGTGTCGCCCTCGGCGAAGCGGTGCAATGGGCCGAGGATCATTTGTTTGACCGTAATTCGGTCGTGCTGGAATGCCAGTTGTGGCAGCAGGCTTTGGAGCGGGCGCGTGGCGAAAAGTTTACATTGGCTGAACTCAAGGATTTCACCCGCCGCCGCGATTATATCCGCAATCCTGAACGCCCAAACGAAGTGACATTGCGTGATGTGTTGTTGCGCGAATTGGAAATTGTCCAGTGCGTCAAAGATGGCACCGGCACTTGCAACGCTTTGGTGGACAACCCCGCCTTGGTGAATCCGAAATTGGATGATGAACAGCAAAAAGCCCTTGCCGCCTTGCTCGGTTCATCCAATGCGGTGTCGCTTTTTCGGGGCGGTGCCGGCACTGGCAAAAGTTTTGTCCTGCGTGAACTGGTCACACAGGTCGGCCAAACTGGCAGAGCTGTGGTCGTCCTTGCGCCGCAGCGCCAGCAGGTCGTGGACATGGAAGGCGCGGGATTCCCGTCGCCGACGACGGTCGCCAATTTTTTGCTTAAAGGTGAATTGTCTGCCGGTTCAGTCCTGGTCGTGGATGAGGCCGGTCAAATCGGCGGTCGCCAGATGCACCAGTTGTTGCGTTTGGCGCGGGAACGTAATGCGCGGGTGATTCTGTCCGGTGATACGCGCCAGCACGGAGCGGTCGAGGCATCTGACGCTTTGCTGGCCATTGAGCGGCATTCTGGCGTCAAGCCAGTTGAGTTGCATACGATTCGACGACAGGACCCGGCGCTGGCTCGTAATCAAAGTGAACGGGCGCGCATCAAGCAGTATCGCAAAGCCGTCGAAGCGGCAGCGGCTGGCAGGTTGGTGGAGTCATTCAAACGGCTCGACAAGATGGGCGCGATTGTTGCCTGCGGTATGGGCGAACAAGCGGACAAGCTGGCCGACGAATACGTCCGGCTGGCGGAGCAAAAAGCGTCTGCCGTGGTGGTATCGCAGACCTGGGTGGAGGTTCACCGGGTCAATTCCAAAGTGCGCGATGCGCTCAAAGGCAAAGGATTGCTCGGCGCGAATGACGTGACGGTTCAGGCGTTTGAAAAACTGGATTTGACGAACGCGCAAAAGCGCGATGAGCGGTTTTATCCAAAAGAGGCGGTGATTGTATTCAATCAGAAGGTGCGCCAAGCCGCGCCGGGCGCAACGGGGAAATTGATGGGCATCGTCAAGGCCGGTGTGCTGGCCGAAGTGAATGGCCGTTGCGTCATGGTTTCAAACAAGGTGCTGGATAAAATCACCGTCAGCCTACCGCGCGACATTCCCGTTGCGGAAGGCGAGCGGCTGCACCTCAAGGCCAATCGCAAACTTGCCTCCAGCGCGCGTGTCACCAATGGCGAACTGGTGACGGTAAAATCCGTCCGCGCCGATGGCCGGATCGAACTGGCTGACGGCCGGGTTTTGGAAAAAAGTTTCCGCGAGTTCCTTCCCGGTTACGCGGTCACATCCTACGGTTCGCAAGGCAAGACCGTGGATCATGTGCTTTTTTCCGATTCCACCATCAAGGCCGCAACCAATGCCCAGCAATGGTATGTCACCATTTCGCGCGGTCGGCGCGGCATCCGCATTTTCACTCCGGACAAAATTCAACTGCGTGAGAATCTGGTTCGCTCCGGCCACAGGCCGCTGGCGCTGGAACTAGCACCCGGTTTTCGTCCGCGCTACAACAGCCGGCTTTGGGACCGGCTGCATGGCTGTCTCCTTCGTTTCGGCCAACGAGCCGCCGACACGTTTTGCCGCTTGAAAATATCCCGCCGTCATCAAAACCAACAAAAATATGAGCACAAAACTACCCGAATGTTACACCACTGAACCCCAGGCCCGTTGTTTGCGCGTTGAAATTTCGCCGGGGCGGGCACTCTTGCTTCCGCTGGATCAATTTGCGTTTGCTGAAATCACCAATGACGAAAAAGAACAACTGCTCCACCTGTCATTTGCCTCGCATGAAGTCATGGTTCGAGGACGCGCGTTTCGACGCATTGAAACCGCCTTGCACAGGCTGGAATTGTCTTTCCTGATGGCGTTGCCGTCGAAATATCATTCGCTGGTTCCCGACGGCCAGCCCAAGATTCGGGAAATTGTGGTGACGGAAAATAAGCCTGCTGATTCGCAGGCGCAGGCGGCACTTAATTGAATGGGCTGTAGCCCTTGCGATAGATATGGTGCGGGTCATTGTAGGGCATCCCGCGTTCAAGGTGTAACAACTTGCATTTGATTCACCCACCGTATGACGCGGCCAACAGCAGAGGCCGGCAAATGCAGGTCTCGAATGAAAATCAACTCAAGCAACGCACGCATTTGGAAATAATAAGTGATGATGTCCGCCCCTTGCGCAATGCGGCCAACACCCCGATCAATACGGTCTTCTTCGTCCTCGCCATAGTGAGTGTAATAATTGCGCGTCCACCTGATAACATTCGCAAATCTTTCAGTGTCATTTATGAATTGGGCAACATAAGACTGTTGGTCGGCAATCAATTCATTCAATCGCTGGGCAAGGGTTTTCATGTTTGCAAAATTAAGCTTTTCCCGGAGCCATCGCCGTTCCCCCTCTGGCACCGCTGCGACCAGAGCGTCCCGCCTAACTTCAAATTCGTGAGGCGACTGAACCACGTTGAAGAAGCGATCACTGCGGCCGTGATATGCCTCCAACGCCTGTGCCAGCAAAAGAAACCGCGTGTTAACCGGAATATCGCTTTGAGCAATCGCCGTAAAATACAGATTGAGGATGGCCTCCATTTCTTCGTAATAATTGAACCAATTAACAACCAAGTCTGGCAGTTGGGTGGCAATTTCCTGATAGGGAACCAAGCCGGCGGGGTTATCCAGTGTTCGTTTTATTTTGCTGCTTCCGGGCACGGCGCACAGAAATTCAACTTCTCCACGCATTGCCCCTCGTTGTGGAAACACTATCTGGTCAACGACGACATCAATTCTGGATAAAAAGGAAAGCAGTTTTCCGAATCTGAAAACATAATCATCAGAAAGTCTTCTCAATGGCATTGCGTTGGGGGTGATAAAATGGACATATTGAGACTGGCCCAGAATGACTGATGAATTCGAGGTGCGCGAATTCAAGCTCATGGTAATCCTTACCGTTGTTCCATTGGGCAAAGCAATGGTTACATCAGGCTGAAGTTGTTGTTGAAAGGCTGGCAACCCTGCATTTTGCGGCAGCATCGCGATTGACGACCTGGTCAACCAAGCGTCCAAGATAGAATAACAGGTGCGAACATCGCTAAACGACGCATCATTGAAATGGCTGTAATGAGCGCCAACCATCGCACATGAAACGGCAATCTTGTAATCATCAAGTGCGGCGGTTGAATCCGATTTGGTCACAATGCAACCAAACAATGTCACGGCCTTGCCGTGAGCATCTACGCCACGAACAATCGGCGGAGATTGAAAACCTGCACCGCCAACCGCTTGAGCCAAATTCGGAACACGATGCCGTTGGACATCGAGGGTCAATCCTGTATCAGGATCAAATTTCAAAACACCGACAGCCGCCGGCTGATTGTCGCCAAACAAAAACCACTGGCCTTGGATCGTGCGTTTATCTTTCATGTTGCTAATAAATGCGGAAATTACTTTTTTAGCGGTTGGAATTTTGAAAGATCAATCACCTCATCACGCAGATATTCCATATCGTTTTGAAACGAGCGGTTGTGATACTTCATAAGCCAGCGGTATTTTTTCCGAACCTTTTCCGATGGCGTCGCAAGGTAGGCTTCTTCAATTCTGCGCCTGTGCCAATGCAAGAAGAATGCGGCGTCTTTTTTAGCGCGGACGTTTAGAAGTTCCTGCGCTCGGTCATCATCGCCTTTTTTTCGCGCCGTGCGGTATTCCTTTAAGTCTTCGGGCAGCCAGCCGCGATGATCTTCATTGAGCATCACGCCGATGTAATCGAGGTAATAAAGTTGTTCGCCTTTCCACTTCCGCTTCCCGTATTTTTTGAAAACAGGTGGGGTCGGATCGGCGTTTGGAGCATAAGAACCCATCTTCGGCACATTCAAGACTGCTTGGCGGGTGGATTCGGTGACGACTATGATAGGAAATTCGGCAGCATTGGTTTCTAAATCGTAGGCGCGAGCTTGGGCGGGGCTGATCAAAACGTCGTTTTCAAAAAAGAATGGCCCGTGGCTCACGCCGCCGCGAACGAAAATTCCCTGACAGGCGCACTGGCCTTGCGCGATGATCAATTCATATAGGGCGTAACCAAGTAATTCATAGCCGCCCATTAACGGCTGCATCGGACACTTGGGTGTAACGGCAACGACGATAGAATCCGAAAGTGCAAGGACGCGCCGCCCGTATTCAGCATTATTCTGGAATTGATGTTCCGATTCATCGCAGGCGGTTGCCAATTGAAATGCTTCCTGCACCTTGCGGACTTTGGCATAAATACATTTCAAATCATCTTCCGTCTTGGCTTTTTCCAGTTCGTGTCCAAAGCCGAGAATGTCAACGAAGGCGACAAGGTGAGGTTTAGGGCGAAGATCGGGCAATGGCTTGGCAGCTTTCGCGGCGGCCTTTAATTTTTCCTCTTTCTTGCGAGCTTTTAAGCCCGCCGCCATTGCTTTAGCAATTCTTTCGTTGTCAGGATCGCCGCCCTGCTGGTAGCTGAATGTTGCACCGGCGGCATTGATCTTCTTCCACTTGGGTTTTGATTTATTCTTCGACATTTTAGGCAACAAAGTTGGTCAGGTTTATCAACAAAGCTTCTTGCTCCAAACCTGCATTGTATCGGTCAATCAACTCAACCACGCGACGAATCGAAAATAAATCCGAACGCCGGAGTTGGGCGAGCATCGCTTGGCTGTTGCCTTTTTTCAGCAACTCACGGTTGGAAAATTGAGCAAAGCGGGTTTCCAAGTCGGCGGGCAAATGGAGAATTACGCGCTCGCCCAGGCGTGCGTGCAACCGCTGGAATTCTGACAGGCCGACCGGATCGTAGTCCGGGAGATGGAGCAGGCTGAAGCCAGGCGTCGTCGAACGGGCCAACCAATCAATTGCTCGATTGGAAATTCGACCATGTCCGTAAATCATCAGGCCAACGTCAAGATTGAGTTGCGCGGCGACCATGAACACCGCCGGATTTTCCACCAGCGCACACGCACCGTGTAATTCGTAGGGACAATCCTGCGCCAAAATAAAAGAAAAAACACCATGCGCCGCCGCTGCTGTTGCCGCCCCCACGGGCTTGCCACCCTTTAACAAGGCATCGTCCCGCCACACCCGGAAGGAAATGATCTCATTTTCCCGGTTTGCCAGCGCTTTCGTGTCACGAAATCGGGCCACACCTTCGACGCGACTGCCAATCTCCGCCGGCAAATTCGTTTCTGGAAAGCGCTGGCGGCAAAAGTCACGCAAGGCGTCGGCATTTTTCACAACTATTTTTTGCCCTCCGCCGCTCGGTTTCAATTCTAGCACCCCGCCATGCAGCAACGGTTCAAGGAGGTTCAGAAACGATTTGCCACATTGACTGGCCGGCAGCGATTCGCTTTCCACTAATTTGCGAAGCTTGGCCAGAGCTTGGGCGGGAAGTTTCATCACTTGCTGGCGGCCGAGGCGCGTTTGACGGTTACGCGGTGTTTGTGCCGCAGGATAATCCGCCCCTTTTGCGGCTGGAGAAAATAAATCGCGTCCACTTCGCTGACCGCTTGGGGCGCAGCGGTGATGGCAATGAAACCGAGTTGCCGTGCTGTTTGCAAGATGGCGTGCCGGTTGTCGGCATCCAGCGTCTGGATTTCATCCAGAAAGAATGGCACGGCACAGCCATCACTTTTCAACTGGCTTTTCAACAAGAGCAGATTGAACAGAACCTTGATCGTGATCGTTGTGCCTTCGGATTCAATCTGGCGAAAGTCATGATAGGTATGCCGCTGGTCGTCCGCGCCAGTAACCGTGAACGCAAGCGTGAACAGATTGGTGAACCGAATCACGGGATTGTCCTGAATTCGACGCCGGAAGTTTGCGATGGCGGATTCCTGTTGCGGGTCGGATTCAAACAATCCCCCCGGCTCAAATTCCGCCAGTCGCTTAATCCAACTCACCATGTCGCTTTGCTCGACGACTTCCAGCTTTACCGCTTTGAGGTTGGAAACCTGAACTTTATCAAATGCGCGGTTGAGGTTCGTGGCCGCGCTGCGAACGTGGCCGAGATTTTTCAACACCAGATCGAATGTGGCTTTCAAGCCGTGAATATGCGCGTTCCAGTCACGAGCAAGGGCGTCTTCTTTTTCGACCAATGCTTCCAACTCCGCCTGTAGCGTGGCGATGGTTTCATTTTCATCCACGCCCCGGAACTCGTCTCCAAACCATTGCTCGGTCTGTGCAAGCAGGTTGGTTATGTCATCACAAAGTTTATTTTGTTTCTCCTGCTGGCGGATAAAGAGGGTGATGGCGGCGTCAAAATCTTCGGGGATGCCCTCGGCAATGCGTGGCTTGGTGGAAAATTCCGGGAAGATGCAGCCGTTGAAATTCCCGATAATTTTGCCAAAATCATCCTCCTGCTTCCGAATTGAACCTTCCGCAGCATCTTTGGCTTTCCCGGCCAGATCATGTTGGCCGGTCAATTTAATGATCCGTTCATTCGCTGTGACGATACTTGCCTCAATCTTCTTCAATTCGGCGCGGAGGCGCGGTTCATTTGCTCTAGCGGTTTGATATTCTCCAAATTGGAAAAGCCGTTTTTCTTTGGCCTCAACTTCTGCCAGCTTCACCTTGCGCTGAGATTCCAGATTTTCCCGCTGTTCAATTGCAGTCAGCGTATCTTTCCATCGCTTGAGTGTTGATTGGTAGTCGGCAAGTTGCTCGCGTGCCGTGTCCAAGTTTTCCAATCCCGCCAGCGGCTCGCCAGTTTTTGGCAAATTAAACGACACGTTGGTATCTCGATAAATCCCGTCTTGCGTGCATTCCAGTAAACGCCGCAACGCTGCCAGCAATTCCTGCTGCCGCGTGACTTCAATGCCGTCCTTGCCAACAGGCAATTCCAGCAAGTCGCGGTTAAGGATACGGAACACAATACTCAGTTCGGTATCGTTGAAATCCTTCCGAAGCGCGGTGATGGCAAGATGATCGAATCGCTTGATGGTTTTCTCTTTGTCTGCAACACGCTCGCCGAAAAAATCAACTTTCTGTTTCGCTTTTTCGCGTGACTCCCCTTCGGCGTTGGTCAACTGCGTTTCAAGCGCGCTAATCTCGCGCTTCAAATTGAGTATTGCTGCCCGCTCTAATTCCTCTGGAAAATCCTTAAATTCCTTATCTTGGGCTTCGATGATTCTGAGTGGGGCGACCAATTGGCCTTTCTGTTCTGAAAATGCCGTGACATCATTTCGCCGGTCGGTCAATTCCGCTCCAAGTTCCTTCACCTTTTTCTCCTGTGCCGCTTTATCGGCGCGAAGCTTCACCAATTTGTCTTCATGTTCCTGTTCAAATTTTTGTCGCTTGGTGCGCAAGTCAGTCCAGCGCCAGACCAATTCGCCACGCGCAACTTCGCGTTCGCCAAATTTTCCGACCAGCTTTTCCACCAGCGCCTTGTTCTTTTTGAATTTTACAAGTTGTTCCTTGCGCGTGCGGATACGGTCGTAATCATCGCCGAAAAGTTCACGCGCATCGAACGCCGTGCGGTCGGGCGGAATGTCAGCCAACATCAACAGTCGGTCCCGCATCTGCTCTTGGGTGATGGCACTCAAGGTCAGCAGATTTTTTAGCGTCTCTCGGAACTGTGGATACTTGTCCGCTTCGCGGAGTGCGACAATGCCGAGGCCGCGACCTTCGGCATTGACCGCCGGCAACAGCAATTCCTTCTGTTCTTGCGCACCCTTGATGACACGGAATTGTTTCAACGCCAGCCGACTGTTTACCTCTCGTGGTTCACGGACCTGATTCTTTTCGTCGAGGTAGTCGGCGGCAACAAAGGGTCCGGCATAGTGAAATCGCTCTGGATCGCCGCCACTCGTTTTGCTCTGGCCGCGCCAGCCAATGACACATTGGCCGGTTGCACCGAGGCACTCGAAAAGAATGTAGCTGTATTGGTTTGGAAAATAGAATTCACGGGTCTGTTCCGGCGTGTAGGAGCCGAAATCCATGTGTCGCCGGTCATCAAGGTAAAGGAACTGGAGCGTGTTGATGAGAGTAGTCTTGCCGGTGTTATTTGGCCCGACGATTTGCAGCGCGCCCGCAAGCTCCACTTCGGCGTATTCGTAACGCCCGGAGCGGATGAGAATGATTCGTGTAGGACCAGTGGTCATGGTGGATGAAATCATGTTTCGACTGGTTGGCTCGCGTTTGCCTGTGTGATTTCGGGAGGTTGTGCGAGTTCAAGGCACTTTGAAAACACACGGTGAAATGGGCGGAGAAAACGAAATTCATCCTCCCCAAGCCCCTTGACTTTGACCCAGCCGATTTGCTCCATACGGTTCAGCAATGCTCGCAAGTCGCCGAAATCATGCACGTCCACTTGCCGCATCAGCGCCGAATAGCGGTCGAGGGAGAAATGCGGCAAGTTCGTCACCAGAAAATTCTGGCCGAAGATGAATTCTTCGATGGGGCGGCCTTGGTTGGCAGCGTGGTCAATGATGATATAGGAAAACACGGCGATGCGCGGCAGCGTGTCCGGCACTGCTTCCGGGTTGTCCGGCTCAAAATAAAAAAAGTCCCGCTCGTGGTGAACCAGCGTCAGGCCGATCCCTGCAAAATAACCGGCATACTCTTTTGGCCGGGCACTCAACGCGGAAAATTCCGGCTCGTCATCCGGGCCTAGATGACAGCCACGTTTCAAGCGGTCAAAGATGTTCGCAAGATGAGGAAGTTCGTTCATGTGGAGGTAAGAATCAGCGGCGAGGCTTCGATTTCGCCGTCGGTGGTTTGGTAGGCGATCAGTTTTTTGTCCGTGAAGGCCGCTTGAAAGTCGCGGTGGAATACCAGTCCGCTGAATCCCGCCAGGACATCTGCCGTATTCCGCGCCGGGTATTTTTTTAGCAACCAGCCCATTAAATCTTCCACCGGCAATTCTTCACGCACCAGTTCGGGCAGCGAATCCAGCCACATCAAGCGCACCAGTTCACCAGGATCTTCCCGCTCGGCGGCGAATTCCAATACCGGGGGCGGCTCCGGTGGATGTTCGATGACGCGACGTAGCGCCAGGGAAATCGCTGCATCGCCCGGCACATTCTGAAAACGCCACACGGAAATGCCAATCAGATGCTCGTTGCCCCACTTTGACAAACCTTCCGCCTGCAATTTCTCCAAGGCGCGGGCTGCGCCCTCGGCAATGAAGCTCGAACGCCGCAAGGATTCGTAAAGCGGTTGTATCTCTTTCCGGCATTGCGTGAAAACGCGAAGCGCATGGACACCCACAAGTCGTAGGAAACGGAGATTACGGGCAAGCGCCGGATGATCGTTGAACAAGGCATCTTCGCGGGCGCGCTGGAGCAGTCGTTCGGTTTCATCAAACGCGGCGCGCAACAGCCCGTCGGCACGGACGATGTCAATCATCGGCTCAACGTAACGCTCCATCCAGTGAACAATGCGCCGGTATTTTTCGCGCACCGTTACGCGGGAGCGCTCGGTCTTGTAACGTGCGACTTCGGCAAGAATCGCGTGCTGCGTCTCATTCAAATCGGCATGGATGCGTCGAAGTGCCAACCCGACCTCCTCGAAGGCGAGCTTGACCTGTTGAACATTCTCCTCGTCAAGCGCACGGGCGAGCCGTTTGCCGGTGGTTTCGAGCGACAGCACATAGCCGCGAATCATTTCCGGCGTGGCGGGATTTGCCTCGTTGAACAGATACGTCAGCAATCGCGCCACGGGATCGGCCATCAAGAAGACTTCGCTGCCCGGCTCGGTAGGAATAAGAATCTGCAACTCGCACAACCGACGCCATGCGGTTTCCGGCAATTCTTCGACCGTGCTTGGGTTCGCCCGAATCAACCGCATCGCATCCGCTTCAGAAATTTCCCCACCATGATCCGCCAAGCTACGCAACAGCGTTGCATGGTTAGCACAGAAGTTGAAAAAACTTTGCGGATTGACCTTCATGACGCGCTAAATTTCAGCGTTGCGTTTGGTATTGTTAATCACAAACGAAGTCTGTCTTTTTTTCTACCGTTTGAAAAGCCTGCGATATGATGAAGGTGATTTTGAACGCAAATGCAGAGAACTTCCCGAAAACTCATTGTGTGCAAACTGGCTGTCATGCGATTTGCTCGACACGATGAGCAATTTTGCTCAAAGGCAGAAAATGGCCGAGTGTTTTATGGAGGGCTTTCGGCCTGCGGTTCGGTGAACGGGTAAGTGGAGCGCAGGCGCAGAGACGCAGGAACGGAGCCGGAGAGAAACGACCGTCGCCGAATCGCAGGCGGAAAGCCCGCCGATCATTCGGCGGAAACAGTGCCGCTCGTGACGAGCGCGCGGTTTGCGGAGTGAAACAGGCGGCGGCGAGAGGGAGACGGGGCGACGGGCAGCCTGTGGAACGCAGCAAACCGCGCGTTGGTCACGGCGGAAATTGCGGATTGCGCAGTCGAGTTTAATTTCAAAGCGGTTCGACCGTGTAAATAAGAATTGATATTTGCCGCCCAACAAGCTGTGGATAGAAGCGGTTAAATGGTCCGTCTGGCTCATATATACTATGGCTGTTTGGCACAGTCCTGTGCGATTTAATGCGGAACTTTGTCCCACGGGGAAGTAGGCGCTCATGCTCTTCACCGCCAGCATCGTCGTGCTCGAATGCCGCCATTGCAGTGTTTGGTGGGCACTCAATGATTAACTTTACGGGATTACCGGGATCAAAGAATTGGCCGAGGCAATCATCGCGCAGAGATATTGAGAGAAACGCCTGGCCGGGGTCAATCACCTCACCTTCGATGGTCAGACAGCTTTTCCCTGTTCCTCGAAAGAGTGTAACCGCCCGTGTGTTGTGTCCCTTTTGAATTGCCTGATCAAGCAGGGTGATTTGCCTCGCAACATCGGCGGGCAGGTTTCCACTACGAATACTGTGATTAATTACTTCCCAAGTGATGTCCTTGTAACCACGTAGGACATTATTTTCTTCCGCAGTTAAAGGACTGATCCATTCAAAGTTGCTTTCGCGTTCAAGGAGCAGGCGGCGAAACGGGGTCATGGTCTGCTCCGGGGCAGTGTGGATGTAGCGCAAGGCATTTTCCTTGGTCGGTGCGGGCAAGCCGTTCACATATTTCAAGGCGGTGTCGGGGCTGAATGGGACACCGATGGCATCCTTGAACCGACGTGGCAACGCCGTCCAGATAACGGCATTGAACCCCTTTTCCAGCGCCCAAGTGCGTATCCGTTCGCAAGATTTGGGATGGCGATTGAGGGCGTTGGGCGCGAAACGCCCGCTTGCCACTTCGTAGAATCCGATGTCATCTGGCAATGTTCCTTCCCGCGATTGTAAATCGGCAATGGCCTGCAACAAATCGGTGCGTGCGCTAACAATGTAGAGGGTGCGAATTTCCTCGTCGCTCCGTTCGTCAATGACCAGCGTGAGACAGCCAGCACGCTCCCCGCGTTTTGAAATACGGGAAAACTCAATCCAGAGCATCGGCCCGTCTTTCTGCCACTCGCCAGTAATGGGCAGGCCGCGCGGATCGCTAATCAAAGAACCCCAGCCAAGTATGGCGATACGCATATATTTTAAGAATAGTAGCTCAAGGCTGCTATGAGAATTCCCCCCGGCATCGAAATGAGGGCAGTAGCCGCTTCTGTGATGACATTTCCGTCACATTTTTTGCATTTAACCAAGGTCATAGGCCGCAAAATATTTATTGTGACGCCCGGAAATATTCTAAACACATGCGGCGCAGCCGCGCCGTCATGGGTGGCTTGCGGGTTGGGCCGATGGCGCAAGTTTTGGTGGCAGTGCGTTGGAAGACACCGCCATTTCGTCCAGTAGCCTTTTGAAATCTTTCAACCCGGTGGCGGGAATGATGATCGCGTTGCGTCTGCCTCCAACATCTTCGGAAATACGCAGGAACCGTCCACGTGGATTCTCCTTGAGCGTCAAATGAAATGACTTGCGTTCAATCTGAATTTGCTCGGATTTAAGTGTGTCTTCCTGAACGAATGGACGCGGTGGCTGCTGCGACGAAAAAGGCTGGTGATACGGCTGCCGATAAGACTGACGGTGGAAGGACGATGACCGTTCGTTTGAAATCATAACATTGTTTGGAAATTCGCCGAAATCCTGTGACGACTCCAGTAAAAAATGAATGGAAAGCTGACCAGTCAAAGCGCCAACCTTAACCCGGCTGATTTTCCCGATGGTTGTTGCCGGGGATTTTGAACCTGCCAATCTCTTCAGTCTGGCCGAAATAAGGATAATAATCCGGGAACTTGGCCAGCAACACAGCCTCCGCCTTGGCATATTTTCTGAACTGTCTTACGAACCTGGTGGCGTTCGTTACAAATCTGCCATGCTCGTATTGGTAATCATGCCTTACCACCATTGAACGCCGATGAATCGTTCTGAATCCCTGCTGCATGAGGCGAAAACAAAAATCAATGTCCTCGCAGGCAGCATCAGGAAATGACTCATCGAACCTGACATTTTCTGCCACCGCTCGGCTGATGGCAAAGTTGCAAGTTGGCCCATACAACAAGATGCTGGTGCGCTTGAAACATCTGCCGTTCAGAGTTCCATTGATTTCGTGATATTTGTCAAACCAAGTGGAGTTTGATGAATCGGTTCTGCCAGAAAGACAGTGAACGTATGGGTTCTCGACGAACCCGCTGACTGCCTCGGAAACCCAATTTGATTCAGGGATGCAATCTGAATCCGTGAACAAAATGACATCGGCCTGACAATCCAAGGCAGCATCCAGTCCCAGATTCCGTGCGGCTGCCGGACCTTTGGATGTCAGGTTATTCAAAATCTGAACCGCGCTGGG
>Ga0182024_10001567_pt1 | contig 58623 bp, 46 predicted proteins | sample P32metaG_FD_120480 | JGI IMG/M metagenome (GOLD analysis project Ga0182024, IMG submission 120480) | Permafrost microbial communities from Stordalen Mire, Sweden - P3-2 metaG (Illumina Assembly) | ecosystem: Environmental > Terrestrial > Soil > Wetlands > Permafrost | place: Sweden: Stordalen...
CGCTGCTCAACATCATTATGAAACGCCGCCAGCGATTTCGTGTCGGCCAGGTGAACCGTCTTCAATCGCGAAAGCGGCAGGGCCAGTTCCGAGTAAAGTCGATTGCGATTGGCCGCAACATCCGTGTTGAATTGGGCGATCACCGCCGCCACATCAGCGTGAAGATCATCTTCCGACAGGATGTGATGCCGAAACTTGGCGTCAATGTACGCGTGAACGCTCGACGCGCTCGGCTGTCGCGAGATCTTATGCCACGCGTCGGCGGAATACTTGCCGACGACATGAAACCGCGTTCCCCAGCTCACAATGTCCTTCGTGAACGGCTTGATCCCCGCGCGATGCCGGTTCATCCGTTCATGCAGCGTCAGCATCGCCCGCTCGGCGGCGATTTGGTTTCGATGATCAAAGTCATCCAGGAACGGCGTTATGTCACGACGGTAGACAAGATCAAGATCTTCAACCGGCGCCGCTACCAATGTCGGCTTCGTTGTCGGCGACATCACGACAATCGGCTCTGGCGCGACCGGCGGCACGCGACGCAAATAAACGCCGGCCGCGGCCACCAAGCCGGCCGCGGCAGCGGAGACCGCAAGCCGGGCCAGCATGCGATGCCGCGATCGATTATGGGTTGTCTCAGTACGCAATATCTCCTATCGCCGAGCTATCCTTATTACGTCACATCGGTGGGTGGAGACCACTCATTATGAAGAGCAACGAAATTTTGAATTGGCGGGCTTGGCTGTAAAGTCAGGCTGCCAGCCGGGTTGAACTACGCGATTCCGATAAAAATCCCTGCGAGAAAAACCAGAATTCCGCCGACGATGACCTGGATCGATGCCGAGAGGAACGGCGTATCCATGTAGTGCTTGCGAATGTAACTGATCACCAGCAATTCGATCGCAACCACAAAAGCCGCGACCGTCGTCGCCACGCGAAAGCTCGGGATCAGATAAGGAAGCGTGTGACCAATTCCGCCGGCGGTCGTCATCAGACCACAAACCACCCCGCGAAGGAGTGGCTTGCCGCGACCGGTCAGCGATCCATCATCGCTCAGCGCCTCGGCAAATCCCATGGAGATGCCGGCGCCAACTGATGCTGCCAATCCAACACGAAACGCGTCATGCGCATCCTTCGTGGCAAACGCCGCGGCAAAGAGCGGCGCGAGCGTGGAGACTGATCCATCCATCAGTCCCGCCAGGCCCGGCTGAACGACCTGCAGCACGAAAAGTCGCCGCTGGCCTTCGTCTTCCTCTTTCAGCGCGTCAGGCGTGAGGTGCTTCTCCATCAGTTCGTCGGCAAAATGAGTGTGCTTACGCTCGGCTTCGGCCAGATCCATCAGCAATTGACGCGTGGAGGCATCGGTGATGCGTGCCGCCGCCCGGTCGTAGAAGCGAGTGGTCTCGACTTCCATCGATTCGGCCAGTCGGCGAACGGCCTTTAAACCGAGCGGCCGAACAAGCCAGATGGGCTTGCGGTGGACGAACCCCTGCACATCCTGCCGGCGAATCAACGGCAGGTGCTCGCCAAATCGTCTGCGATAGAGCTCAAACAATCCTCGTCGATGCTCGGCTTCCTCGGCTTGCATCTCGCGAAACACCGCCGCGGTCTGTGGAGCGTCTTTGGAAAGCCCTTCCGCGATGTCGCCGTAGATGCGCGAATCTTCTTCTTCCGATGTGATGGCCAGAGCAAGGATTTCCTGTTCGCTCAAGTCTTTAAACTTTTTCGACATGCGATGGTTTTACCCGGCCGTAGCGGCATTCGCATCGAAAGTTTCCATGGCGTGTTTCCGGGCGGGTGTTCGTTCGACGCGATTGAGCTTGAGATGTCCGCGAAGGAATCGCCAGAACAATGCCATCCAGTCACTCAAAAATCATGGCGGTGTTGTCGGCGGTGTTGAAGTAAACCGTGGGCACCGGAAGATCGAGCAGCCGCAGGTAGACACAAAGTTGGCCGCGGTGATGAATCATGTGATTGATTGAAAACAGCCGCCATACTTTTTCTCGCGGCCGTGTAACAACAACATTCTCACCTCGGCGGAGCGACCAGTCATTGTAGTACTGGCTGATGTCAAACGTATCGACGACCTCTCGCAATGCTGAAACCCTGCCATCGAATCGCGCGAGCAATTCCGCGGTGGTCGTGATGTCCATCTTTCCGCTGGGCGCGCCCGAAACATCCAGCACGTCGCGATCGAGCGTAAGCCGCATCCAGTCGACAAGGTTGGCCACATGCAGCGCAAGCTGGCCGAGGCTCATCGACTTCGGATGGGCTTTCCAGTCAAACCGCGATTCGGGAATTGCCGCGAGAACAGCGCGCGTCACACGCAGTTCTCGCTCCAGATCAAAAAAGACCGTCTGCTTCAGCTTTGCCCGCACATCACTCATCAGCAGTTCTCCGCGAACTACAGCTTATCAACCAGCAGCTTGTAGATTTCGGTATCGTTGAACATGCCGTCGGTTTTCAACGCATACGCGCAATTCATCTCGAGCGTGCCCTTGTCGAACGTCATCTTCATCGCGGATTTGTCTTTGACGTTCTTGAGCTTGATCAGCTTCAGCCCGTCGCGAACAGCCTGCTTGCCCATGTCATCGCCGCAGATGGTTCGCAGGGCCATGTTCAGCCGATGGCACGAAAGGTTGTCGATAAAGTTCAACCCTTCGGCGTCGTCGGCCAGGCTGTCCCAGTCGACTTCATAGGGGATCGCCTTGCCGCAGATCTCCTCGATCTCCTTCACGCGTCCTGGAAACGTTGTGTCACGAAGTTCAGCTATCTTGCGTCGTTCGAGCAGGCCCATTCCTTCTCCTGTTGAATTTCTATGATCGAGCGACAGCATAATCGCGAAAATGCGTTGCGTCGATGCGTAGCCAACGGGAAAGAAACAGAGTTCGGCAGCAGCTGACTGGCGCCTAATTGGTGTGTACGTAGTGCTTCCGGATCGCATCTCTAATCGCTTGTTCACCCGAGTGAACAAATCGCACGCTGCGCTTGAGCAGGCCAGGAAGTGCTTGCCGGGCACGATCGAAAGACGACTCTGAGGTCGCGACGATCAGTTCGTCATCCATCACCCGTAATGGCAGCACGCTGTATTCAGTTGCGATCGTGTGATCGACCGCCGCCAGCGCCTGCGTATCCACGCCGACTTCCTGCAGATCAACCCGCTGCGGCGCATGCGCCAGCTGCGCGCACCAGGCCCGCCAGACATGATCCGGCCGGCACATACTCCAGCTCAGGGCGATTTCTCCAAACTTGCGGCGGCACACTGCCTGCTCGTCAAGAATCTCATGAATGTCGTGCTCGCTCATCGGCACGAACCGGCTGAGCATCTGCCCAAATTTTCCTGCCATCAAGTTGCCTCCGGCGCCGTCGCCAACGTGAACGTACGCCACAAGTTAAGACGGTGCAAAGAAGGCCGGGATTTGGTTGTCGAGCAGCATCGATCGCAGCCTCAAGCCGCGTTGACATGTCCATCCCTGACGGCTAACACCGTCAACGCAGTTGAAAAATGCCGAGGATTTGTAGCGTTATCGGACGAGTCGTTTCCAACGAGGCTCCTAAGATTGATGTTGGAACGAATTATCTGGAGGTGCGAAGTTGAGTTGGAGAGCCGTGACAATGTGGGGACGAAATCGCCCGTCCATGCTGCGTTTGGCGGATCGCCTCGGGCGTGGGAGGCGCGGCCGGCGGCTGCTCGATCGCATGGCCACGCCAACTCCGGCGCCGGTCCGGCCCGATTTTTCAAACTGGCAGAATTCAACGCTCGGCGCGGCCTGGATTGGCCATGCGACGATGGTGCTGCGAATTGGCAACACAACGATCCTGACCGATCCCGTTTTCTCATCGAAGATCGGGCTTGATCTAGGACTGCTGACGGGCGGCCCTTCACGCTTGATCGCGCCCGCGATCGAACCAGAAAATCTTCCGCCCATCGATCTGCTGCTGATCTCGCACGCTCACTTTGATCACCTGGATCGGCCGACACTCGCGCGGTTTGCCAAGAGCATTCCGGTCGTGACTGCACGGAGCACGCGCGACCTGATCAGCGACCTGGGGTTCACCACCGTGCACGAGCTGAATTGGGGCGAGCGCATCGACGTGGCCGGCGTTTCAATCAAGGCGCATAAGGTGGCGCACTGGGGCGCTCGCACGATCTACGATCAGCATCGCGGGTTCAACGCATATGAGCTGGAATCACACGGCCGTCGCATTCTGTACGGCGGCGACACTGCCTATCACGAAGGATTCAAATCGATTGCTCCGGTTGATCTGGCGGTGATCGGCATCGGCGCCTACGACCCGTGGATACAATCGCATGCCAGCCCCGAGCAGGCGTGGGAAATGGCGTCGCATGTTGACGCTGAATTCATCGCGCCGATGCATCACAGCACATTTCGCCTGAGTCGCGAGCCGGCCACCGAGCCGCTGGAGCGATTGCTGGCGGCGGCCAAGCGCTGCGTCGACCGCGTCGTCATTCGAGAAATCGGCACACAATGGGCGCTGAGCTGAAGCCGGACGTCGAGCCTGATGTCAGTAAACCCAAGGGGCTGGCGAGCCTGATTCGATCATTTCATTTTGCGTTCGACGGCATCGTGTGCCTGCTTCGCACGCAGCGGAACGCCCGCATCGAACTCGCGATCGGTGGTGCGGTTTGCATTGGCGCGGCGTGGCTTCGTGTAAGCCGAGTTGAATGGAGCGTGCTGACACTGACGATCGCATGCGTCCTGATTCTCGAGGGGCTCAACACCGCGATTGAGGCGGCAGTCGACCTTGTTTCACCTGAGATTCATCCCTTGGCCAAACGTGCCAAAGATCTTGCCGCGGCGATGGTTCTTATCGCGAGCGTCGTGTCGATTATCGTCGGCCTGCTGATCCTGGGGCCGCCGCTGTGGCACAAGTTTTTCAATTAGCCTCGATCAAAATACTCAGGCACGTGACGCCGCCTTCGGCTTTTTGAAACTCACTGATGTCGACCTCGACTATATCGAAGCCGCGATTGCGGAGTAGCCGATTCGTCTTCGGCTGATTGCCGGCGGCGATGATCGTCTGACCCGCCAGCAAGATATTCCCCGCCCACGGCTCGCCGTCGGCGACGCGAAGAACTTCCACACCGCGGGGAAGATCGATCCAATCCTGATTCGCCAGCAGCGATCCATCTGGCAGAAACGTGCAGGCCGTTTTCAAATGCAGACAGCCATGAACTGTGCACTCGGTTACGGCGAATCCCATCGGCTCGGCCAGGCGGCGCAATTCTTCAATGCCGTCTGAGTTTGTTCGACACGACCGACCGACCAGAATGCGATCGCCGAATCGAACTGCGTCACCACCCTCGATCGTCGCCGGCTGGTCAACGCGCACCGCTTGTCGATATTTCGATAGCTCGTCGGCAACCGCATCCACTTCCCGCTCTCTCGACTCGGCTCCCAGACGGCAGATCAGTGCGGCGTCCGGAAGCACGATCGCGCAGTCCTCGACGAACGCGCAGTCGGGCAGCGAGCTGTCGGCTTCGATCACTTGAACTGCAAATCCACACGACGCGAGTGCCGCACGATACGCCGCGTGTTGCGCCAGCGCTTTCAAGGTGTCGATCGGCTCCCGACTGACAAACGTGCGCTCGCCGCTCCGCATTCGTTGCGACGGCTGTCGGATAATTGCAACTGGCAACTTTCTCACAACGCTTTGCATTTCCCGGCGATAAAACCATCGTCCTGATTCTCTAACGATTGCAAGATTATCGAGTTCTCGGAACCGCGCTTCATGATCGCAGTCATCATCGTCATTCTACTGGTCGCTACTCTCAGTTACGCCAACGGGGCCAACGACAACAGCAAGGGTGTTGCAACGCTGGTCGGCATGTCGGGTCGAGCCAGCGTGGCGCACTTTGCCGGCGTAACGCAATGGACGCAGACGGGCAAACTGATGAACGGAATCCGCTTGATTCAGATTCACCCGACTGCCGCGAAAGCAGCAAATGTTGCCGACGGCGATGAGGTGATCGTCGAAAGCCCGCGCGGCGCGATCAAGGGAACGGCTCTGCTCTGGGAGGGAATCCGGCCTGACACCATTTTCGTACCCAATACATTTGGTCCCATGCAAAAGGTGGCGACGGAAGTCGGCGCCCCGCTCTATGAATCGATGAACACGCTGGCGGATGATCGATACTACGACAATCTCTCGGGCCAGCAGGCGTACAAGTGCTTCGCATGCCGCGTGCGCAAGGCGTGATGATGCTATCGCGTTGACGCCTGCAGATATCTCGGCTCGCCCTTGAAATTCAGTTCCGGCGGGTGATTTCGCGTCGCGTAGTCGGCGACTGTCAGCACGGTGAAAATCGCCAGCCACAGCACTCCCGCGACGGCAAATGCGACCGTTACCCGGCTGTCTCGCTTAAGGTGCATGAAGTAGAGCGCGATCAATAAGGCCTTGGCGATCGCGATGGACAGGGCGATACGCAGACCCCAATTGTGGCCTGGAAGGTATCGGTCAAAATCCACAAATGCCGCCGCGACGGTCAGCGCCAGCAGGCAAAGCAATGTGGCGAAGATGACGAGTAGCGAGCGGCTCATGGGTGTCGCAAAAGGTAGAGCATCGGAAACAGGAAAACCCAAACGATATCGACGAAGTGCCAGTAGAGGCCGAGGCCGTCGATCATGTTTTTTGATCGCTCAACGTAGCCGGGTCGACGCGCGCGAATTGCGATGATGCCGATGCCCGTGAGTCCGATGAGCATATGGAACGCGTGGAGCAACGTGAGCAAAAAATAGAAGATCATGAAAAGCTGCACTTGCGGCAGCCGTTCGGCGCCATCGGGAGCGACGGCGCTGTAATTGATGGCGGGGATCAGGTGATCGTGATATTCGAGTCCATATTCGGTTCCCTTGATTGCCAGAAAAATGATGCCGAGAGATGCCGTGATCAACAGGTTGCGGATCACGCGTTTGGCGATCTGCTTTTCCGCGGCTTCGACAGCCAGCGCCATCGCGTAGCTGCTTCCCAGGAGCACCGCGGTGTTGATCGCGCCCAGCCACCACTTCAGTTCTTTTGCGCCCTCGGCAAATGCCTGCGGCCATCTCAGTCGGCAGATCATCAAGCTGACGACCAACGATCCGAAGAACAGCACTTCGCTTGCAAGAAATGCCCACATGCCGAGCGTCGCGGCGTTTGACTGCTGGGCGGCGTCTTCAAACTGAAACGCCGGCGGGGGTTCGACGGCGGCGTGCGATGTCATGCCCCACCTCGATTCGGCTTGATCGCGACTGGCATGATCGATCGACCGCCGCCGCCCTGTGGAGTCATCGTGTCGTAAGCGTACGCCTCTTCATTTACGATCGGCGTCGTCGCGAAATTCTCCTTGGGTGGCGGCGACGAAACCGTCCACTCCATCCCCATCGCTTTCCACGGATTGTCCCCGGCGATCGCGCCCCACTTGAGCGACCAAAGCAGATAAATCAGCGGCATCACATATCCGACCGCGAGAATCGAAGCGCCCGCCGTGCTCATTACATTCAGCACCTGGAACTCCGGCGCGTAGCTGTGATAGCGCCGGGGCATGCCGAGATAGCCGAGCAGAAACTGCGGAAAAAACGTCAGATTGAAGCCGGCGAAAATGATCAGTGCCGCGATGCGGCCGGCCCATTCCGGATACATTCGGCCAGTGATTTTTGGCCACCAGAAGTGCAGCCCGGCCATGTACGCCATGACCGCGCCGCCGACCATGATGTAGTGGAAATGCGCGATGACGAAATACGTGTCCGTCAGATGGACATCGAGCGCGAGCGTCGCGAGGAAAAGGCCCGTTAGGCCGCCAACGACGAACAAGCCGATGAAGCCGAGCGCGTAGAGCATCGGCGTCGTGAGCGAGATCGAGCCCTTGTAGAGTGTGGCCGTCCAGTTGAAGACTTTGACCGCGGAAGGAACCGCGACGACGAAGCTCAGGAACGAGAAGATGAACCCGCCGTACATGCTCATCCCGGCGACGAACATGTGATGGCCCCACACCAGGAATCCGACGAGCGCAATTGCGATCGACGCGCCGGCGACGAAGCCGTACCCGAAGACGCGCTTACGGGCGAAGCATGCGATCACTTCGCTGACGACCGCCATTCCCGGCAGGATCATGATGTAAACCGCCGGGTGCGAGTAAAACCAGAACAGGTGCTGAAACAGCAGCGGATCGCCGCCAAGCGCGGGATCGAAGATGCCGACGCGGAAGATGCGCTCGACCGCGACCATCATCAGCGTCATCGCGAGAACGGGCGTCGCGAGGACCAGAATGATGCTCGTTGCATAGTGCGACCAGCAGAACAGGGGCAGGCGTCGCCAATACATGCCCGGCGCGCGCATGCTGTGCAGCGTGACGATGAAATTCAGCCCGGTGAGGATTGACGAAAATCCGGCGATGAAGATGCCGACAACGGTCAGCACGACGTGCGTGTTGGAGAAGCTGCTGGAATAGGGCGTGTAAAACGTCCATCCCGTATCGACGCCGCCGGCGACCAGCGCGGAGATCGTAAAGATGCCGCCGATGACGAACAGATACCAGCTCAGCAGATTGAGTCGCGGGAAGGCCAGATCGCGCGCGCCGATCATCAGCGGGATCAGGAAATTGCCGAGGGTTGTCGGAATCGACGGGATAAGAAAGAACCAGACCATCACCACGCCGTGCATGGTGAACAGGCGGTTGTAAAAGTCGGCGGTGGTCAGGCTTCCATCGGGCGTCAGCAGGCTCAGTCGCATCAGCGTGGCGGCGATGCCGCCGATGATGAAAAATCCCGTGATGGAGATCATGTAAAGCACGGCGATGCGCTTGTGGTCATGCGTCAGAAGCCACGATGTGACGCGATGTCCCGCCGCCAGGTATGACGGCTTCGGCGGCGCGGGACGATAGACGACTGAAGTCATGGCTGTCCTCGCGTTGGGAGTCGATTAGCCGGCGGAAGGTCGGGAAGCTGATAGACCGGCAATTGCGCGTCGGGATGATCGGCCGGCTGCGTCGTCGCCGAGGCTAACTCCTTGATGTAAGCGATCAACTGAAAAACCTGCTCGTCGCTCAGGCGTCCAGAATAGCTTGGCATGACCGGCGCATAACCGGCGACGATCTTCGCCGCCGGCGCCAGGATTGACTCGCGCAAGTATTCCTCATCGGCGACGACGGTTGTTCCATCGCTCAGCGGAACTTTTGAGTTATAAAGCCCCGCCATCGTCGGCGCGATTTTTCCGTGGCACTGTATGCAGCCATAACTGTTGAACAAGCGCTCGCCGGCTCGCGCCGGTCGTTCATCCGGCACGACACCCGCCAGCCAGGACTGGTAATCCTCGGGCGTCATCACGGTTACGGTTCCAACCATTCGCGAATGCGATGTTCCGCAGTACTCGGAGCAAAACAGGTGATAATTCCCGGGTTTGGTGGCGATGAACCATTCGGTCACGAATGAGCCGGGAAGCACGTCCTGCTTGATGCGAAACGCCGGAACGAAAAAGTCGTGTATCACGTCCTGCGACGTCATGATGAGCTTGATGGGGACGCCGGTGGGGACATGAAGCGCGTCGATCTCGCGTTGGCCGCCCGGATGTTGGATTTTCCACATCCACTGTTTGCCGATGACATCAATTTGCAGCGCCCGTGTTGGAGGCCGCTTCATGTCGAGGAATAGTTTTGATCCCCATACAAACATGACAAGCAGCAAGCCGAAGGGGATGACCATCCAGACGATTTCCAGCAGAATGCTGCCCTCGATTCGCTCGGGAATCTCGTTTTCCGACTTGCGTCGATAGCGAAGCGAGAACCAGACAATGAGCACGAAGATCAGGACGGTAAATAATCCACACACGCCGAGTACGAACAGGGTCAGCGCATCGCTGGCGTGCGAGAATGCCGAGGCGTTTTCGGGAAGAAGTTGGAACGGGGTCTGATCGCCCATGACCACTAAACGCGACGCTGTCGCTCCCTGTAGACGCTCAGGCTGACGAAACCCGCAAGCGATGCGAAAGTGAGGATGCCGCCAATCTGCACCCCGCGCGAAAGAATCAAGCTATATCGGCCTCGCGCCGGGTCATAACGGAGGCAGTAAAGGAATTCAGCGGGGGCTGGCGCACCGATCTTTCCGGAGCCGGCTCGACGCAGCGCGTCGTGCAGTTCGCCGGTGTCGAACTCGACGGTCATCATGTAATGGCTGATTTTCCCGGTTGGCGTCAGCACGACCAACGTGCTCGGATGAGCGAATGAACTGGTGCGGACATCCCAGTGATAATTAAACCCGACGGCCTTGGTGAGCCGGCGGATCGAATCGGTGTCGGCGGTCAAAAATCGCCAACCGGTTTGCGCGTGCGGCCGACGATAGCCGGCCAGGTAGCTTTTCTTCTTGGCCGCGGCCAGATCCGACGTCTCATGCGGATCGAAGCTGATCGTGAGCACATCGAATTGATCGCCCGCCGACTCGGGCATTGCATTGAGCGCGCGGCCAAGTCCATTGAGACTCTGCGTGCAAAGCATCGGGCAGCCGAAGTAGACGAGTTGGAGCAGGACAGGGCGCGAGCCAATGTAGTGGCTCAGCGGGAATGCATGACCCGTTTCGTCGATCAGTTGGACGTCTGGTGGAATCGTGTCGCCGAGATGCTGATGAACGCCAACCTCTTCGGCGCCCATGGGACCGGCGATCTGCCCGACGCTCACGCGCGATAGCAAGGCGATAAACATTAATGCGAGGACGAGTCTCATTTACCGGCCTCGCTTTCATGTTTGCGAATCAGCTTTTGAATAAGCGCATCGGAGATCACGGCCTGATGCGTGTTGCGATCGACCGACCAGCCCAGCTTGGCGAGAGTATCGTCTTCCCGACTTAGGAGGATCTGCAAGTCGTAAGCAGGGGTGTGATCCACGGCTTCAGTCGGTTGAAGCAGCGGGGCGTTGTTCGTTTCACGTATCGGGCCAACGAGTGAGTTCATTGCGGGAGCCGGAGTTGACGCATCGAGATGTCGAAGCGTCTTTTTGACGACCCAGAACGACAGCGCCATACATCCGACGAAGCCGAGCAGAAAGATCACGATCGATCGCCCGCGAAGGGTGTCGACTTCATACCGGCGCGGATTGTGTGGCTGTTTGCTCACGCCGCCGCTCCCGCTGGTTTCGATGGCAATGCTTCACTGACGCACGGCACGAGCCGCGCGCCGCTCAGGATCCAAAAAAATATGGAGAGCCATATACCGCCGAGCGCGACCGGAGCGATGAAATCCAACCAACTCATCGATCCTGGATCAGCAGTTGAACTCGAAGGGGCCACCAGCCAAAGAATGTCAACAAATCGCAGCACAAGCAGGCCGGCGGCGATCGATCCCAGCATGCGAAGATTTCGTTTTGCGCCCTGATTAAGGAGTAGCACGAACGGAACGGCAAAATGCAGGACGATGAGCGCGATTCCGGCGAATCGCCAGACCCCGATTGCGCGATGGAAGTAAAAGATATTGTCTTCGGAGCTGTTGCCGATCCAGATCACCAGAAGCTGCGAGAATGAAATGTAGGCCCAAAGGATGACGATCGTGAGCAGAAGATTCCCCAAATCGTGCAGAGCGTCGGGAAGCGTCACGTCGCCGAGCGATGTGCTTCGAGCGAGGAGCGCGAGCATCACCAGTGCAAAGCTGATGGCTGCCGCGCTCTGGCCGACGACGACGAGCAGTCCGAACACGCTCGAATACCAGTGCGGCTCGCGAGAAGCGATCCAGTCCATAGCCGCCAGTGAGACGGTGATGAAGCAAACGACGAAGCCCGATGCGCTTAAGCGCCGGGCGCGTGCGGGAAGACGCGGGTCATCAGAGACATCCTGGGCAAGTGAGTTTGCCCGCAGGCGCCAGGCCCAGAGAATCCAGATGACGAAGTAAATGACGGCGCGCAAAAGAATCGCCGGCGGATTGAATACATGCTGACGATGTTGAAGGATGGGGTCAGCATTCACTTCGTCGGGTCTCGCCCATGGATAGAGCCGGGAGAAGCCGGCGGCGATCGGAAGAAATAACACCGCGACTGCCGGCAACGTCATCGCCGCGGCTTCGGCGATTCGCCGGATCAGCAATCCCCATGCGCCGCCGACCAGATGATGCAGCATGATCAGCGACAACGAACCGAGTGCGATGCCGAGAATGATCAAGTATCCGACAAGATATGCGCGGAAAAACTGCTGACGGCTGAAGAGCAGTCCGCTCAGCATGACAATGGAAGCGCAGGCGCCGACGAGCAGTGACTTCATGCTCGCGCGATGGAGCATGTCGCGGGTGTCGCTCATTGCGGCACCCCCGTCTTTCGCGGGCGATCGCCGGCGGCGATTAGGGCTCGCCGCGTGTCTTCGGATGCGTTTGTGAAATCGGCGGCCGCTTGCAGCGCTCGAATGTAATAGACAATTTCCCAACGCCGTGTTGGCGGGATGCGATCGTTGTAGCTGTACATGCCGCCGAAACCGTTGGTGATCACAGCAAAGAAATGCTGATCCGAAGCCGTCTTCAGGCGATCGACGTGGAACGAAGGCGGCGTTGACAGGCCGCGCTGGGCGATCATGCCTTGACCGTTGCCGAGTCGTCCGTGGCAGACGGAGCAGAAGATTTCGAACTGCCGCTGACCCTGGCGAATAGCAGTGGCCGTCATCGCGGGTCTGTGATCGTCAATGACTTCACGCGATATAGCACCTTCGGGCGCGATGCGTTGCGAAGGCTGATCGGTCCGCGGATAGGGCGTCAGCGTCTCGAAGCGGTCCTGAACTGCCATGTCGCTCTTGGGGCGTTGGCAGCCAAATGCAGTCGCGATCAGCATGGTGCACGCGAGACGCGCGATCATCGCGGCACCTCCGTCACCGCGCCGGGTGCGAGCGATTCGAGCAGGTTGCGCGTTTCGACCGGATCGAACTTCGGATCATCCGATTCGATGCAGATGAAGAATCGATCGATGCTCGCCGCTCGAAACGCATCGACATTGAATATTGGATGCGATGGCTCCGGGAGACGATTCAGAATCAGCATGCTTAGAACGGCCGTCACCGCCGCTCCGAGTACGCTGAGCTCGAACGTGATCGGAATGAACGCCGGCCAACTGTTCATCGGGCGGCCGCCGATGTTCCATGGCAGGTGAATGACGTTGGCGAACCACATCATGAAGAACCCACCGCCGCCGAGGATCGCCGCGCCGAGAAGCGCGAGCGTTGGAATTGGCGTCCGATGAAAACCGAGCGCTTCGGCCACGCCGTCGACCGGAAACGGCGTGTATGCCTCGGCACGCCGATAACCGGCGGCGGTCACTTTCCGGGCCGCTTCCAGCAACGCTTCCGGATCCTCGAACCGGGCAAGGAGACCGAACAATGGATTCTCGGCATGTTCATCGGACATGGGCCGGCTCCATTGCGTTGGGTTTGTGTGCGCCGGAGCCGGTCTGATGAACCAATTCGCGCATTTCGAAGATGGAAATCGCCGGCAGCAGGCGAACAAATAGGAAGAAGAGTGCGAAGAACAATCCGATCGTGCCCAGGAACGTGCTCCAGTCCCAGAACGTCGGGTAATACATGCCCCACGAGCTGGGCAGGAAGTCGCGATGCAGGCTGGTGATGATGATGACGAAGCGCTCGAGCCACATGCCGACGTTGACGAGAAGGGAGATGATGAAAATCACGTAGACGTTTCGGCGGACCCAGCGAATCCAGAACAACTGCGGGATGGCGACGTTGCAGGTCATCATCGTCCAGTAGGCGAGCCAGTATGGGCCGACCATGCGATTCAGCGTCATGTAGGTTTCGTAGATGCTGTTGCTGTACCAGGCGGTATAGAATTCGCAGCCGTAGCCATAGGCGACGATCAGCCCGTTGACGAGCAGCAGTTTGCAGCAGTTGTCGATGTGGCGGTCGGTGATGAAATCGTGCAGCCCATAAGCGGCTCGCAACGGAATCGCGAGCGTGAGCACCATCGCGAAGCCGGAGAAGATCGCGCCGGCGACGAAGTAGGGCGGGAAGATCGTCGAGTGCCAGCCGGGCACGATCGACTCGGCGAAATCCATTCCGACGATGCTGTGCACACTGATAACCAGCGGGGCGGCCAGCCCGCCGAGTAGAAGGTATGTCACCTGATATCGTCGCCAATGCCGGCTCGCGCCGCGCCAGCCCATCGCCATCAACCCGTAAACGAACCATGCCGGCTTGCTGACGGCGCGATCGCGCAGCGTCGCCAGGTCGGGAATGAGGCCGACGTACCAGAAGATGAGCGAAACCAGCCCGTAGGTTGAGACCGCGAAGACATCCCAAACCAGCGCGCTGCGGAACTGCGGCCAGAGGCCCATCGTGTTCGGATAGGGCAGCAGCCAATACCAATACTTGATGCGGCCGAGATGCATCAGCGGAAACAACCCGGCGCAAGCGACAGCAAAGAGCGTCATCGCCTCGGCAAAGCGGTTGATGCTGGTGCGCCAATCCTGTCGCATGAGAAGCAGCATCGCGCTGATGAACGTTCCGGCATGGCCGATGCCGATCCACCAGACGAAATTGGTTATGGCAAAGCCCCACGCGACGGGGATATCGATGCCCCAGATCCCGACGCCGCGGAGAAGCAGATAAGCGATCGACGCGGCGAGCGACGTTACGCCGAGGGCGGCCAGGAAGAATCCGAAGATCCAGGCCCGGCCAACGCCGCGACGCTGCACGACGCCGGCGATTTTGTTGGTGACGGTTGCATACGTGTGGCCGGGGGCAAGCACGCGTTCTGCGTCGGGATGGACCACAAGCTCGCTCATTGCGCGATAGCCTCCGGCCAAGCTGGATTCGGATTGCTGATGCGCGCGAGGTACGTGGTTCTGGGTTTGGTGTTCAATTCTTCCAGCAGCGAGTAATCGTGCGGCTCGGCTTTTTCCCTCAGGATTGGAGAGCCTTGTTCGTGAATGTCGCCGAAGATGATCGCGCGGGTTGGACAGGATTGCTGGCAGGCGGTCTGAAGAGAGTCCAGGATCTGACGCCGCTGCTTCGCACTGTCGTCGCGGATCACCTTGCTTTCATCGTCGCGCGCGGCTTGCCGGGCCGATTCTTCATGCTCAACAGCTTCCCGCTCGATCGCGATGCGCGTTTTTTGGATCCGCTGAATGCAGTACGTGCATTTTTCCATGACGCCGTTGGTGCGAACGGTGACTTCCGGATTGCGCTGCATCGCGCGCTCGGGGGTCGTTTCGCTGTTGGCCTATGAAAGAAAGTTGAACCGCCGAACCTTGTACGGGCAATTGTTGCTGCAATAGCGCGTGCCGACGCAGCGGTTATAGGTCATCTGATTGAGGCCTTCGACGCTGTGGGTCGTCGCGCCAACCGGGCAGACATACTCGCAAGGCGCGTTCTCGCACATCATGCACGGCGTCGGCAGATGGGTAATCGTCGGCGAGCTCTCGCTGCCCGTGAAATAGCTGTCGATGCGAATCCAGTGCATCTCGCGCTCTCGCGAAACCTGATCCTTGCCGACAACGGGAATGTTGTTCTCGGCCTGGCAGGCGACGACGCAGGCGTTGCAGCCGATGCACGCGGCGGTGTCGATTGACATCGCCCACTGATGACCCTTCGAGTAATCCCAGGATGGATAGAGCGACAACGAAATCGGTTTTTTGATGGGCTCGATGACTTTGTGTGGGTTCTCCCTGAATGCCGTCAGCGACGCGACGTGAACCACATCTCGGGCGACGGCTTCATCGCCGTGTTCCAGCGCGTTGTGATTCTGCGTCGTAACCAGCTTGTAGTGACGGTTGGTTGGCGTGATTTTCGCCGGTGCAGTCCACATTGCGGTGGAAGTGCGCACTGGATAGACGTCCACGCCGTGTTTTCCGCCGTAGCCGAGATGGAGCGTGACCGTGCCATCAGGCAAGCCCGGCAGGATCATCGCCGGAATATCGATTGATCGGCCGGCCGATTCGATTCGGACGATCTGGCCGGAAATGACATCCAGCTTTGTCGCCAAACCTGGCGAGATCAATGCGGCGTTATCCCACACCAGTTTCGTGAACGGGCGAGGAAGCTCCTGAAGCCATGGATTGTTTGCGAATGAGCCGTCGCCGATGTTCGGGTCGGGTCGGATCGCCAGCTCGATATCGCCGCGCTGCGATTGAACCTCCTGCACAAGCGCGGGCCGCACAGTCACGCGCTTCGAGGCTGTATCGGGGACGACTCCTTTTCGCAGAGCATCTGTCCACCATCCCTCGGATTTGTCACGAAGCCAGTGATCTCGAATGATATCGTGTGACGAGCGTCCGGGTCGTCCGAGCAATGCTTCAATCACTTCGTGAACAGACTTGCCTCCGTAGAGCGGATTGATCGTCGGCTGAATGATGGATGCCGTCCCGTCGAACGCGCGCCCATCGCTCCACGTCTCCAGGTAGTGCGATTGCGGAACATGCCACTGGCAAACCCTGGCGGTGTCATCGTTGTATAACCCCAGATGAACGGTGAACGCGGATTCATTATTCGATGCCGACAAAAGAGCGTCGTGCAATCCGATGTCAGCCGGGGCGTTGGCGGCGGGATTTCCACCGAGTACGAACAGCGTGGATGCGTCGCCCGACGTCAGTTCACGGGCCAATTCCTTGAGCGATTGCAGATCATTTGAGGCCGGCGAGTCGATTGGCTCGATGTAAGAAGCCGTTTGGCCGACGTTTCCCAGTTCCGCGTTAATTGCGTGAACCAGCGCGCGGACGAGGGGCGGCTGATATTCGCCGGCAATGACGACCGATTGGCCGCGATGCAGCTTCAGATCGTCGACGATAGTTTTCAGCCACTGTGGCGTCATGCCAGCGCTGCCGTGAAGTCCGCTGAGCAGGGTGCTCGCAACACCATAGATTTCGCTGGGTTGCATCGCCACACGGTGGTCTGCCGCGGCTCCAGTCAGCGTCAGCGTGCTTTCGATCACATACAGCCGGCTCATCTCGATGCGATCTTTTCTGACGCGACGACCCTCAGCGAACTGACGCGCGTATCGCAAACTACCCGGCTCGTCGATCAGGAAATCCGAGTCGAGAGAAACGATCACTTTTGCTTTGGTGAAATCATAGATCGTGTTCAGCGGGCGGCCGAAAGCGAGTTTTGCGCCTTCCTGGGTGTTGCTGCGCTGCGTAGGGCTGTACTCAATCCACTTCGCTTCGGGAAATTGCTGCATCACTTGCCGCATCTGATCGATGAGCGTCGGCGAAGTTGTCGGCGTCGTGAGAAATCGCAAGCCACGGCCATGATTCTGGCGCAGCATTGCCCCGCGCGCATTCAGTGCGCCGAGAAAGGCGCTCCATGACGCGGGCTGGCCGGCGAGCGTCACGCTGTGTGAGCGGTCGGGGTCGTAGAGCGAAAGCACCGATGCCTGCATGAAGACGTCGCTCCCGCCGAGGGATGCGGGATGATCGGGATTGCCATCCACCTTGATCGGCCGGCCTTCACGCGTCGTGACCAGCACGCCGCGAAGATAACCCTCGTGCGGCATCGCGCTGGCATAGAGCACCGCTTCGCCCGGCGTGATTCCTTCGGGCTGCACGGCGTAGGGAATCAGCTTCTCGTCCGGGCGATCGGAACATCCGGCGGTACCCGCCAGCGCCAGCGACGCCGCCATCAGCTTCATGAAGTCGCGGCGGCTCGCGTCCTGCGGCCATTGGGCCGCGCCCGGCGGAAACTCCGCCGACGGGCGCTTGAAGATGTCCGTCAATTCGCTATTCATCACCGATGGCAAGTCGAACAATCGATCAATGCCTGCCTGGGCCGGACGTGATAAGTTTGCTTCAACTCATTTCCCAGCGAACGCTGATCCTTCGGCGGCGCATAATCCATATTGAAAACCTGATCGCGCGGCCGCAGGTATTGCTCGGGCGCTTTGTGGCAATCAAGGCACCAGCTCATCGTCAGCGGCTGCGCTTGTCGCATCAGCGGCATTTCCTGCACCGGGCCGTGGCACGTCGCGCAGCCGACGCCCTTGTTGACGTGAATGCCGTGATCGAAATAGACGTAGCCGGGAAGCGCGTTCACGCGCCGCCAGGGAATGCCGATGCCGGTTTCCCAGCTTTTGCGAACGGGTTCCAGAAGCTGGGCGCTGGTCCAGATCTGCGAATGGCAGGTCATGCACGTTTTCGTCGGCGGGATTCCCGCAAAGGCCGACCGCGAAACCGACGTGTGGCAATAGCGGCAGTCGATGCCGAGTTCCTTCGCGTGATGCTTATGGCTGAACGGCACCGGCTGCTCGATCGTCACGTCTTGCGACGTGGCGTAGGACGAGCGCTCGACGATGTAAGGCGTAACGCCTGCCGCGCCCAGCAGCAGGAACACGCCATACACGCCGATGCGCGAGACCGTGTTGAAAGCGGGACGAAACACCCGGCCCATGGAGGCAATGTAAGCGCTGCTGCAATGGGCCGGGGACGTGCAAAATTCGATCGGGTAAATTTTTGCTCGATCACGGCTTTGGCGCGGCCGGCTTCGTCGGCGCTTCGAATCCGTCGAAGCCGCGAACTTTCAGCTTGCGCTTGTAGGGATTCCATTTAATTTCCGCGCTCTTCGCAGAAACGCGCGGCGCAAGCGACGCGGCTAAACGGCAGAAGTTTCGCGGGGCTTTTAAGTAGAACCCGTATCAGAAGACTTGCGAATTTTACGCACGCTTCCAACGCAAAGGCGCGCTTCGCTTCAAGCTGGGACGGTTGAGGTGGCACGCGAGTCGAAGTTGAACGTTGTTCAGCATGGCCAGGATGGCCATGTCACGTTGGACGCGCTCGAAGACGCACCCCGATCGTGCCGCGATTTGAATGCTCGCCACTCGCTGCAGCTAAGCCAGCACAGCTTCGCGCGGGTTGGCCTGGCGCACCCAGGCCAACAGATCATTGATGCGATACGGCTTTTGAATGAGCAGATCAGGATCCATCTCGCGAGCCTGGCTGATGAGCGTCGCGTCGATCGTTCCGGTGGCGATTGCCACCCGCGCCGACAGCCCGCGCCGGCGAATCTCGCGGAACACATCGGTGCCGCGGCCGTCGGGCAGATGCAGGTCCAGAATCACGACGTCGGGCTCCTGATCGAGCGCGTCAATTCCCTCGGCGACGGTGCCTTTGCAGATCAACGAAATGTGTTCGTGTTCGAAGACCGTGATGAGCAGTTCCTGGATGAGTTCCTGATCCTCGACTACCAACACCAGCGGGGAGTTTTTCGACGTCTCTTTCAGCATTCCGGCAAGTCTCCGCGTCTCGCGCACAGATGCGAGCCGCATAGGGCTTATCGGCCGGAACGAGGGGCATTTTAATCGCCGAGTGTCGATAATTCGGTAAATTCCCACCCCAATCTCAGCTTGGCAGCGTCGCGACAGCCGGCACGGTTTGCGGATGATTCTCCCCGGCTACGGGCAGCCTGACAGTCGGCAAGACGATGCGCTCGCCGCCGGGGCACCGTTGGCGCTCGGAAAGCGGATCGATCGAAACCGGAATCGGCTTCCACGTATATCGGTCGTAAACCCAGAGGTACACGCCCGCGAGCGGCGGCATGGAGGTGAGCGGCAGGCGTGCCCAATCGGCGCCGTCCATGTCATTGGCGAAGCTGCCGGTGAATCCACCGCCGCCGTCGGTGGTGAGAACGGCGCCTTTGGGCTGGCCGGTCAGCGCCGCCGACGCCGGCGTGACTATTACCGACATTCCCGACGCCGGCGAACCGTCCGGCTTCAGCAGACGTCCGCTAAACGTGTAATCCGGCTGCGATTCACAGCCGGCCAGCAGCATCAAAATCAAACCGAAGAGCAAGCCGATTCGTTTTGTCATGGGGAACCTATTCTTCCTCAAGATCCGGGTACTGCGGCGGGCTCTTGCCCACTCGGCCGATCACCTTCGGATAATCGCCCGGCGGAATCGTGGTGGCAATGGCGTCTACCTTGATGTCATGCCACCAGTCATCGCCAAAATCGAACCAATAGAGAAATTTCTGGCGCGGCTTTAGCTCAAGCGAGTCGATCGTCGCCTCTTCAGCCGATTTCGGCTCGGTTCTGTCATCGAAATCCGATTCCAGCGCCATCGGATGAACGTAGCGCCGCGCCATTGGATCATGCCGTTTGGCTCCGAACTGAAACTCATACAGATGCTCGTCATACCGGTCGAATGCACTGAAGATGGCTTCGTGCAGGTCCGCCAGCGTCTGATCGCCGCGAATCTGAATCGTTCGCGACATAACAGGGTTCTTTTTGAGAAACTTCGACAGAACCATTCCTGACGTGATGATGACGGTCAGCGTATAAAGGCGCGGACCCGCAGCGGCAGGAAGTCCGCCGACAGCCAATATCTGCTTCTGAGATCTTCTAGGCACATGACTCCTCCGGCGAACCGGACAAGATTACTTCCCCATACGAAACGCGCCAGATCGTATTCCCACCATCGTCGGGGATCAGCAGCGATCCGTCGCGCGCGACAGTCACGCCGGCCCCGTACATTATAGATTTTGGTGACCAAGCCGTTGAGCGCATCTTCACAAATCCGCGGGCTTTTCCATCCTTCACGGAAACCGTGCGCGCTTTCCATCGGGGTACGCAGGAATCGATCGGTATGAACGAAGTTCTTGTCTCCTGTTTGAGATTTATGGTCCTTAAGGAATATCTGGTCGTAATCTGGCGCGGATCTGCTAACATCCCTGCGCCTACGCGGGCAATTTAAGTAGCCGAATGTTTCTTGCGAACATCTTGTGTGTGGAGGGAACCAAAATGGGATTGCGTCTCGGTGTGCGCCAGGTAACACAGTGCCAGTTGTGGTTTGTTTGCTTCTGCCCTGCACTGATGTTTCCTTTCCTGTCATCAAGCGCCGACGCCGGCGTCGTCACCTGGACTGGCGCCGGTGGACAAAGCTGGTCGAACGCGAGTTGGAATCCGGGACCGCCCGGAGGCACGGATACTGTCAGCTTCACAGACGCCGGATCAGTTGGCTTTCCGGGAACGGTCACAAGTTCCCTTGACGTAAGCCGCACGATTGGCGGGCTCGCGTTTAGCGATAGTGCCGGCCATTACCACACCCTCGACCTGAGTGGCTTCACGCTCACGGTAAATGGAAGTCTCAATTTCAATACGGATCAGGGATCGAGTACGACGACAGGCATTCGTGACGGCATTCTGAACGTCGGAGGCGTTTCTTCGAGTTTATATGTTGGCACCGCCGTCTCCGGCGGCGCGACAGGAATAGCCGATTTCTCCGGGCTGACGACCTTCGGCGCCACGCTTCAGAACCTCTTCATTGGCTCCAGCACGGCCGGCGGCGCAACCGGCACGCTAACGCTCTCGCCGTCAAACAACATCAGCGCTCAGCTCATCCAGGTCGGCGCGGCGAATAATTCGGGCGATGCCAACGGCACGCTGCACCTTGGCCTGAGCAACACAATCATGGCGTCGGAATTTGATATCGGTAAAGACAACGGCACCGGCACCGTGACTATCGTGAACGGCGGTTTGTTGACGCTCGGTTCCGCCGGCGCGCGGACTCTTCTGCAAGTCGGCAACAACAGCGTTAGCACCAATGGCACCTATGTCGCGAGCCTGAATCTGACCGGCAGCACAGCGCACGCGTATCTCAGTTCGCTGATCGTCGGCCAGGCAAGCAACCCCGCGGGCGTCGGCGGGAGTTCCGCGTCGTTTGTCGCCGGGGCCGGCACCATCGACATCGGCGGTTCGGGAAACACGGCAAACTTTTACGTCGGCAATAATCTCAGCGTCGGCGGCATCGCGATCGGGACAGCCGACTTCAGCGCGCTCTCGACCTTAAACGCCAACGTCAATAATTTCTCTGTCGGGACCAGCACCAGCTCGGGCGTCAGCGGGAACGTGAAACTCGCCGCGACCAACACGATCAGCGCAAACAACATCACCATCGGCGCGGGCGGCGGTGGAACCGCATCGCTGACGCTGGGTAGTGGCAGCAACACGATCGCCGCGAATCAATTTACGATTGCGCAGGACGGCTCCAATTCGACCGTCACGCTTCCGGCAGGCGGCTCGCTGGCGCTGGGATCAAGCTCGGCGCGCACGCAGCTCACCGTCGGCAACAACACCGCCGGGACCAACGCTCTCTATCTGGCTACGCTGAACGCCGCCGGCGGAAGCATGAACGCTTATATCAGCTCGATGACTGTTGGACAGAACAGCGGGACGACAGGCGTTGGCGGCAGTTCCGCGAATTTCACCGCCGGCACCGGGTCAATCGACATTGGCGCTTCGGGAAATAGCGCCAACGTTTACGTCGGAAATAACCTGAGCCAGGGTGGCACCGCGATCGGGATAGTCGATCTCAGCTCGATGTCGTCGCTCAACGCGAATTTGAACAACCTGTCTATCGGCACGAGCCTGGGCGGTGGATCGATCGGCACCGTAAAGCTCGCCGCCGGCAACACGATTAACGCAACGAACATCATCGTCGGTTCAAACGGCGGCAGCACGGACAGCCTGGTCCTCGGCCAGTCAAATACGATCCTCGTGAACCAGCTCACGATCGGCAAGGATTATTCGGTTGGCGCGGTCACGATTCCGGCTGGCGGCATTTTGAATCTCGGATCGGCCGCACAACCGGCGAATCTGACCATCGCAGTGGGCACCACGAATACCAACGCGACATACGGGGGATCGCTCGATCTCACCAACGCCACCTTCAATGCGCGCCTCGACAACGTGATCATCGGCAACAAAGACACGCAGCCGGGCAGCGAAGTGGGCACGCTCACCATCAGCAACAACGCAAATAACTATATTAGCGCCAATTCGATCGCCCTGGGCGGCAACCAGTCGACCGGAACGATCAACTATGGCGGCGGCGTCTTCTACGCCAACAGCATTACAAAGGGCGCTGGTACGGCCAACTTCAACTGGACCGGCGGCACGTTGAGCGTCGGAACCTTTGGATCGCCCGCCATCCCGTTCGCTCTAAACAACACCGGCGCCGGCACGCTCGCCCCGGGCTCCTCGGCTGGCGCGATCGGCACGACGAATATCTATGGAAACTACACGCAAGGCACAGCTGCGACGACCGCCGTTCGCATTGCCGGCGATTCACCGACGACGGGGAACGATCAGGTGAGCGTCTCGCAGACAGCCACGCTCGCCGGAACGTTGGCGTTGCGTCTTACCAACAGCTTTGTTCCATCGGTCGGCCAGAACTTCCTCATCGCAACGTACGGCAACCGATCCGGCACGTATGGGTATATTTCTCCGCCGACGTTGCCGCAAAACGTGGCGTTTCAGCTCGACTACACCAGCAATTCGTCGCAGTTAATGGTGCGGATGGTAAACCCGACCGTGCAGAATTACACGTCGACGGCTTCGGCGGGGACATTCGGCACGGCCTCGAATTGGGATAACGGCATCGCGCCCAGCACCTTTAACACCGATAACATTAACAACCCTGGAACCGCGGCTCAGACCATAACGGTTGGTTCTTCTACGACGGTTCATAGCATCAATCTCTCAGGCACGACTTCAACACTGAACCTTGATGTGCCGGAAGGCATCAAGCTTGGCGTCGCCTATCAGCTTTCCGTCGGAAGCAATGCCGTGCTTCGCGGCGGCGGGGAGGTGGATGGAAATGTCGTCGTCAATGGCGGAATGGTCAGCCCCGGCTCAGCGCCCGGCGTCCTCACCGTCACCGGCAATTACACCGCACAACCAAATTCGACGCTCCAAATCGACCTTCAGGGCCCGGGTGCGAATGGCTCGGAGCTGGCCGTTGATGATGCGTTAGCGCTCGCCGGCACGCTGGATATCAATCTCAATGGCTACGCGCCCGTTGCGGGCGATTCCTTCCAACTCTTCAGCTTTGGTTCCGTGTCCGGCACATTCAGCGCGGTCGATTTGCCCGCACTTTCACCGGGATTGGCCTGGAATGAGTCCCAGTTGACGACGACGGGCGAACTCTCCGTGGTCGCAGCGCCGGAACCGGCTTCGGCGGTGCTGTTGTCAATCGCAAGCATTGGGTTACTTTGTCGCCGAAGGTCGGCAGGGATGCGCCCGCGCACCTGAAAAACTATTTCGTCTCCGACGGCTCAAACTGAAATCCAAACACCTTCGCCAGAAACTCATACCCATCGGCGACTTCATCCAGCACCTTCGCGATTGGCTTGCCGCCGCCATGTCCGGCTTTGGATTCGAATCTCAGGAACACCAGGCTCTTTGGGTCGGCCTTCTCCTGCAGCGTCGCGCAGAATTTTAGCGGGTGCGAAGGGACGACGCGGTCGTCGCCGTCGCCGGTGGTGATGAGGATCGGAGGATAGAGCTGGCCCTCCTTCACGTTGTGCATCGGCGAGTATGCGTGCAGATATTCGAACTCCTTCTGGCTATGCGAGGCATCCCCATACTCGCCGACCCAGAAATGGCCGATGCCCATTTTGTTGTAGCGCATCATGTCGATGACAGGCACGTGGCAGAGGACTGCGCCGAAGAGGTCGGGGCGCTGCACGACGCAGGTGGCAACGAGCAATCCGCCGTTGCTGCCGCCCTCGATCGCCAGGCGATTCACGCGCGTGTATTTCTTCTCGACGAGGTATTTGGCGGCGGCTTCAAAGTCATCGAACGCGCGCTGGCGATTTTCGAGCATCGCCGCCTGATGCCAGGCCTCGCCGTATTCCGCGCCGCCGCGGATGTTGGCGATCGCGTAGACGCCGCCCTGCTCCAGCCAGGCCGCTCGCGTCGAACTGAATCTTGGCAGCGTGCTGATCGCAAAGCCGCCGTACGCGTAGAGGATCGTCGGCGCGGCGCCGTCAAGTTGCATACCCTTCTTGTGCACGATGAACATCGGCACCTTGGTTCCATCCGCCGAGGGGTAGAACACCTGCTCGGTCTCAAATTTCGACGGATCGACCGGCGGCTTCGATGACTCGACTTCGCTGAGTTGTCCACTCTTGAAGTCATATCGATAGTTCGTCAGCGGCCGCGACATCGATGTGAACGACAGATACATGAACGCATCGTGCTTCATTCCGTTGATGCCGCCGACGCTGCCGATCTCCGGCAGCGGCACATCGCGGTCGTGCGAGCCGTCGAGATTGTAGATGCGGATAAGCTGATGCGCGTCGCGCATCACGGTGACGACGAGCTGATTGTTGATGACTTGAACGCCGTCGATGGCGTCATCCGTTTGTGGGATGATCGTCTTCCAATCCGATGGATTCGGCTTCGCTGGATCGATCGTAATGACGCGCCCGCGCGAGGCATCCTTGTTGGTGAAGAGGTAGAGCGCATCGCCGATGTTGTCGATGACGCGATACTCGGCATTCTCGGCATCCAGCAGCTTCACGAAATCGCCCTTATCCAGATCGCCGTGGCGATAGTAAAGTCGTGTTTGAACGTTGGTGCCGTGATGGATATCGAGGAAGAGATACGAGCCGTCTTCGGTGATCTGCGGGCCGAACGACATCACCGGGTCATCCGGCCGTTCGTAGACCAGCGTGTCGGCCGATTGCTCTGTTCCCAGCTTGTGAAAATAGACGCGGCAGTGCAGCGTCTCTTCTTCGGCCGGCACCGTGCCCGGCGTCGGATATTTGTTGTAGAAGAATCCCGAATTGTCTTTCTTCCACGCCACGCCGGCGAAACGACACCACTTGAGCACATCCGGAAGATCTTCGCCGGTGTCGACGTTGCGAACGTGGATTTCTTTCTGATCGGACCCGCCGGCGCTGAGGCCATAAGCCAGGAGTTTTCCGTCGGTTGTGAATTCCGCGCCGGACAGCGCAATCGTTCCATCGGCCGAGAGCTTGTTCGGGTCGATCAGCAAGCGCTCTTTGCCATCGACTCCGTCGCGAACGTACAGCAGATCCTGATTCTGCAAGCCGGCATTGCGCGAGACGACGAGTCGAAGCTCCGAATCAGTTCCATATCGCGACGGCGCGGAGACGCGCGGATAGTCCGTCAGCTCCGTCAGGCGTTTTCGAATCGCATCGCGCTCCTGCCCGGCGACGTACTGGCGGAATCGCGCATTTTGCGCCTTGGCGTACGTCTGCGTTTGATCCGAATGCACGTCTTCAAGCCAGCGATACGGATCGGCGACTTTCACGCCGAAGTACGTGTCCACCACATCTCCCTTCTCAGCAACCGGCGGCGGTGGAACATCCGCGGCGGTGGCCACGCCTTCCACGGTAATCAACGGCATAAGCATCAACCCCAACAAAGCCCGCTTCGCTCGATTCAAGTTTGCCTCCCGGAAGTTCGGCAAAGTGTACGCATCCTGGCCTGTCGGACCAAACCCGTTGAATTGACAGATTTCTTTGGACATCGCCGCGGCGGCAAAGACAATCCCGCCCATGGCAAAATCACATCCGGGGCGCAAGATCAATCGACGGGACTTTGTCACGATCGCGGCCGCGACGGCGGCGGGAAGTGTTGTCGACGCCTCGGCTCAACAAACCATGCCAGCCACCAAACCCACATCGCGCCCCGCCCTGCCACCGTTGGGAAACGCCGAGCCACCGGCGGTGCAGTTCCAGGCCTGGCCGGGAGGAACCGGCGCGCTGCTTGAAAAGACGATGCGCGAGCGCGGCGCGAGCGCATTCGATCGCAAGCCAATCGAGATTGAACCGTTTGCCGGCGACGTTCCAACCGATGAAGAAGACGTCGCATTCCTGCCGGTGCATCGATTGGCGGCCCTCATCGCCGCGAGGAAAACCTCATGTGTTGACGTCACCCGGATCTACCTCGATCGCCTGAAGAAATTCGACCCGATCCTTCTCTGTGCCGTGACGATCATGGACGGCCCGGCGATGGAAGCCGCGCAGCAGGCAGATGCGGATCTGAAAGCCGGCACGAATCGCGGACCACTGCATGGCATCCCCTATGGGTTGAAAGACCTGTTTTCCACCAAAGCCGCCCCGACGACCTGGGGGGGTAAGGAATTTGTCGGCCGGCAGATCGACGAAGACGCGGAGATCGCCGTCCGGCTACGCGACGCCGGGGCGATTCTCATTGCCAAGCTGGCGACGGGTCGATTCGCGATCAACGATCAGTGGTATCGCGGCCGGACGAACAATCCCTGGAATCTGAATCAGGGTTCCAGCGGATCATCGGCCGGCCCAGCATCGGCGACCGCCGCCGCGTGCGTCGCGTTCGGGATCGGCACCGAAACGCGTGGCTCCATCGTCTCTCCTTCGCTGCGTTGCGGCATCACATCGCTTCGGCCCACCTTCGGCCGCGTGAGTCGGCATGGCGGAATGGCGCTCGCCTGGACGATGGATCGCGTCGGCCCGATGTGCCGATGCGCCGAGGACTGCGCACTGGTGTTCAACGCGATTCATGGCTCGGACGCCAAGGATCCCAGCACACTGACGATGCCGTTTCGTTGGGATCGCAAGGTCGATCTGTCGAAGCTGCGAATTGGTTATGACGCGCGCTCGCCGGAAGGGGTCGTCGACAAACTTCGCGAGCTGGGCGCGAACCCGAAGCGGATCGGCTCGCGGCCGTCATCACGCAACATCGATACGCTCGATACGGAGTCAACCGCGGCCTTCGACAGCTTTCTTTCCAGCGGAACGATCAAAGATGAAGACAGCCCGAACGGCGGGCCGGGTCATGGCCGGTTCACCGGCGGCCAAAAGGTCGGATCCCTCGATTTGCTTCAGAGCTATCGTCGCCGGCATCTCGTTCAACTCAAGATGGCCGATCTCATGCGCGACTTTGACATGTATGTGGGCGGCAACGGTGGCGACGTCGAGCTCTGCAGCTTCACGGGCAATCCCGCGGTCGTTTTTCCGTATCGCATTCTTCAGGGGGAGCATCCGCAACCCAATTGCACGACGCTGGTGGGCGATCTTTTTGCCGACGATGCGATTCTGAGCGTGGCTCACGCGTTTCAGTCCGCGACGGATTGGCACACCCACCGGCCGAAGCTTTCGTGACGTCGCATCCTTTCACTCCCCGCCCCCGGCGTACCGGTGGCGGGAGAAAAGAGAGATCGCCGAAATTCTCGGGCTCCATCGGCATGGAACACTTGCAGATGACGCCAGCAACGGCTTCGCTACAATCCGCCGCCATGTCCGACAGCGCAACGGTGCCGGTGAATATTGAGGGGCACCGCTATGACATCACGATTCAAACGGGACTGCTGAGCGGAGTGGGAGCCGCGTTGGCAAAGCTGTCGAAATCGCGCCGGGCGGCGCTGGTGACGGATTCATCCGTCGGTCCGCTTTACGCCGCGACGGTCACGAAATCGCTTCGGGACGTTGGCTTCGAGCCGATCGTTGCAATGCTGCCGGCAGGTGAGACGCACAAGACGCTGGCGGACTTGTCCAGCGTCTTCGACGTGATTCTCGGAGCACGAATCGATCGATCAACGCCCGTGCTGGCGCTGGGCGGTGGCGTCGTGGGAGACATGACCGGCTTCGTCGCCGCCACGATTCTTCGCGGTGTTCCGTTTGTGCAAATTCCGACCACCCTGTTGGCGATGGTGGACGCCAGCGTCGGTGGGAAGACGGGAATCAATCACGCCGTGGGGAAGAATTTGATCGGCGCGTTTCATCAGCCAATCGCGGTGCTGATTGACCCGGCCGTGCTGAAAACGCTCTCGGCGAGCGAGTTATCGAGCGGTTTAGCCGAGTGCATCAAACACGACATCATTCGCGACGCGGATGGATTCACAAAAATCGAGCGCGAAATCGATAAAGCGGTTGCGCTCGATCTCGATTACCTGACGGCACTAATTGCCCACAACGTGGCGATCAAAGCGCGGGTCGTCGAAGCTGATCCGTTTGAACGCGGCGAACGCGCTCATCTGAACCTCGGCCACACATTTGGTCACGCCATTGAAACAATTTCTCACTATTCCTATTCGCACGGCCAGTGTGTTGCCTTCGGCATGATTGCCGCGGCGCGGATGGCGCACGACCTGAAAATGCTGGACGCCGATTCGGTCTCGCGAATCACCGCGACCGTCGCTCGTGCTGGATTAGCGACGGTTGAGAGCCGGCTGCTGCCGAAGGACGTCGTCGATTCGATGACCTACGACAAAAAAGTTCGCGCCGGCAAGGTCCGGTTTGTGCTCCCGGATCGAATCGGCCACGCTGTCATCCGCGACGACGTGCCCGCCGATTACGTGCTGCGCGCGGTCGAATCACTTCGGGGATGAACGTGCCATTGCGTCATTGGCTGCAACTATCGCTCACTGAAGGCATCGGGCCGATCCTGGTTCAGCGGATTGTTTCTGCCGCCGGCGGCGCGGAGCAGGCGTGTGCGGTTGATGCTGGATTTCTACGACAGATCGACGGAATCGGCCCGGATAAATCGCGAGGAATTGGACGATCACTCCGCGAGGCAGCGACGCTGGTCGATCAGGAACTCGACCGCTGCAATTCAGCGAGTGTGGGCTTGGTCTGCCCTGATGATGCGATATATCCCACGCTGCTGCGGAACATTCCTGATCCGCCGACAGTGCTGTTCATGCGCGGCACTTTGGAGCCGCGCGATCTGAACGCGGTGGCGATCGTCGGGAGCCGGCGGTGCAGCTTGTACGGACGCGAGCAAGCCGAGCGATTTGGATCGCTTCTCGCCGGAGCGGCGTTCACCGTGATCTCGGGCGGCGCCCGTGGAATTGACTCTGCGGCGCATCGCGGCGCGATGGCGCAGCCGCAGGGAAGAACAATCGCGGTATGCGGCAGCGGGCTGGATGTTCCGTATCCGCCCGAGAACGTAAATCTGTTCGCACAGATCGCCGAGCGTGGTGCGGTAATCAGTGAATTCACGCTCGGCACACCGCCGGCCAAAGAGAATTTCCCGCGACGCAATCGGATCGTCAGCGGCTTATCTCGCGGCGTGCTGGTTATCGAAGCCGACGAGCGCAGCGGTGCACTCATCACCGCGCGGCAGGCTTGCGATGATCACGGCCGGCCGGTCTTCGCGTTGCCGGGCCGGGTTGATAATCCGCTGTCACAAGGGCCGCATAAGCTGATTCGCGACGGCGCCGTGCTGACGGCTCGGCTGGAAGACATCATTGACGCACTTGGCCCGCTTCCCGATAACGCGGTGTATGAGCCGCCCATTATGGCGAAGGTCGAAGCAGCGACTTCAGCCGCACCATCCGCGCCGCAGGCGAAGTTCAACTTCGACGATAGCTCGGACCGCCAGCGCCTGATATTGTCGCACATGGAATCGCAGCCGCTGGGCGTGGATATCCTGGTTGAATCAACCGGCCTGCCCGCCCATATCATTCTTCAGGAGCTGACGTTTCTCACACTCAAAGGACGCGTGCGCCGCGGCGACGGACAAACCTTCGCGCGACGCGCCTGACTAAACAGGAACACCTATGCCCGCACCATCCGATCTTCTCGGCAAAGCCGCCCCGACGTTCACGCTTCCAGCAAGCACGGGCAAGCCGATTTCGCTGGAATCGTTCAAAGGCAAGAAGCAGGTCGTGCTTTACTTCTATCCCAAGGCGGACACGCCCGGCTGCACGAAAGAAGCGTGTGGTTTCCGCGATGCGATCGCGGATTACGACAAAGCCAAAGTCGCCGTGCTAGGAATCAGCCCCGATCCCGAGGGCGACGTCACTGACTTCTCCACGAAGTTCCATCTGAACTTCCCCCTGCTGGCCGATCACGATCATGCGATCACCGACAAATACGGCGTCTGGCAGGAAAAAAGCATGTACGGCAAAAAGTACATGGGCGCCGCCCGCACTACGTTCGTCATCGGAACCGACGGCAAGGTGCGCCACGTCTTCGAAAAGGTGAAACCCGAAGGCCACGACCAGGAAGTCCTCGAATGGTTAAAATCGAATCCCGCTTAACGCGATGTTCACGCGTCCAATAACTCATGAACTTCGTTGCACGGGGCCGATGAATTTGTTAAATGCAGGGACGGATGACTTCATGAGGATGTCATTTTGCTCCCTCCAGCCGCCAACCTAGACGTAAGGAGTACGACCATGGCAAGCAAGAAGAAAGCCCCAGCCCCCCAGGCAAAGAGCAAATCAGCCCCTGTTGTGACCCCGGTGCGCAACACGACGTTGCCGCCCCGCAAGACGGCTCAGCCCGTCGTCGCAGCGCCTAAGAAGATTGTTCCGACATTCGAGCAAATCTCGAGCCGGGCCTACCTCATCTGGCAAAGCAGCGGCGGCAGTCAGGACGACAACTGGTTCCGCGCCGAGCGCGAACTGCGCGGAGTTTAATTGCGATTCAGCGCTTTGTAGGCGCGAGCAACCGCGGCTCGCGCCTACAATGCCGCGTATGATCGACCCGACAACCGACATGGATTGGTCAGCGGTACCCCTGTTTCCGCTTCCCAATGTCGTGCTGTTTCCGCGGGCGATCATGCCGTTGCATATTTTTGAGCAGCGCTATCGGGCGATGACCGCCGATGCCCTTCGCGGCAAGCGACAGATTGCCATGGCGCTCTTGCAGCCTGGCTGGGAAAAGGAAGCCAGCGAGCGACCGGCCCTTGAGCCAGTCGTTTGTGTTGGAACGATTCTCACGCATCAGCGATTGGCCGACGGGCGATTTAATCTGCTCTTGCAGGGCGTTGCGCGCTGTCGAGTCGTCCAGGAGCATCGCAGCAACCCCTATCGCGTGGCCGAACTAGAACCGCTGGATGAGGCCCGCGTCTTTGAGATCGATCTCGACGACGAGCGCCGTCGAATTGAAGGCGTCTTCGAAAACCCCTGCTTCCGCAACGCTGACGTCGCACGCCAGTTTCGCGATCTGCTGGCCAGCCCGATGCCTACCGCCGATCTGGCTGATCTAATTGCATTTCACCTTCTTGAAGACGTGCATCTGCGGCAATCCATTTTGGCAGACGCCGATGTTCGCGGTCGCGTGCAGCGCGTCGTCAGTTCTTTCGAGCAGCAACACTCGTTGCTTTCCGCCGCATGTGCTGAAGATTTCGTTTCCAGCCCAAACATTAACTGACCGCGCCTTGGCCGCGACCGTTTTTGCGTTTGATGTCCGTTGCTGCCAAAATCATCCGCCTGTGAAGGATTGACGGCGCATGTGGTATTTCGCGTATGGTTCCAATCTCAATGCTCGTGCCGTGGCCGAGTGGTGTCGCCATCACGGACATCGCGCTCCCACGTTCAAAGCGGGCAAGCCAGCCGTCCTTGATAACTATCGCCTGGGTTTCTCAATCTACAGCGATTACTGGGGCGGCGGAATCGCCGACATCGTCTACGACCCCGGAAAATACGTCGCCGGCGTGCTCTTTGACCTCACCGAGAACGAGATGAACACGCTTGATGTGAAGGTCGGCCGGAAGCTTGAAAACGGCAAGGAGTTGGGTGTCTACCGCCGTCTCGACGTTAAAATTGCGCCCCTTACCAAAGCGGAGCCGGTGATGGCGGTCACTTACCAGGGCACCAACACCGACCGCTGTCACATCGCGCCGACCAACCATTACATGGAACAGTTGATCCAGGGCGCATACGCCTTTGGGCTATCGATGATGTGGGTCGCTTACCTGCAAAGCTTCGGCACGCAGTTGGGCCGCAAGCCGCGGCCCGCCAGCCAGGGCGACATCGCGCCGCGGCTCTGATGGCATTTGCGAGATTCGCATGAAACGAATCGTTGCGATGGTGCCTTCCAAACAGATAACCTGCCGCGGCGCATCGCTCTGCGTGGACGACATTGTTTCGCAAACTCCGAGCCCGGTTTATTAGAGCAAAGCCCGCATCATTGCAGCGATCGCATCCCGTAGCCGCAGTGTCGAACCAGTTGAGCAGATCCTGCCTGATCCCGCCTGTTCACCGCGGCGGCGGCGGCGATTGCCTGTCCCCAGGCTTGGCGGGTTCGGGCCGCGGCGTCCCGCAGCCGATCGCCTGGTGCATCACCAACTCCGGCGTCAGCGTGCTGACATCCTGCGCCGGCCCGAGCACGCCGCGGCTCATGACGGCGATGCGGTCGCAGACGCCGAAGAGTTCCGGCAAATACGAGCTGACCATGACGACGGCTTTTCCCCTGGCGGCGAGTTGGCCGATGGCGCGATAGAGATCTACTTTCGCGCCGACGTCGATGCCGCGGGTGGGTTCGTCGAGCAGGAGGACGTCTGCTTCCGCATACAGCAGCCGCGCGAGCGCGACTTTCTGCTGGTTGCCGCCGCTGAGGCTTCCGGCGTTTTGGCCGCAGTCGGCCCAGCGGATTTTCAGGATGCCGCCGATGTCGCGCGAGGCTTTGCGCTCGTGGGCTTTGCGAATCCAGCCGAAGCGCGAGGTGCGATTCATCGCGGGAAGGGTGATATTGGCGCTGCACGGGAGATTCTGCGCGAGGCCTTCGGATTTGCGATCTTCGCTGAGCAGGCCGACGCCGCGACGGTTCCAATTGTCGGGGGAGAAGCGTTTGATGGTGATGCCATCGAGTGTTGCGTCGCCGGCGGTGCGATGATCAAGGCCGAACAGCGCCCGCAGCATTTGCGTGCGACCCGCGCCGACGAGACCGGCGATGCCGAGGATCTCGCCGCGATGGAGAACCAGGTCGGCCCGGCGCGGCAGTTCGACGCCGGCGAGGTTCTTCACGTGCAACAGCGGTGCGCCGATTTCGTACGGGATTCGCGGGTACATTTCTTCGACATGCCGGCCGACCATCGCTTCGACGATGCGCTTTCGCGGCCAGTCTTTGACCGGGCCGCCGCCCACGGTTTTCCCGTCGCGCAGAACAGTGAGCCGATCGGCGACCTGCTCGACTTCTTCCAAAAAATGGCTGATGTAAATGACGCTGATTCCGTCGTCGCGAAGTCGCGTGACGAGATTCAGCAGCTTGCCAACTTCCTCGGCGGCCAGCGAACTGGTGGGCTCGTCCATGATGATGAGCTTCGCCCCGCGCGACAGCGCCCGGGCGATCTCGACCATCTGCTGATCGGCCACGCCCAGCTTTCCGACGGGCGTGGAGAGCGATGCTTTGACGCCAAGCCGATCGAGCGCGGCGCGGCAGGCGCGATGAGCGCTTCCGTGCGAGAGCTCATCAGACAGCACACCCGCCAGCGTCTTCTCGCGGCCCAGCATCAGGTTCGCCTCGATCGACAGATGCGGCGCGAGGTTCAGCTCCTGATAGATCATCGCGATGCCGAGCCGAAGCGCGTCGAGCGGCTCGCGCGGGGTGAAGGGTTGGCCGTCAAAATGAATCTCGCCGGAGTCCGCATGCTCCGCACCGGAGAGAATCTTCATCAGCGTCGATTTGCCCGCGCCGTTTTCGCCGACGAGGGCGTGGATTTCGCCGGGACGAACGTCAAAGCTCACGTCAGCCAGCGCCAGGCTCGCGCCGAAGCGCTTGGCGATATGGTTCATCAAGAGCAGGGTTGGCGCGTCGTTCATTTCCGGCGATTGCATTTTTACGGAGCCGGGTTAGCCGCGAGGCGCCGCCGAGCGCGTGCGGCATCGTCGCACCGATCTCGAATAACTTTCTCAAACGAAGCGCGCTCGGCGGCGCCTCGCGGCTAAACGGGGCTCCGCGAGAAGAACAGATCATACTCGATTGTAGTGAACTTCATTCGCTCTTGGAGCGTAAATGGGATCGAGTTCGTGACAAAGCAAATCAATTCAGCGATCTTTCCCGGTGTGCAAACGTGTATCCGCATCGGGCAAAAGCAGGAGAATCAACGTGAATTCAACAACTCAACCTTTGACACGGCGTTCGGCTTGGAAGGCGCTTCAGGCACACTACGAGAGCGTCCGCGCGGTTCATCTGCGGAAGCTCTTTGCCGAAGATCCCAAACGCGGCCAGCGTCTGGCTGTCGAAGTCGGCGATCTCTATTTCGATTATTCGAAGAATCGCGTTACCGATCAGACGCTGAATCTTCTGCGGCAGCTTGCAGGGGAGTCCAATCTTCGTGGCCGAATCGACGCGATGTTTCGCGGCGACAAGATCAACATCACGGAGAATCGAGCCGTGCTTCATGTGGCGCTGCGTGCGCCGCGCGGCGCGACGATCATGGTTGATGGAGAGAACGTTGTGCCGCAGGTTCACGCCGTGCTCGATAAGATGACGGAATTCAGCGACAAGGTCCGGAGCGGGGCGTGGAAGGGACACACCGGCAAGCGGATTCGCAACATTATCAACATCGGCATCGGCGGGTCGGACCTAGGCCCGGTGATGGCCTACGAAGCGCTGCGCAGCTACAGCGATCGTTCGCTGACTTTTCGTTTCGTCTCCAACATCGACGGCACCGATATCGCCGAAGCCACGCGCGATCTTGATGCCGCCGAAACACTGTTCATCATTTCGTCGAAAACGTTCACGACGCTCGAAACCATGACCAACGCGCAGACGGCGCGCGATTGGCTGCTATCGAAGCTCGGGGGAGACAAGATCGCCGTCGCCAAGCACTTTGTCGCGGTCTCAACCAACGACAAGAAAGTCTCCGAGTTTGGCATCGACACGGCCAACATGTTCGGCTTCTGGGATTGGGTCGGCGGGCGCTACTCGATGGATTCGGCCATCGGGTTATCGACGATGCTCGCAATCGGGCCATCGGCATTTCAGTCGATGCTTGAGGGTTTCCGCGAGATGGACGAGCATTTCCAAACCGTGCCGTTTGAGCGGAATCTTCCCGTGCTCATGGGATTGCTGTCGATCTGGAACAACAATTTCCTGGGCGCTTCAACCGTGGCGGTGTTGCCTTACGAGCAATACCTGAAACGCTTTCCGGCGTATCTGCAACAGCTCACGATGGAGAGCAACGGCAAGCATGTGACTCTCGCCGGCCAGCGCGTGAATTACGAAACGGGGCCAATTTACTGGGGTGAACCCGGCACCAACGGGCAGCACTCCTTCTATCAACTGATTCACCAGGGGACGCGAACGATCCCTTGCGACTTCATCGCGTTTGTTGAGCCGATCAACCAGGTGGGCCGCCATCATGCGATGCTGCTGGCCAACGTGGTGGCGCAAGGCGAGGCGCTGGCGTTCGGCAAAACGTTGGAACAAGTCAAAGCCGAAGGCACTTCGGATGCCATCGCGCCGCACCGCGTGTTCGAGGGCAATCACCCGTCGAACACGATTCTCGTGAAGCGTCTGACGCCGAAGACGTTGGGCAAACTCGTCGCGCTCTACGAGCACAGTGTCTATACGCAGGGCGTGATCTGGGACATCAATTCATTCGATCAGTGGGGCGTCGAACTCGGAAAGGTGCTCGCGCAGAACATCATTCCCGAACTGGAGAGCACATCGGACCCGAAGTTGAGTCACGATAGCTCGACCAATGAGTTGATTCGACGGTGCAGAGGAAGTGCAGCACGCTGACGCGCACGGATGCGATACCCCGTTTAGCCGCGAGGCGCCGCCGAGCGCGCTACAGAACGCGCAATCGAATCTCAACGCGATGATCGTCGGTTATCACATTACCTTCGCAGCCTATGGATTCTGGTTGCCGAACGACCCGCGCGGATCGTGGTCCACCTTCGTTGGCGCCGATCGAATCTTTCGTGCCGGCGGACGTGCGACCCAAACAATCGATCGGCGATCTCTCGCGAAGAATCCGCACGACGTTCAGGAGCGTGTACTTGCAAAGGATTCCCTCAAACGTCCGCCGTTGCGGTTCAACGGCCGTCAAGCAAGGTCGATCGCACGTGGGTTTAGAAAATATATCAAAGAGACGCAGTCTCTCGTTTGGGCTTGCGCGATTCTTCCCGACCATATTCATCTGGTGGTTGGCCGACTTCCGATGACTGTTGAGCAGTTCGTCATCCAGATGAAAGGCGCGGCGATCAAGCAGCTTTTGATGGACAAGCTTCATCCCTATGCGCGTCTGCGTGATGCGAAGGGACGGCTTCCGAAGTGTTTCGTGCAAGGGCATTGGGCTGATTACCTGGCGCCCGGGGGATCTCGATCGAACGATTAGGTACGTGGAAATGAATCCGGTGAAGCTGGGGTTCAAGGCGCAGCGTTGGTCGTTTGTGACGCGTCGTGCGGGGTGAACGGCGTGGTGGTTGCGTTCTTCTCTAGCGCGCTCGGCGGCGCCTCGCGGCTAAACTTGGGATCGCTTATTCACTCGATCTTCGATCGTCGCAGCAGAAGCGCGTTTCCGATGACGGTGACATCCGATAGCGCCATCGCGGCGGCGGCAACGAGCGGATTGACCAACCCGAACGCGGCGAACGGGATCGCAATCACATTATAGATAAACGCGAGGAACAGATTCTGGCGAATCTTCCGCATGGTGGCGCGGGAGAGGGCGATGGCGTCGGCGACGCCGTTGAGGTTTTGGCCCAGCAGGACGATTCCGCCGGCTTCCTTGGCGATGTCGGAACCGCCGCCGATGGCGATGCCGAGGTTCGCTTTCGCGAGGGCGGGGGCGTCGTTGATGCCATCGCCGACCATCGCGACGCCTTTTGAGTTGGCTTGCAGTTCGCGAATTGCGTCGGCCTTGCCGGCGGGGCGGACGCCGGCGCGGATGTCGGTGATACCGACGTTTGCCGCGACGGTATTCGCGGCGGCAATGGTGTCGCCGGTCAGCATGACGAGCCTCAGGCCCATGCGATTGAGCCGGCGCAATGCATCCGCGGACTCGGCGCGAATCTCGTCGGCCAGATCGATGGAGCCCAGGCGCGTGATCGTTCCGTTGACGCGCCGCGCGACGTGAACGCGCGTCGTTGGAGCGGCGGGTTCGCGCTGGATCGTCGGGTCCTGCTCGACGAGCAGTTCCTCGCTGCCGACGAGGATGTCGCCGGCGTTGGTCTGGGCGATGACGCCGAGGCCGGGGACGTTGTTGAAGCCGGTCGGGTCGGTGAGTTTCAGGTTGCGAGATTCCGCGGCTTTAACGATCGCTTTGGCCAGCGGGTGTTCGCTGTATTGCTCGGCCGATGCGGCTAGCGAAAGAACCTCGGCTTCCGTTGCGCCGTCGCGCGGGTTGATCGCGGTGACCACGGGCCGGCCATGCGTGATTGTGCCGGTCTTATCGAGCACGATTGTGCCGATCCGCTCAGCGCTTTGCAGGGCGTCGATGTCGCGAATGAGAATCCCCATCCGCGCCCCGCGCCCGGCGCCGACCATCAATGAAGCCGGTACCGCGAGTCCCAGGGCACACGGGCAGGCGATGATCAGCACACTGCACACGGCGTTGGCGATATTGCCCCAGATGGTGGCGGCGGGCTCGTGATGAATGGTGCCCCATATAAACCAGCCGATGCCAGTGAGCAGGGCGATTGCCAGCACGGATGGAACAAACACCCCGGCGATCTGGTCGGCCAGCTTCTGCACGGGCGGCTTGCTTGCCTGGGCTTTTTCGACCATGCCGACGATTTGCGAAAGGGCGGTTCGGCTGCCGGTTTGCGTCAGGCGCACGACCAAGCGGCCATCCTGATTGATTGTTCCGCCCGTGACGACGTCGCCGACGTTTCGGGTGACGGGCAACGGTTCGCCCGTCAGCATGGATTCGTCGATCGACGAGCGGCCTTCGACGATCGTTCCATCGGCGCAAATTCGCTCGCCGGGTTTGATGAGGACGCGGTCGCCGGGCTTGAGATCCGCGACGGGAACGACGTGCGGCTGGTTGTCGTCATCCAGCTTCGTCGCCGTGCTTGGCGTCAGCGTCAGAAGTTGCGCGATTGCCGATCCGGCGCTGCGTCGGGCGCGGGCTTCGAGCCAGTGCCCGAGGCTGATCAGCGCGAGTAGGCCCGACGCTTCCATGAAATAAAGCTGGTGCGACATCGGCGGCGTCACCCAGTGCAGCATGCCCGCGATGAAGTATGCGGCGCTATAGCCAAAGGCGACGGTCGTGCCCATGGCGATCAGCGTATCCATGTTGGTCGTGCGCGACTTTAACGCTTTCCATGCGCTGCTGTAGAACGCGCTGCCCACATAGATGATGCTGATCGTCGCGGCGATGAGGGTTGCCCATGCGAACGGAATCGTGTGCGCCGGCGCCATCGACATGTGACCCGTCGCATCGAGAATCCAGTGCGTCAACTCGAATGGGAGCCAAAGGACGAATCCTGCGATCGCTCGGTTGCGCCAGTCGCGTGCATGGTCGGCCTGGCGTTCGAGCCGTGCGGTCTCGGCGCCGGCCAGGTCGCGGGCTTCATCGCGAACATGGGCGTCGTAGCCGCTGCGGGTGATCGCGTCGGCTACTTTGGGTGGGTCAATCTTGTGCGGATCGAAGCGAACTGTTGCGGTGCCGCGAGGCAAATTCACTTCACATGCCTCGACACCGGGCTGGTTTTCGGCGGCTTTTTGGACGTGGGAAACGCAGCTCGCGCAGGTCATCCCGTCGATGTCGAGGGTGGCGGTTGAGGTGTCGTCCATCGTGGTTGTCACGCGCGGATTATAGACATTCGATGATGAACCGGCTTGAGAGCGTGGGGAGTTTGAACCGCGCGGAATATCCTCTGGCGAGCGAAGCGTCTGTGACATGGGCTTCCAGCCCATGCAGAACGATATACGGAGTCAAAGAATCGGAATACTAAATAAACCCAAGTTCGCCGCTCGCGGCGTCCGTAAGTTCGACCCTCGAAAAGTGCGCCGAAAATACAAGATCGCTTCGCTCCAAGCTTGACTACCAGAGTTGGTACACAACGCGAGGGTGATGATCGCTCGGCATGGGCTGGAAGCCCATGTCACAGATGCTTGTCGCGCCAGGATACGGCGATCACATTTCGTCGGGGTGTTCGATACCCAGCAGGTCTAATCCGATCTGCAGGGTGCGGGCGGTTAGCTCGCACAGAAGCAGGCGGCTGGATCGCATCGGTTCGGGGCTTTGGATTACCGGGCAATTCTCGAAGAAGCCGCTGAATTTCGTGGCCAGGTCATATAGATACGTGCAGAGGGTGTGGGGCTTCAGATCGCGTGAGATCACGGCGATGGTGTCGCCGAGCCGGAGGATGTGCTTGGCGAGCGCCAGTTCGTGCGGCGTTTCGAGTGAGAGCTTTTTGCTCGGTGCGGCTTTGCCGCCACCTTTGCGGAAGATGGCTTGAATCCGCGCGTACGCATATTGGAGATAGGGCGCGGTGTTTCCGTCGAAGGAAAGCATCTTTTCCCACGAGAACAGGTAATCGCTCACGCGATCCTTCGAGAGATCCGCATACTTCACCGCGCCGGTTCCGACGGCGTCTCCAACAGATGCAAGCTGCTGTTCGCTAAAGTCGGGTCGCTTCTCGCGAACCACGGCAACCGCTCGGCGGATCGCTTCATCCAGCAGGTCGACGAGTTTCACGCTGTCGCCGCTGCGGGTTTTGATGGGTTTTCCGTCTTCGCCGAGCATCGAGCCGAAGACGACGTGTTCGAGCATCGCGGGACCGTGTTGGCCAAGCGTCCAGCCGGCGCCGCGCGCGGTGGCGAAGAGCATTTCAAAGTGCAAGGCCTGGCGCGCGTCGGTGACGTATACCAGACGATCGGCGTGAAGCTCGCCAATGCGATATCGGATCGCTGCCAGGTCGGTTGTCGAATAGAGAAACGCACCGTCCGTCTTGCGAACCAGAAACGGCAGCGGCTCGGTTTCCTTGTTCAGGAACATCGGGGCGCCCGCAGGGGAGCGGTGGAAGACCACCACTGCACCGTCCGAATCCTGAACAGCGATATGCACCTGCTCCGACTCGGCGTTCTTCAGCGGGTGATGCAGATCGTGCACCGTTTGCGGGAGCCGATCGCGATACCAGCTTTCGCCGCGAACGTCGGCGGGAGTGAGCTTTACGTCGAGGCGTCGATAAATCTTCTGGGCCTCGTTTAGAGAAGCTTCGCGGACTTTTTCCCAAACGCGTTCTTCCTGGGCGTTCTCTTCGCCGCCGGCCTGGAGCATGGCGATGACGTCGTTGGAGATGCGCGAGAGCTTCATCGTTCGGGGGCCGGCGCGACTCAGACGGGTGACGGTCAGCGATTCGCCTTCAGGAGCGTCCTCGACCGCGTTGACGAATTTGTAAGCGGGTTCAACCTCTTCGAGCTTCGGGACGAACATCTTCATCGCCGGTACGAAGATTCGCTGCCCGTCGGGGTCGGCATCCAAGGCCGCTTGATGCTTGGCGTGAACTTCCGCGATGAGCTTCTGTCGGGCGACGTTGTCGCCGGTGGTTTTTGCGGTTTCGAACGCGGCGTTCATCCGAGGCACAAAGTCCGGCTCGCCGCGATGCTGGGCCATGATGATGTGCCAGATGCCGAGGATGACCATGCCAAACTGCGTGCCCCAATCGCCGACGTGGTTCTGGCGGATGACGCGATGGCCCTGAAATTCGAGGATGCGAGCCAGGGCGTCGCCGATGATCGTGCTGCGCAAGTGGCCGACGTGCATCTGCTTGGCGATGTTCGGGCCCGAGTAGTCGATGACCACAGTTTGCGCCGCGGAGGGCTTTTCAACGCCAAGTCGGCCGTCTTCGGCAAGGCTTCCAAGCTGCGCGCTCAACCAGGCTGGAGCGAGCCGAACGTTGATAAACCCGGGCCCGGCGATGCTGATTTCGGAAGCAATACCCCCCAGTTTCAGCGCCGCTTTGATTTTCTCGGCCACGGCTCGGGGGTTGGTTTTCTGCCCGGTGGCTTCGCCGACACGCCTGGCCAAACTCATGGCGGCGTTGGATTGATAGTCGCCGAACGTCTGATTCTGAGAAAGCCCAATAAGTGGGTCGGCCTCGAGTCCAAGCGCTTCGCGGATCGCGTCGCGAAATGCCGATTCTAGTTGAGATACGATCGTCTGCACGCGGCAAAGCTCCTATAACCTCTCGGCTCGGTCGAAAATCCGACCGCCGACCGATGCTATAGCGAAGAAGCGGCGGTCGCCAACGAACGGATCGGGGTTTGACGTGTCTAAGTATTTGATGAGAGAGATGCGTCCGCGTGTTTCATGAACCGTTAACTCGGCTATAATCGCCGGGTCGTGATTGCGTCGGATGACGATGCGGGCGACTGCTTTCTAAAACAGATGTCCAGGCTTTTCCTCCCTCGTGCGCAAGGATGAACTGAAATGAATAGCTCGTTGCGAACTGCTGCGCTTGCTGTCGTCGCCGGTTTGATGGGCGTGGCGGCCATGCGGCCTTCGACCGCGTTCGGCGATACCCCAGTGCAGGTGGCGTCGATCCAGCAGCTTGAGACCCAGGCCTGGGCCGAGGCAAAAACCGGGCACTTCGATCGCACGCACGAGATTCTTGGCAAGGCCGTCGACGTCTCGCACGACCCGACGGTGGTCCAGCTGGCGACGTGGACGAACACGTTTAAGTCGCAGCTCGAATCCTTCTCCGCCGAGCGGCATAAGCAATATGACGAGATGGTTGGGCAGTCGAAGCTTTTGGTTGAGCACGACAAGTTCGACTACGCGATGGATATCGCCGCCCGGGCGTGCTCGCTGTCGGATTCAAAGGACACGTTCGAAAAAGAGCCTTGGGTCGCCAAGCTTGTTGCCGATTCAGTTCAGCGCGCTGAAAAGGACGATCAGACCGAACAGTGGGTGCGTTCGCTGCGGCTCTATTCCGATCTGAGCATCATTGAGCCGTCGCTTCCGGCGTGGAAGGACAAGCTCAAAGGCGCGACGCGTCATGTCCGTCTGCTGGCGATGTATTCGATCGACTCGCTGAAGTCGATGCAGGACGCCGACTCAACCGAGCGTGAAGCCGTAGAAAAGCTGCTGCATCCGACGACCCAGCCCGCCGCCACGCAGCCGGCCAAGCCGGACGCGACGGAAACAACTGTCAACGACAGCTTCAAGGTCGATTGGCGCGAGACGCTCAAGGGCGTGAAAATCAACATGCTCAATGAGGCGCTGGAAGACGCCGAGGCTAATTACTATCGCGGTATTACCTATCATGAAATGGCCACAGGGGGCTTAAACGCCGTCCGCGCTGTCGTGCAGACCAAGGGCCTTGAGAAAGCGTTTCCGAAGCTGGCTGATGAAGCGGCTCGCACCGAGTTCATGAAGGCGCTGGATCAGTTCCAGGCCGACAACCAGAACGCCGCTCCGGCGACCGAGCGGGCCGTGCTGAATCTGACGCTCAAGCAACTGCAGACCAAAAATCACGATACCGTCGACATTCCGGCGCCGGTGCTGGTCAGCGAATTTGCCGACGGGGCGTTCGAGCCGCTCGATCCGTTTACCAGCATGATCTGGCCGAGCGATCTGGAAGAGTTCAACAAGGCAACGCAGGGCCGATTCAGCGGCGTGGGCGTGCAGATTCAGTCGGACGACGATGGAAGCCTGCGCGTCGTGACCCCGCTGGAAGACACGCCGGCATACAAAGCTGGTATCAAGGCCGGCGATGTCATCACCGGAATTGATGGCAAGAGTGCCAAGCATATCAGTGTAAACCAGGCGGTGCGCATCATCACCGGGCCGGCAGAATCAGTGGTCACGCTGACGGTTCTAAGCCCCGACGGCAAAAGCAAGGAATACAAGCTCAAGCGCGAGACGATTCACGTCGCCAGCGTGAAAGGCTACGTCCATCGACCCGGCGGCGGGTGGGATTACATGGTCGATCCGCAGCAGAAGATCGGCTACATCCGCATCACCAACTTCACCGGCGATACCTCCGATGAACTCAACAGCGCCATCGACGCGATGAAGCTGAAAAATGTGCGCGGGATCATCATGGATCTGCGCTACAACCCTGGCGGCCTGCTGACGGCGGCCACTGACGTCGCCGATAAATTCCTCGATCATGGGCTGATCGTCAGCACGCGCCCCGATCGCGAAACGGGCAATCAGCCGTGGCAGGCGTTTGCCAAGCCAAGTGCGGATGACTGCAATCTGCCGCTGATCGTCTTGGTGAATCAGTACTCGGCCAGCGCCAGCGAGATTGTTTCGGGCGCGCTCAAGGACGACAGCCGGGCGCTGGTTGTCGGCGAACGCACCTTCGGCAAGGGAAGCGTGCAGATGCTTTTCCCGCTGAACGACCGGACGGCTTACCTGAAGCTCACGACGTCGCATTACTACCTGCCGAGCGGGCGCTGCATCCACCGCGAGGAAAACAGCAAGGAATGGGGCGTTGACCCGGATGTGACCGTCGCGATGACGCCCGACCAGATGCGGGCGGCGATCGATGCTCGCGAAGAGCTCGATGTGCTTCGCGATGTCGCCCCAGCGGGAGGCGAGCAGCCGAAGCTTCAGCAAGCGGCAAAAGACGCTTCCGACAAGAGCGATGCGGGCCGCGGGAATAAGAAGGATCTGCTGTCGAGCGATCCGCAGATGTCGGCGGCGCTCTTGCTGCTGAGGCTGCAACTGGCAAGCGCGCAATCCTAATCGCGGAAAGGGCACGACGTGCGACGAATTGGCCGTTGGCTCATGCTGGTGGGGTTTCTCCTGCCGTTCGCCACCAGCGTGGTTATTTATTTGCGTTTCTTCGTCAATCACGTGGTCGTCCAAAGTCAGGTTTCAACGGCAATGACGATCACCGCAGTGGGACTGCCGATCGGCGTGGCTGGCGCGGGCTGTTGGGTATTCGGTCTGGTTCGAGAGGCCAATCTATATCGCAAACTCAAGGAAGCCCAGCGCTCCCAAGGCCACGATTAGTGCGAGATGCCACAGATCTTCGGTCCGTTGCATTGGAACTGCCCATCTCAATTTGATGCTGCCGCTATAGAGGTGCTGTCAATGTCGCCGAAGTAAAGGGAATGACGGGGTTGACGCGAAGTGATCGGCCAGTAGCGTACCGATTCTTACAATTGGCCAGGACCGTGAGCACGAAAATCGCCCGCGGCGGTCCGGAGCGCGGCGGGGAAGATGCAATCGGCCCGGGCTCGCAACCGGCGCCCGAGCATACTCCCGTCAAGCAGTACAACTCCCTCAGTCATCTTGCGCGCCTGCCGAACTACGCCACGGCTACAAATCGCTTCCTGTTTTTTTGGATGTTTCGGTTCCTCAAACCCGTGAAGGGCGTCGTCTTCTTTGCATGCCTGTGGCTGACGCTTGCCGTCACGGTGGAAGTGCTCGCGGCCAAGTGGATTGAGCGAGCCATCAATCTCATTCAAAGCCTGCATGCTTCGGTAGCGGCCAAGAACGTCAGCTTCCGACAGTGGGTGTGGACCGATGCGTCAATAGAAGCGCAGAACTTTCGCCACGTCATCGGCGTGCTGGTGATCCTCGTCACGGCAACCGTCCTGCTGCGATACCTCAAGGAGGTGTCGAACAGCAAGATGAGCATGAACCTCGTCTATTACATCCGCGAGGCGATCTACGACAAGCTGCAGCGCGTCGGCTTTTCGTTTCATGATGCACTGTCATCCGGGCAACTGATCAATCGCGCGCTCAGCGATTTGCAGAACGTTCGCGCGTTCGTGCAAACCGCGGTGCTTACCAGCCTCGATATCGTGCTGGCCGTCGGCGGGTACATCATTCTGCTGATCACCATCAGCCCCTGGCTCGCGCTGCTGTCGCTGGTGCCGCTGCCGATCTGGACTTATTACATCCTGCGATTTAGTAAGATCGTTCAGCCGGCGCAGAAGTCGGTGATGGAAGCCGAGGACAAGAACGTCTCGCTGATTACCGAAGCGATCGCGGGCGTGCATGTCATTAAAGCGTTCGCGACGGAAGGCCAGGAGATTTCCAAGTACGGAAACAATACCGACGAATACCTCAACCGCACGCTGAAACGCATCCGGCTATTCGCGGACTTCACGCCGATCATCCGCACCATCGCCATGGCGTCCTATCTGACGCTCTTTCTCGTCGCGGGCATCATGATGATCGAGGGAAAGGTGCAAGCCGGCGGATTCCTGGTGCTGGGCGGGGCGATGAGCGCGATTCTTGGCCGGCTGCAACAGGTCTCGACGATCAACGAGCAGTATCAGAACGCGATCGTGTCGAGCCGGCGCTTGTACGAAGTACTGACGGCCCGGCCGAGCGTGCCGGAGAATCCGGACGCCAAGCCGTTGCCGGCGGGCAAGGGCTCGGTGCGATTCGAGAACGTCTGCTTCGGCTATGACGCCGCTCGTCCGGTGCTGCATGACATCGATTTTTCCGTGCCGGGTGGCAGCATCGTGGCCATCGTCGGGCCAACGGGCACCGGCAAAAGCACGCTGGTGAATCTGGTTTCGCGATTCTACGACCCGCAGGATGGCCGCGTGCTGGTGGATGGAATTGACGTGCGCGACGTGACGCTGTCGAGCCTGCGGGCGCAGGTGTCGTTTGTGTTTCAGGAGACGTATCTTTTCAGCGATTCCGTCGCCGGGAACATCGCGTATGGCAGGCCGCATATCACGATGGGTGAAATCGAAAGCGCGGCGCGACTTGCGCAGGCGCATGAGTTCATCGATTCGATGCCGCTGCGCTACGAGACCATGCTCGGCGAGCGCGGATCGTCCTTGTCGGGCGGACAAAAACAGCGCCTTGCGATCGCCCGCGCGATTCTGACAAACCCGCGAATTCTGATTCTGGATGATGCGACCGCCGCGATTGATCCTGAGACCGAAGACCTGATCCGTCGCGGCATGCGGCTGGTCATGCACGGGCGCACGACGTTTCTCATCGCCCATCGCATCAGCACGGTAAAGCAGGCGGATTTGGTGATCGTGCTGGAACAGGGTCGGATCACGCAGATGGGAACCCATGAAAAGCTGATGGAAGAGCCGGGCCATTATCGCGACATCGCCAACGTGCAATTATACGGCGATGAAGAACCCGCCGGGGCGACCGAAGATCGTCCATCGCACATGGATCGGGTGGGCGATCCGCGGAATTTGCAAACTGTCACGACGCACGAACAGAAAGCCGTTGGCGGCGTCGAAGAAGAGTTGGTGTAAGAACGAGATTTCCGAATTGGAGTTGCACCCCTGACGCTCTCACTGCCATTTCGAAAGAAAGCGACCAAACCGGCCGCCGCCGTCTCGCAGAACACGGATGACGAAGACGAGGAGCTTCGCTATCGAGCGATCGACCGCAAGCTGGTGCTGCGCACGCTGACGCTGCTCGCGCCGTACAAGAAACGTTATGCGCTGGGCGTCGGGCTGGGCATTCTGATGACCGTGGCGGAGATGATGTCTCCGAAATTCACGCAGTGGATCATCGACTACGGCGTGAACTACTCGAGCGGCTTGCTCAATCCGATGCCCGCGATGCCGCGCGGAGCGATGTGGCACATCGTGCTGCTGGTCGGGCTCTGGGCGGTTGTGCTGACGGCCGCCGTCATTCTTCAACGCTTCACGATTCTGGTTATGACCGGAGCCGGCGAGCGCGTGCAGTTCGAATTGCGCCGCACGCTGTTTCATCATCTGCAGAAGCTCTCGATGAGCTATTACGACCGCACGAAGCTCGGCCGCATCATCAGCCGGTGTACCAGCGACGTCACGAGCCTGCGCGAGATCAATGTGTGGGGGTTGCACACGATCGTTGCCAACGGGCTGATGATGATTGTCGCGGCGATCATGCTGGCGACCACCAGCTTCTATCTGTTTCTGGCCGTCGCATGGCTCGCGATCCCGCTGATCATCGCCAACCGCATCTATTTGAAGTACGCGTCCGTCGCCTGGCAGGCGGCGCGCGAAGGATGGACGCGCGTATCGACCAATCTCGCCGAGAATATCACCGGCATGCGCGTCGTCACGGCGTTCGATCGGCAAGGGCCGAACCTCGGCGTCTTCAATACGCTGCAAGTGGCGAACACCGCCAACAACGTGCACGTCGGCCGCGTGAACGGGCTCTATCAACCGGTTCTTGAACTCGTGCGCTTCATCGGGAAGGTGACGATTCTCGCGCTCGGCGGATATCTGGTCGTGCGCGGGTCGCTGGGGCTTGGCGGGGTCGGGAAAGTCGTGGCCGCGTTCCTGTATTGGGACTGGTTCATGAACCCGATCATCAACTTCGGGAACTTCTACAACCTGCTGATGCAAGCCATGGCCGGCTCCGAGCGAATCTTCTCGCTGCTGGACATGAAGCCGGAAGTGCAGGATCTGCCCGACGCCAGCCCGCTCGGTCATATCGAGGGAGACGTGAGCTTCGAGCATGTGACATTTGGCTATCACGCCGATCGCCCGGTCCTGCATGATGTGACATTCGCAGCGCATTGCGGCCAGATGATCGCGCTGGTTGGCGCGACCGGCAGCGGCAAGAGCAGCATTATTTCATTGATCGCGCGCTTCTATCAGCCGCAGCAGGGGCGCGTGCTGGTCGATGGGCAGGACGTTCGCCACGTGACCGGGGATTCACTGCATCGCCAGATGGGCCTGGTCTTGCAGGTGAATTATCTGTTCACCGGCAAGGTCGTCGACAACATCCGCTACGCCCGGGCCGGCGCGACCGATGACGATGTGATCGCCGCCGCCAAAGCGATCGGCTCGCATGATGTGATCATGTCGCTAAAGGATGGCTATCAAACCGAGGTCGGCGAGCGCGGCGCGAACATGTCACTTGGCCAGCGCCAGCTCATCTGCTTCACCCGCGCGTTCCTGGCCGATCCGCGTATCTTCATGCTCGACGAGGCCACCAGCGCCGTGGATACGGCAACAGAGCAGGTCGTGCAGCGATCGCTCGAAAAGCTGCTGGAGAATCGCACAACATTCATCGTGGCGCATCGCCTCAGCACGATCATGCGTGCCGACACGATTCTGGTGATCGACAAGGGCCGGATCATCGAGCGCGGCAATCACCGAGAACTGGTTGCCGCGGGTGGCACATATGCGAACCTCTATCGCCAGTTCGCATCGTCGGTGTAGACGACGCTTCCCAGCGCGATCGTCCCCCCCAGAACATCGCGGCGTCAATCTGTTGGGAGTGGCCGTGAGCCTTCCGCCGGCTGAGCAGTAGCAGTCGAAACCGTCGCGAGGAATACGCAGTCGTTGAATACGACGACACGAAAATCCCGTGGCGCGTATTACGTTCAACACTGGCTCTAAATTGTTTTCGGACGGCGCGGAATGGATTAACGGTTTCGAAGAAAGATGGGACGCGCTGGGCGCGGATTGACGCGTTAACGGTTGGAATTCGCTCCGCCTTCTTTACATGTCGGCAAGAGATGGCTAAATTCCCTTCAGTCCTTTAGCAGCGGAGCGATCCTATGCAGATGAAAACCACGTTTGGTAATTTCATTCATCTCACTCGTTGAGTGGGTCGCGGCTGCCGCAGATTGCCTACCGTAACTCGCTCCAATCGATCGAGCGGGTTTTTGTTTTCTCTTGAACGTCCCAAGCCCTCTCGAATCGCACCGACGGAATACGGTGATTTGCGGTGTTGCGCGTGGATTTCCGAATCCGCGCGGCGAAAGGTTGAGCCATGGCTGATTCGAAAACAGCAAATGCGGATAGCGCGCGAACGCTCTGGCGCTGGACGCGCGGCTGGCGCGGACTATACGTCTCGGCGCTGATCGCGATGGCGGCGGGGATTCTGCTGCTCTATCTGTCGCCGCTGATTATCAGGGCGGCGATCGATGGCCTGATCGATCACAAGCCCGTCGGGCAATTTCAGTCGATCGTCGATTTCATTCTGAAGCTTGCGGGCAACCGTATCGCGGCGGCCCTGGCGCTCGCCGGTATGCTGGTGCTGGTCGTCACGCTCGTCAGTGGTGTCTTCACTTTCCTTCGCGGGCGCTGGTCCGCGCTGGCCGCCGAAGGGATCGCGCGCAATCTCCGCGATCGGTTGTTCGCGCACTTGCAGCACGTCCCGGTCTCATATCACGACTCGGCCCAGACCGGCGACTTGGTGCAGCGCTGCACGTCCGACGTCGACACGATTCGCGCGTTCTATTCGACGCAGGTGATCGAAATCGGCCGGGCGACGATGCTGTTTCTGACGGCCACGCCGGTGCTGATCTATCTCGATTGGAAAATGGGGCTGGTGGCGATCGCGGTGATGCCGGTGATCGTGACTTTCTCCGCCGGCTTCTTCAAGCGCGTGCAGAAGGCGTTCAAGCTGAGCGACGAAGCCGAGGGGAAGCTCACCACGACGCTGCAGGAAAACCTGACCGGCATCCGCGTCGTGCGCGCGTTTGCCCGGCAGGCATTTGAGGTCGATCGCTTCGACGAAAAGAACGCCAATCATCAGAAGCTCAGCTTCAAATTGTTCGTGCTGATGGCGCTCTACTGGTCGCTCAGTGATGTGCTGATCTTCGTGCAGATGGCGGCGGTGCTGTTCGTCGGCGCGTGGCGCGTCAGCCGGGGAACCATGACCGTCGGCACGCTTGTCGCATTCCTGCAATACGAAGGGATGGTCATCTGGCCGATTCGGCAGCTCGGGCGAATCCTCACCGAAACGGGCAAGGCGGTCGTCTCGCTCGGGCGCGTGCAGGAGATTCTGGATCAACCCGTCGAGACGTCACCGGATGCGACAATCAGCGACGTGCGCGGCGCGATCGAGCTTCGTGATGTCAGCTTCAGCCACAGTGGCAAGCCGGTGCTGTGGGATATTTCGCTAAGCATCCCCGCCGGGCAAACGCTGGCGATTCTCGGCCCATCGGGCGCGGGAAAATCGACGCTGGTGAATCTGCTGCTGCGATTCTACGACCCGGATTCGGGGAGCATTACGTTGGATGGTCAGCCGATCGCGCAGCTGTCGCGAAAATCGGTGCGGTCGCAGTACGCGGTGGTGATGCAGGAGCCGTTCCTTTTCTCGCGAACGCTGCGGCAGAACATTCTGCTCGGCGAGCCGACGGCCAGCGAAGACGACACCCTGCAAGCCGCGATGGCGGCGGCGATTCATGAGTCGATCGAGTCGTTCGACAAGAAATACGACACGCTGATCGGCGAACGCGGCGTGACGCTCTCGGGCGGGCAGCGCCAGCGCGTCGCGATCGCGCGGGCCCTGCTGCGGGATGCGCCGGTGCTGGTGTTTGACGATGCGCTCAGCGCGGTCGACACGCGCACGGAAGCCGACATTCTCGATGCCCTGCGCCAAAGGCGCAATCGTCGCACGACGATTTTGATCGCGCATCGAATCTCGACGCTCGCGCAGGCCGACCGCATCGTCGTGCTCGAGCAGGGCCGCATCACGCAGGATGGCACGCACGAGCAGCTCATCAACGAGCCCGGCTTGTATCGCCGGCTCTGGGAGATTCAGGGCGCGCTCGAAGAAGATCTCAAATCCGAACTGGTTTCCGTGGGGCAAGACAATGGCTGACGAACAACAGCAGGACGACGAGAACTACAACCCGCGCCTGAATCTCGCGCTCTGGCGAAGCGTGCTGCGCTTTGCGCATCCCTACAAGCCGCACCTGATCGGCCTCGCGCTGATCGGCGTCGTTTGCGCCGCATGCGATGCGACGCTCCCATGGGTCACCGGGCGATTCGTCGATGAGATCACGCAGCATGGCCGCAACGCATCATTGGGGCGTTACGAGCTGATTTATCTCGCGGTGGTGGCGTCGCTGAGCTGCGCGATCTTTGCGTTCATTCTCGTCGCGGGCCGCATCACGACGAGCGTCAGCTACGACATCCGTAAAGCCGCGTTCGACAAATTGCAGCGGCTTTCGTTCAGCTTTTACGATCGCAAAGCTGTCGGTTGGCTGATGGCCCGGCTGACGTCCGACGTCAGCAGTCTGTCGCGCGTCATGGGGTGGGCGCTGCTCGATCTGGTGTACGGCTCCATTGTGCTGACGAGCATCGCCGTCGTGATGCTGTCGCTGAACTGGAAGCTGGCGCTGATTGTGCTGCTGACCTTCCCTGTCCTGGTGGCGGTGAGCCGATTCTTCCAGGTTCGATTGCTCAAGACGAGCCGATTGCAGCGCAAAGCCAACTCGCACACGACCGCCGCTTTCAACGAAGGAATCGTCGGCGTGCGAACCAGCAAATCATTCGTGCGCGAAGAACAGAACCTGAAAGATTTTCAGGAACTCACGACCACGATGTATCGCCATGCGATGGCCAACGCGATCTACTCGGCGCTGTTCCTGCCGTGCGTGCTTACCATCTGCAGCGTTGGCGTCGGGCTGGCGCTCTGGCGCGGCGGGATCGATGTCACCGGCGGGGTGATCTCCCTTGGCACGCTGGTCATGTTTTTGCAATACGCCGGGTTCATCCAAAATCCGGCGCAGGAATTGGCCAACACGCTGACGCTCGTGCAAGGCGCGCAGGCATCCGCCGAGCGACTTGCGGGGTTGCTCGATGAGCCGATTGACATTCGCGATGCCGCCGGCGTCGATCCGAACGTCAAAGTCGGCGCGATCTCGTTGATCGAATTCCGCACCGTGGATTTTGCGTACAAGCAGGGCCAGTCGGTCTTGCAGAACTTCAACCTGCGCGTCGAAGCCGGACAGAGCATCGCGCTGGTCGGGCCGACCGGCGGCGGCAAATCAACCATCGTCTCGCTGCTCTGCCGGTTCTACGAACCCACCGCCGGCGAGGTCCTTATCAACGGCGTCGACTATCGCAAACTGCCATTGCTGGGCCTGCAATCACGGCTCGGGATGGTTTTGCAACAGCCGCACCTATTCAGCGGGACGATTCGCGAAAATATCCGCTACGGTCGGCTCGATGCGACCGATGCCGAAATCGAGCAGGCGGCACGCACCGTCAACGCACACGAATTCATCATTGCGATGAAAGAGGGTTACGACGCCGCCGTCGGCGAGGGCGGCAATCAGCTTTCGACCGGGCAGAAGCAGTTGATCGCGCTGGCCCGGGCGATGATCGCCAACCCGGAAATCTTTGTGATGGACGAAGCCACCAGCTCCGTTGACACGCATACCGAGCAGGCGATCCAGTCGGCCGTCGAGCGCGTGCTGGAGCGGCGCATCAGCTTTGTCATTGCGCACCGCTTATCCACGATTCGCTCGGCGACGCGAATCCTTCTGATCGACGGCGGCCAAATCGTCGAAAGCGGCACGCACGCCGAGTTGATTCGTCATCGCGGGCGATATTTTGAGCTGTATACGAATCAGTTCCGCAGCGAGCGTGAATCGCGGATGCTGGAAGCGGTCGTCGGCCGATAAAGCCACAGGCGCGGCTGGGTCGCGCCGAAGGATTTGTCGTAAATGGCTGACGGGTCGATTTCGAAGCTGTTGCAAGATGGACTGGCGCTGCATCAGGCCGGGCGTTTGCCCGAAGCCGAAGCGCTGTATCGCCAGGTGCTTGCGATCAATTCGCGGCAGCTCGATGCGCTACAGTTGCTCGGGATGTTGCTGGCGCAGACGGGCTTCGCCAAGTCCGGCATCGCTTTGCTGCGCGAAGCACTTTGCATCGATTCGAGTCAATCGCAGATCCATAACAATCTGGCTAACGTTCTTCGTGAAGTGGGGCAGGTTGACGACGCGATCTGGGAATATCGCAAGGCGATCGAACTTCAGCCGGGCTTCGCCGAGGCGCACAACAATCTTGGCTTGGCGCTGAATCAGCAGGACGACCTGCCTGGCGCGATCGCCGCGTATCGGGCCGCAGTCGCTGCCGATGATGCGTATCCCGAAGCGTGGAACAATCTCGGTTCGGCGCTGCTGGCGACCGGGCAATTCGCGGACGCAGTCGGTTGCCTGAATCGAGCCGTCGAGCTTCGGCCGCAATATCCGGAAGCGCTCAGCAATCTCGGCAGCGCGCTGCTGCGGCTCGACAAACCCGATGACGCGGCGATTGCGCTGACCGCTGCCCTTGAACTCCGGCCTGATTTTCCCGAGGCGCTTAACAACCTCGGCTTGGTTCTCGCCGCGCGCGGCAAGCGATTTGACGCGGCCAAGCGATATCGCGCCGCGATCGCGCTCCGCCCCGGCTACGCCGAAGCTCACTACAACCTGGCGATCGCACTTCGCGCCGGCAACGATCTGCTGGGCGCGATTCAAGCGAGCCAGGCCGCAATTGAAGCCCGGCCGAACTTTCCCGAGGCGATCAATAATCTCGGCGTTTTGCTTCTGGAAGACGGCCGGACCGATGACGCGATTTCGGTCCTGCAATCGGCGATTCAAACCGATCCCACTTACGCCGACGCTTACAACAATCTCGGCAACGCCCAGCGCCAGCTTGGCAAGTTGCGCGAGGCAGTTTCGAGCTACAAGCGCGCGATCACGCTGCGCGACGGCTACGCCGAGGCGCACAGCAATCTTGGCAACGCGCTTCAGCAGCTTGGCCGGCTGACCGAATCGATCAGCGCGTTTCAGGCGGCGCTGGAGATCAATCCGAATCTATCCGAGGCGCACAATAATCTCGGAAACGTCTTCAAGGATCAGGGCGAGCTGGATAACGCGCTGGCCAGCTATGAGCGCGCCGCGGCGCTGTCGACTGATGCGGTCGCCGACAGCAATCGCGTTTACACGCTGCATTATCATTCGGATTTCACCGCCGAGCAGATTCTCGCCGAGCACCGGGCGTGGAACGAGCGCCACGCCAGGCCGCTGGCTCGGCAGCATCGCCCGCATGAGAATGATCGCGCGCTGAATCGCAAGCTGCGGATTGGTTACGTGTCCCCCGATTTTCGCGACCACTGCCAGGCGCTGTTCATGTCGCCGCTGCTGGCGAATCACGATCGCGCGAATTTCGAGATCTATTGCTACAGCGACGTGCTGACGCCGGACGCGATCACGGCGAAGCTGCGGACGTCGGTCGATCAATGGCGCAACGTTGTCGGCTTAAGCGATCACCAGGTTTCCGAGCAGATCCGCCGCGATCAGATCGACGTGCTGGTCGATCTGACGGTGCACATGTCGCACAATCGGCTGCTGGTTTTCGCGCGCAAGCCGGCGCCGGTACAGATCACCTGGCTCGGATATCCCGCGACGACCGGCCTCGAAGCGATGGATTACCGGCTGAGCGATCCGTATCTCGATCCACCCGGCACGCACGATTCGCATTATGTCGAGCAGACGATCCGCCTGCCGGATTCGTTCTGGTGCTACGACCCAATGACGACCGGGCCGGCGGTGAACGAACTTCCCGCGGCGCGCAATGGCTTCATCACGTTCGGCTGCCTGAATAACTATTGCAAAGTCACTGACAAAACCGTGAAGCTTTGGGCCGCGGCGATGAACGCGACCGGGCCAACATCGAAGCTGCTGGTTCTCGCCCCGCGCGGGTCGGCCCGCGAAGACTTGCTGAAGCGCCTCAAAGATGACGGCATCGACCCGATGCGCGTCGAGTTCGCCGACCGCGGCCCGCGCGATCGCTACTTGAAACTCTACAACCGCATCGACGTCGGCCTCGACACGTTCCCGTATAACGGCCACACCACCTCACTCGACGCGCTCTGGATGGGCGTTCCCGTGCCGACGATCGTCGGCCGCACGGCGGTGGGCCGCGCTGGCTGGAGCCAGCTCTGCAACATCGGCCTCCGCGAATTGACCGAACGATCCGAAAAGCAGTGGATCAAAACCGTCGCCGAGCTGGCGGGGGACTTGGATCGCCTGTCGAAGCTGCGCGCCTCGCTCCGCGAGCGATTGCAGCAATCGCCGCTGATGGATGCGCCGAAATTCGCCACGGGGATCGAGGCGATCTATCGCGAAAGCCTCGCGCACTGGGCCCAACAGCCGCCGCGAACGCTCCGCGTGCCAGCCTGATCGCTCTCTCCCGGCGGTCCTCCGCTCGGAGCGCCGGCTGAGGCGGATCGTGATGTCGCAGATGGGATTCTTGTTACTCACCACTGCCGACGGCAAAATGGAATTCCAATCGCCGGCGCACCGCACACGGAGAGAAGACCCGCATGACGGCAACCAATCCGCCGCTACCTCAGTCTCAACCGATTCTTGAAGCCAGCGCGCCGGCGGCGGATTCGGCATTTGAGCCTTTCGTCCCGACCAGCGCGGATATTCCCGAGTTCACCTGGGGCGCGGTCATTCTCGGCGCGCTGCTGGGGATTCTGTTCGGCGCATCGTCGGTTTACCTCGTCCTGCGCGTCGGCATGACGGTCTCGGCGTCAATCCCCGTGGCTGTTCTCTCGATCACGCTCTTCCGCGGCTTCTCCTACATGCTCGGCCTCCGCCGGGCGACGATTCTCGAAAACAACATCGTTCAAACCACGGGTTCGGCGGGTGAATCCATCGCGTTCGGCGTCGGTGTCACCATGCCGGCGCTGCTGCTGCTCGGGTTCGATATGGATCCGATCCGCGTCATGACCGTCGGTGTCCTGGGCGGATTGCTTGGAATCCTCATGATGATTCCGCTGCGGCGGCTCTTCATCGTGCGCCAGCATGGGAAGCTGACGTATCCGGAAGGGACCGCCTGTGCCGATGTGCTTATCGTCGGCGAGCGCGGCGGCGCGACCGCCGTCATGGTCTTCGTCGGGTTCTTCATCGCGTTTTTCTATAAGCTCGCGGTCGCCTCGGCGAAGTTGTGGACCGACACCATCTCCAAGGCGCTCTACACCGCGACCGGCAAAGGTTTGCCCGGCGCGGCGCTGGCCTGCGATGTTTCCCCGGAACTGCTTGGCGTCGGTTACATCATCGGCCCGCGCACCAGTTCGACGATGCTCGCCGGCGGCGTGCTCGCTTATCTGGTTATCGCGCCGCTGATCGTCTTCTTCACGGGCCATCAAAGTGCGCCGCTGTTGCCGGCCACCCAGTTGGTGCGGAACATGGGGCCGAGCGAAATCCGTAACGCCTATCTGCTCTATATCGGCGCCGGCGCGGTCGCCGCGGGCGGCGTCATCAGCATGTTCCAATCGATGCCGCTGATCTTCGGTTCGATTTTCTCGGGGTTGCGCGATCTGGGCGCAGCAAAGCATCCGGGCGCCGCGCAATCCGCCGCCGGCGATCGCACGGAGCGCGATCTGCCGATGTCAGTTGTGTTTCTCGGCTGCGTCGGTCTGGTCCTGGCGCTGGCGGCCGCGCCGCGGTTGGGTTTGGGCTTCAGCGGCGCGGGCCTCGCCGGAGCGGTGCTGATCGTCATCTTCGGATTCCTCTTCGTTACCGTCTCCTCGCGACTCACTGGCGAAATCGGTTCGTCCTCCAACCCGATTTCGGGCATGACCGTCGCGACGCTGCTGTTTACCTGTTTGGCGTTTTTGGTTCTCGGCCACACGGACAAAACCGCCACTCTCACGGCCGTCACCGTCGCGGCGGTCGTTTGCATCGCATCCTCCAACGGCGGCGGAACGTCGCAGGATCTGAAGACGGGCTATCTCGTCGGTGCGACGCCGCGTAAGCAGCAGTTCGCGATCGTTATCGGCACGGTGACGAGCGCGCTGGTGATCGGCCTCACGCTGCTGCTGCTCAATTCCGCCGGCACGATCTGGACGAAGCACCCCGAGAATCTTCCCAGCGCCAGTTTTCATGTCGCCGACGTCAGCGCGCTGACCAGAACCGAACGTGCCGGCGGCGAATACGCGTCTGATCCGACCCTCTATCACGTGCTGCACGTCGCCGACGGAGAGATTAAAGACATCCCGGCGGGGCGTTATCTCGTCGATGATTCAGGAACAGTTCGTTATCTGGTTGATCCGGCAATCAATGGCCGCGTCGAAACGACTGACGCAGGAATCAAACGCCCGCTCGTCTTCGACGCGCCAAAAACGCGCCTGATGGCGCTGATCGTCGGCGGGATTCTGAATCAGAAGCTCCCCTGGAGCCTGGTGCTGACCGGCGTGTTGATTGCGATCACGATCGAACTACTCGGTGTTCCGGCACTGCCGTTCGCGGTCGGCGTCTATCTGCCGCTGGCTGTGTCGGCGTCGGTGTTCGTCGGTGGAGTTGTCCGATGGCTCGCTGACCGGCTCACGCGACGAAAGCGCGCGAACGCCGAGCTGGCGGCGGGCTCGCTTCTGGCAACGGGCTACATCGCCGGTGGAACTATTGGCGGCGTGGTTTATGCGTTCACCACATTCTCAAAGCCACTGAACGACTTCCTGGATCTCAATCGTTTCCTTCCGAAAGATTGGGATACCCGAAACATGCCTGCCGTGATCGCATTCGGATCGATCACTCTGATTCTTCTGATCGTTGCTTGCTTGCAATTCGCCGGCGGTCGATCCGACGGCGGGCCGGCGCCTATAACTGAGAATGCAACCAAACCCGCCCCAACCGATTCCACCCAAATCGACGCCGGAGCAAATCCGTCAACGGTTTGACAACGACGTCGAGCGGTTCAGCAATTTGGAAACCGGACAAGCCGCCACGATCGATGCGCCGCTGGCGATGGAGCTGGTTGCGCAAGCGGCTGCCGCGACGACGCCGAATGCGAAGCATGTTCTCGACGTCGGCTGCGGCGCGGGCAACTACACGCTGAAGCTTTTGCAGTTCCTGCCGAACCTCGATGCGACGTTGATCGACCTCAGTGGCAACATGTTGACGCGCGCCAAGGAACGCGTGTCAGCCGCCACACAAGGCGATGTCCGCACCCTGATGGGCGACATTCGCGAGCTGCATCTCGGCGAGCAATCCGTCGACATCATCCTTGCCGCCGCCGTGCTCCATCACCTGCGCAACGATGCGGAATGGCACAGCGTGTTCGCCAAGTTCCATCGTGCACTCCGCCCCGGCGGCTCCATCTGGATTTTCGATTACGTCGAGCACGAATCGTCGGCAGTGCAAACGCTGATGCGCAAAAGCTACGGCGATTATCTGGTGCAACTAAACGGCGCGGCTTATCGCGACAAAGTCTTCGCGTACATCGAGGAAGAAGACACGCCGCGCAGCGTCACGTTCCAAATGCGCATGCTGCAGGATGTCGGGTTCAAGGATATCGACATCCTTCACAAGAATTCCTGCTTCGCGGCGTTTGGAGCGGTGAATGGGTAGGATTTGATATCACCGAGCGAAGCTCATTATTTGAACTGCTGCAATCGAATAGAGAAAATAATGCGCTGCGCGCGGTGATCGTTGACAGCGCTCCGCTACGCGCGTCGCGGCTAAGAAGTCGTTTCAGAACCTCGTGACTTTTGTTGTGCTCGATGCAGGGAACGTCTCAAGTTGCTGGATCCATTTCACCTGAGCTCGCAGCAACATCTTGGTTAAGAAACGACTTCTAA
>Ga0182024_10001568_pt1 | contig 58611 bp, 55 predicted proteins | sample P32metaG_FD_120480 | JGI IMG/M metagenome (GOLD analysis project Ga0182024, IMG submission 120480) | Permafrost microbial communities from Stordalen Mire, Sweden - P3-2 metaG (Illumina Assembly) | ecosystem: Environmental > Terrestrial > Soil > Wetlands > Permafrost | place: Sweden: Stordalen...
GCCCTCGATCGGCTTCATCTTCGAATCGACCCGGATGCAGTTCAAGGCGGTCACCGCGCCGTTTTCGCCCTCGAAGGAATTCGTCAGCACGGCAAAGTCGCGCTCGGCGCCCTCTTCATGGCTGGACGAGGTGCGCAGCTTGAGCGGCCAGTTTGGCCAGATCGACAGCTTGTCCTCGGCCTTGGGCGGCATCGGCATGATTTCGAGTTGGGTCACCTTCACGGCGCCCTGACGGATCGAGGTGCCGATACAGTCCGAACCGGTGTCGCCGCCGCCGATCACCACGACATGCTTGCCGCCCGCGCCGATCGGGTCGTTCGAGCCGATCGGTTCGCCGCCGACGCGGCGGTTTTGCTGGGGCAGGAAGTCCATCGCAAAGTGCACGCCGGCCAAATCGCGACCGGGGGCCGGCAGATCGCGCGGCGCCTCGGCGCCGCCGGCCAACGCGACCGCGTCATAATCATCCGCCAGCGATTGGGCGGCGATATCGCGCCCAACCAGTGTGTTGCAGTGAAAGACGACACCCTCGCCCTTCATCTGCGCAATTCGCCGGTCGATATGGCGCTTTTCCATCTTGAAATCGGGGATGCCGTAGCGCAGCAACCCGCCGGGCTTGGCGTTCTTCTCGAACAGATGAACCTCGTGACCGACGCGCGCCAATTGCTGCGCGCAGGCAAGCCCCGCGGGGCCGGAGCCGACCACGGCGATGCGCTTGCCGGTCTTCTGCGGAGCGGGCTCCGGCTTGATCCAGCCCTCGCGCCAGGCGCGATCGACGATCGCGCATTCGATCGTCTTGATGGTGACCGAACTGTCCTGAAGGTTGAGCGTGCAGGAAGCCTCGCAAGGCGCCGGGCAGACGCGCCCGGTGAATTCGGGGAAATTGTTGGTGGTGTGGAGATTGCGCGACGCCTCCTCCCAGTCGCCGCGATAGACGAGATCGTTCCAGTCGGGGATCTGGTTGTTGACCGGACAGCCCGTGTGGCAATAGGGAATGCCGCAATTCATGCAGCGCGCCGCCTGGTTGCGCGTCGTCTCTTCCGACAGCGGCAGCACGAATTCGCGATAATGGCGAATGCGATCGGAAGCCTGCGCATAGCGCCGGTCCGCCCGATCGATCTCAAGAAACCCCGTAACCTTGCCCATGATCCAAATCCGTCGCTCGCGAACAAAACGCGCTTCGTGTACCGCTATTTATTGCCGTCATGGCCGGGCTTGTCCCGGCCATCCACGCGGCGCCGCTGCAAACAACTTTCAAAGCTGGCGTCAATGGCGCGGCGTGGATGGCCGGGACAAGCCCGGCCATGACGGTGTAATCGATGACGCCCCCCTACTCCCCCGCCGCCAGCAACGCCTCGCCGCCCTTCTGCGCCGCGAGTTCGGCCAGAGCGCGCCGGTATTCGACCGGCATCACCTTGCGGAACTTCGGTAGATAGGCGTCCCAATTCTCGAGGATCTCGCGCGCCCTGGCCGAGCCGGTGTAGCGCGCATGATTGACGATCAATTGACGCAGGCGCTCGGAATCGTGCCGGTTCATATCGTCCATGATGTCGACGCGCCCGTGTCCTTCAAGATCGCCGCCCGAATGATGGAGGCGCTGCATAAGCTCTTCCTCGGCCGCGACCGGTTCGAGCTCGACCATCGACAGGTTGCAGCGCTGAGCGAAATCGCCGACCTCGTCGAGCACATAAGCGATGCCCCCCGACATACCGGCCGCAAAATTGCGTCCCGTCTCGCCGATCACCACGACGATGCCGCCCGTCATATATTCGCAGCCGTGATCGCCCGATCCTTCGACGACGGCGATGGCGCCCGAGTTGCGCACGGCAAAACGCTCGCCCGCGACGCCGCGGAAATAGCATTCGCCGGCGATCGCGCCATAGAGCGCGGTATTGCCGATGATGATCGAGCGCTCGGGAACGATTTTGACCGCCTCCTTGGGCGGATAGACGACGACGCGCCCGCCCGAGAGGCCCTTGGCGACGTAATCATTGGCTTCGCCCTCCAGCTCCAGCGTCACGCCCTGGGCGAGAAAGGCGCCGAAGCTCTGGCCGGCCGAACCCTTCAGCTTGATATGGATCGCCTCGTTGCGCAGGCCCGCGTGGCCGTGGCGGCGCGCGATCTCGCCCGACAGCATCGCGCCGGTGGAGCGGTCCGAATTGCGGATCGGCATTTCGAGTCGGACATGCTTGCCGTAGTCGATCGCCTCGCTGGCGCTGGCGATGAACTGCCGGTCGAGAACATGATCGAGGCCATGGTCCTGGGGCACGCTGCGATAGATCGTGTCGCCCGGCCAGGGCTCGGGCTTGTGGAAAAGGTCGGCGAAGTCGAGGCCCCTCGCCTTCCAATGTTCGATGAGCTTGGTCTTGTCGAGCATCTGGCGCTGGCCGACCATCTCGTCGAAATGGCGATAGCCCAAAGCCGCCATCAGTTCGCGCACTTCCTCGGCGACGAAGAAGAAGAAATTGATGACATGTTCGGGCAAGCCGACGAAGCGCTTGCGCAGAACCGGGTCTTGCGTCGCCACGCCGACCGGACAGGTGTTGAGATGGCACTTGCGCATCATGATGCAGCCGGCCGCGATCAATGGCGCCGTCGCAAAGCCGAATTCGTCGGCGCCAAGCAAAGCGCCGATGATGACGTCGCGCCCGGTGCGCAATCCGCCGTCGACCTGCACCGCGATGCGCGAGCGCAGGCCGTTCATCACCAGCGTTTGATGCGTCTCGGCCAGACCGACTTCCCAGGGCGAGCCGGCGTGCTTGATGGAAGTGAGCGGCGAAGCGCCGGTGCCTCCTTCAAAACCCGAGATCGTGACATGATCGGCCTTGCACTTGGCGACGCCCGCCGCCACCGTGCCGACGCCGACCTCCGAAACAAGCTTGACCGAAACCCAGGCCTGCGGATTGACGTTCTTGAGATCGAACACAAGCTGCTTCAGGTCCTCGATCGAATAGATATCGTGGTGCGGCGGCGGCGAAATGAGGCCGACGCCCTGCGTCGAATGGCGCACCTTGGCGATGATCGCATCGACCTTGTGGCCCGGCAATTGACCGCCCTCGCCGGGCTTGGCGCCCTGCGCCATCTTGATCTGCATCATATCGGAATTGACGAGATATTCGGCCGTGACGCCAAAACGTCCTGAGGCGACCTGCTTGATCGCCGAGCGCATCGAATCGCCATTGGCCATGCGCTTATAGCGATCCGATTCCTCGCCGCCCTCCCCCGTGTTCGACTTGCCGCCGATCCGGTTCATCGCGATGGCGAGTGTGGTGTGGGCCTCGCGCGAGATCGAGCCATAGGACATGGCGCCCGTGGCGAAGCGCTTGACGATGTCCTTGGCCGATTCGACCTCATCCAGCCGCACGGGCTCGCGCCCGTCTTCGGAAGCTTCCCGGATGCGGAACAGGCCGCGAATGGTGAGGAGATGCTCCTCCTGCTCGTTGAGCAATTTGGCGTAGGCGCTGTACTTTTCCCTAGCGTTGCCGCGAACCGCATGCTGCAGCAAAGATACCGATTCGGGCGTCCAGGAATGCGCTTCGCCGCGCAGGCGGAACGCGTAATCGCCGCCCACTTCCAGAGCGCTGCGCAGCACGGGCGAGGCCCCGAACGCGTCGCGATGGCGAAGCGCCGTCTCCTCCGCGATCTCAGCCAGGCCGGCGCCTTCGATCATCGTCGCCGTGCCGAAGAAGTAGCGGTCGATGAATGAGCGCGTGAGGCCGATCGCGTCGAAAATCTGCGCGCCGCAATAGGATTGATAGGTCGAAATGCCCATCTTCGACATGACCTTCAACAGGCCCTTGTCGATCGACTTGATGAAGCGCTTGACGACCTCATACGCGCTGACCTCTTCGGGCAATCCGCTCGCCATCGCGGTCAGCGTCTCGAAGGCGAGATAGGGATTGATCGCCTCGGCGCCATAGCCGGCCAGGCACGCAAAATGATGGATTTCACGCGCCTCGCCCGTCTCGATGACGAGGCCGACCGACGTGCGCAAGCCCTTGCGGATGAGATGGTGATGCACGGCGGCGGTGGCGAGCAAGGCTGGGATCGGGATGCGGTCGGGGCCGAGCATGCGGTCGGAAAGGATGATGATGTTGTAGCCGCCGTGGACGGCGGTCTCGGCCCGCTCGCACAGGCGCGACAGCGCCTCTTCCATGCCGCTCGCGCCCTTCTCGACATCATAGGTGATATCGAGCGTCTTGGTGTCGAAGGAATCCTCGAAATGGCCGATGCAACGAATCTTTTCCAGATCGTCGTTGGTGAGGATGGGCTGGCGCACTTCCAAGCGCTTCTTCTTGGCATTGCCAGCCGGATCGAACAGGTTCGGACGCGGCCCGATGAAGGACACGAGACTCATGACGAGTTCTTCGCGGATCGGGTCGATCGGCGGGTTGGTCACCTGCGCGAAATTCTGCTTGAAATAGGTGTAAAGCAGCTTCGAGCGGTCGGACAAAGCGGAGATGGGCGTGTCGGTGCCCATCGAGCCGACAGCCTCCTGGCCGGTCGAGGCCATTGGGGCGAGGAGGACGGCCAGATCCTCTTGCGTATAGCCGAACGCCTGCTGGCGATCGAGCAGTGAGACGTCGGTGCGCGAGGCGCGCGGCTCGACCGGCTTCAAGTCCTCGAGCACGATCTGGGTGTCTTCCAGCCAGGCGCGATAGGGATTGGCGAGCGAGAGGGTGCGCTTGATTTCGGCGTCCGAGACGATGCGGTGTTCGATGAGATCGACCAGCAGCATCTTGCCCGGCTGCAGGCGCCACTTGGTGACAATCTTTTCCTCGGGAACCGGCAGCACGCCCATTTCGGAAGCCATCACGACAAGATCGTCGTCGGTGACGAAATAGCGGGCGGGGCGCAGGCCGTTGCGATCGAGCGTCGCGCCGATCTGGCGCCCGTCGGTAAAGGCTACCGCCGCCGGACCGTCCCACGGCTCCATCATCGAAGCGTGATATTCATAAAAATCGCGCCGCTCCTCGTCCATCAGCGGATTGCCCGCCCAGGCCTCGGGGATCAGCATCATCATCGCATGGGTCAGCGAATAGCCGCCCTGCACGAGGAATTCGAGCGCATTGTCAAAACAGGCGGTGTCCGACTGCCCTTCGTAGGAGATCGGCCAGAGCTTGGAGATATTATTGCCGAACAGCTTGGAGGAAACGCTCGCCTGGCGCGCCGCCATCCAATTGACGTTGCCGCGCAGCGTATTGATCTCGCCGTTGTGGGCGACCATGCGATAGGGATGGGCAAGGCGCCAGGACGGGAACGTATTGGTGGCGAAACGCTGATGGACAAGCGCCAGCGCGGTTTCGAAGCGAGGGTCGCGCAAATCGGCGTAATAGGCGCCCAGCTGAGGCGCCAGCACCATGCCCTTATAGACGACGGTGCGACAGGACATCGAGACGGGGTAATATTCGGCGAAACTGGGCGAGCCGGCCGCATAAATCCGGTTGGAGACGACCTTGCGCAACACGAACAGCTTGCGCTCGAAATCGTCCTCATCGAGGACGCCCGGTCCGCGGCCGATGAACAATTGGCGGTGCGGAGGTTCGACCGCCTTCACCCTTTCGCCAAGATCGGAATTGTCGACGGGAACGTCGCGCCAGCCGATGAGAACCTGGCCTTCGTCCGCAACCACTTCTTCGACGATCTTTTCGACCAGGGCGCGCGCCGAGCGGTCGCGGGGCATGAAGAACTGACCGATTCCGAAATGGCCGGCGGCGGGCAGCGACAGGCCAAGCTTGGCGCATTCGGGCGCAAAAAACCCATGAGGGATCTGGACGAGCACGCCACAGCCGTCGCCCAGCTTCGCATCGGCGCCCGTCGCCCCGCGATGATCGAGATTGACGAGGATCTGCAGACCCTTTTGCAGAATGTCATGCGACTTGCGATTGCGCAGGTCGGCGACAAAGCCGACGCCACAGGAATCATGCTCCTTGGCGGGATTGTAGAGACCTTGCGCGCGCGGCAGGAACGGATCGGTGACGATAGGTCCGCGGCCACCCGTCCGATCCGAGGAAAGGTCGCGAGGGGCCTGAGCTGTGCCGTTCATCTTTCCGCTCCCCCTGAGGCGGCCGCAATCTCTCCGGCCGAATTATCGTCAAATTGTGATAGTTCTGTCTGGACATGGACGGCTGCAGCGCAAGGCAGCCATAAAGGCTTCACGCGGCGGATTTTTTTCGATCTTTTTTGACCGCTGATCTCGTCATCGCCGTCGCCTGATCTGCGCCGATCCCCAAACGCGCGTTTGCAGAATTCTGCCTGCAACAAACGCGCCAGAAAATGGTCAGCACAACTGTCCTATCTCGGCTGACCTTGACAGATTTGGCGGCTCGGCACAAGCCGTCGACGGCGACAGCGACGGATTTTTTGAAGGGGCGATAATTGCCCCGCCGCGGCGGGAGTGCAGGAGCGTTGCGGATGAACTTTACGAGCGATAATGCGTCCGGAATGGCGCCGGCCATTCTCGAGGCGATCGCAGCGGCAAGCGCGGGGACGGCGGCGGCCTATGGCGCTGATATTTTCACGCGGCGGGCCGAGGCGGCTTTGGCTGAAATATTCGAGCGACCGGTCGAAGCCTTTCTCGTCAGCACCGGCACGGCCGCCAACGCGCTGGCGCTCGGCGCCCTCACGCCGGCGTGGAGCGCCGTTTTCTGCCACGAGGAAGCGCATATTCACGACGACGAATGCGGCGCGCCGGAATTCTTCACCGGCGGCGCCAAGCTTGTCGGCGTCCCGGGCGAAGGCGGCAAAATCGCGCCGGACGCGTTGCGCGAAACGCTCGGCCGCTTTCCCCGCGGCTTGGTCAAATCGGTGCAGCCGGGCGCGCTGTCGCTTTCGCAGGCGACCGAGGCGGGCACGATCTATTCGCTTGATGAGATCGCGGCGCTGTCGGCAATCGCCCATGACGCGGGGCTCGCCGTCCATATGGACGGCGCGCGTTTCGCCAATGCGCTGGTCGCGCTCGGCTGTTCGCCCGCGCAAATGTCGTGGCGGGCCGGCATCGACGCCCTATCCTTCGGCGCCACGAAAAACGGCGCCATGGGCTGCGAAGCCGTGGTCTTCTTCAACGCCGAACAGGCCTCGAACTTTGCGTTTCAGCGCAAGCGCGGCGGCCATACTTTATCGAAGGGCCGTTTCCTCGGCGCCCAGATGACGGCCTATCTCGACAAGGGGCTTTGGCTTACTTTGGCGCGGCGCGCCAATGACGCGGCCGACCGATTGGCGCAGGGCCTTTTGCAGATTCCAGGCCTGCGTCTCGCCTGGCCGAGGCAAGTCAATGAAATATTTGCGATCGCGCCACGCTCGCTGGTTGCGGCTCTGCGGGCCGAGGGCGCCCAGTTCCACGAATGGAGCTCGCGCGCCGTGGCGTCGGCCCTCGCGGCGCGCGATGGCGAAGCCTTCTTGCGGCTGGTCTGCTCCTTCGACACTCAAGAGGCCGAAATCGACCGGTTTCTGGCTTTCGCGCGGGAACATTTCGCCTCCGCGCCGGCCGCGCGCGGCCTTTGAGGCCGCAAAATCACTTTTTTGCTATTCTTGTCTCGAGACTCCGTCCTAAGCTTGCCGCAATTGTTGGGGAAGCATGGGAGGGCGGGCCTTTGGGCCTGACGGAGTTGCAAGCGATGGATATCGTATCGAAGAGTTTGTTTTCGCGCCCGCCAGTCGCGGCGCTCGCTTTGGCCGTTGCTCTCCTCGGTATGGGGACGAGTTCGGCGAGCGCGCAATGGTTCGGCTGGGACCCCGCGCTGCCCCCGATGCAGGTCGAGCGCATGATCCAGGCCAGCGGCTATCGACTGACCGGTCCCGTCATCCGCAACGGCTCGGTCTATCTGGCCAATGTGCTGGGCCGGGAGGACGATCCCGAACGGCTGGTCCTCGACGCCAGCGACGGACGCCTGCTGCAGCGCTTCCGCGCCGGTCGGGCGCGCCCGCGATTTGCGTCGGGCGACTGGTCGGGTCAGCCGCGCCCGCAAACCTCGATCTCCGATGGCTTCATGGACCACTTGAGTGACCTGGTTGGGCCGCCGCGCCCGCCGGGCGACATTTACAGCGACGGCGGAGGCGAGCCCTTCCGTCCCCCGCTTGCCGCGCCGGCCACGACGCTCAATGAGGTCGCGCATGCCGACGAAGGGTCCAGCCCCCACGTGATTCTGGCGCCCGACCGGATGCCGAGCCCGGCGCTGGAGAAGCCGCGGCTAAAGCCGCAGGTCAAACGCGTCGTCAAGAAACCGGAAACCACCGCCGTCGCCCTGCCCGCGGCGACGCCCGCCGAGGTAAAGCCGGCCATCACCCCCAGCGTTGTAGCGCCGGTCCGCTCGGAGGCGGCCGTCGAGCCGACTGTACCCACGCCGCAAGTCGCCGACACCAAGGCCACGCCCGCGCCGGCAACCGCCGTCACGGCGCCTATCGTTGCGGCGCCGAAGCCTGCCGCGCCGCTGCCGCAAACCGCGGTCGCCACGCCTGTCGTCGCGCCGACCCCGAAGGCCCCCGCGCCCAAGCCGGCCGTCAACGACGTGCCGGTTTCGCCGCTCGAATAAAAAAGGGCGCCCGAAGGCGCCCTTTTCCAGGTTGAGGCTGACCGGCGCTCAGGCCGCCTGTTTGGCGATCGGCTGAACGTTGGAGTCGGCGGTCGCGCTGACCTTGTTGATCTCCAGCGTGCGGGGTTTTTGCGCCTCAGGGACCTCGCGGACGAGATCGACATGAAGCAGCCCATTCTGGGTGGTGGCCCCAGTCGCCGAAACATGATCGGCAAGCTGGAAGCGACGCTCGAAAGCGCGCGCGGCTATGCCCTGGTAGAGCACTTCGCGCTTCTCGCTCTTTTGCGCGCTCTCTTTGGAGCCGCGAACGGTCAATGTGTTTTCCCGCGTTTCGATCGACAGTTCGTTATCGGCAAAACCGGCCACGGCAATCGTAATCCGATAGGCGTTTTCGCCGGTTCGCTCGATGTTATAGGGCGGATAGGTCGGCGCCGCGGCCTCGATGCCGGAATGCTGGTCGAGGAGCGAAAACAACCGATCAAAGCCGATCGTCGAACGATAGAGCGGGGACAAATCAAAGTTACGCATAGGCACATCCTCCTGATGAAGCGACATGAACGGCTTAGCGCCCCTGAATTGGCTGCGCTGGCCGCAGGCGCGTCCTCATGGACCGCGCTGGCCCAGATGTGGTGGGCGGGCATGCGGGGCGCAAGGGCTAGCGCCGGAGAGCCGGAAAAATCTCGGCGGACCGGCCGGCGATCGGGCGATTGCCTGGCGGCCCAACCCTCGCTATATCGTTTCGAATCGCGATGTTGATTAGGTAAAGCGGGCGTAAGCTCACAGCTAGAATTCGTGTCCAGCTCAAGACCGGAGCCCATTCTCCCCGGAAGAATTGGGTTCCGCCATCCGCCAGGCCAACCGCGCCGCAGCCCTGAGGACCTTTGATGAACAAAATCTTTTTGCGCGCCGCCGTCACTGTGTTCGCCGCCGCCTTTGCGACATTGGCGTTGGCGCAAATGCGGACCAAGGAAGACGAGGTGATCAAGCCCCTCCCCCCGCTCCAGAAGAATTTCCCGCTTGATCAGACCTGGTCGCTGCGGGACATCAACGACAAGCCAATCCCCACCGGCCTCGACGCCAGTCTGAAAATCGACGGCAATCTGCGCGGCTCCGGCTATACCGGGTGCAATTCTTGGTCGGCGACGCTCTATCCAGTGAAGGATCAGCATCTGCTGCTTGGCCCCTACGCCCTGACCAAGAAGCAGTGCCCCAAGGACGTGATGGCGGTGGAATTCGGTTTCCTCTCGGCGCTCACGGGAAGCCCGACCTGGGACCTTGTGAATGGCGATCTCGTCATCAAGGGGCCGAAGGGGACGCTGCGCCTCGCCCGCTCGCTCTAACGCGGCGCGTCTCTTCTTTCTTTGAGAACAATCGCGCGAGGCTATTACGCCTCGGCCTCCCGCACGCTGGCCGGGCCGTCTTTTTGCGGCTGCATTTCGATGCGCCGCTTGTGGTAGGCCGAAAGGGTCGTGCGATGGCCGATCGAGACAAGCGTCGTATTGGGCAGCTTGCGCGCGACGGCTTGGTAGATTTCGGCTTCGCTCGCCTCGTCCAGCGCGGAAGTCGCTTCATCGAGGAAGAGCCAATCGGGCGCTGCAAGCAAGGCGCGGACAATCGCCAGGCGCTGCTGTTCGCCCCCCGACAGCCGCATCTGCCAATTGTCGGTCTCGTCGAGCCGGTCCGCCAGGGACGCCAGCCCTGCAGCCGCAAGAGCGTCATGCATCGTGGCGTCATCGAACTTGTCAGCTGGAGAGGGATAGGCGATGGCGGCGCGTAACGAGCCGATCGGAATATAGGGACGCTGAGGCAGCAACATCAGGCTAGCCTTGGGTTCGGCGATCTTGCCGGCGCCAAAAGGCCAGACGCCGGCAATCGCGCGAAAAAGCGTCGATTTGCCGGAGCCCGACGGGCCGACGAGCAAGGTCGGCTGGTCGGCGGCAAGCGTCAGATTTTCAATGCGCGCGAGCTTGCGCCCGTCCGGCAAATCGAGCGACAGGTCGTCGATCCGATGGTCGCGGTCGGGCGACGGCGCCAAATCGATGCGCGGAATCCTGGTCTTTAGCGATTGGGCGCGCTCGATGGATTGGTCGAAGGAAGTAAGGCGATCGAGCGTTGCTTTGAAATCGGCGAGCCCGATATAATAGCTGACGAAAAAGTTCAGAGATTCGTTGACCGAATTGAACGCGGCTCCAACTTGGTTCAGTCCGCCGAGGCTGATTTTTCCCAGGAAATAGAAGGGCGCCGCGACGACATAGGGGATGAAGACCGAAGCCTGGTTGTAGGTGCTGGTGAACGCCATGAGTCTTTTTCTGACATGCACGATGCGCATATAATTGTCGAAAATGTCGCTGAACTTCGACGCCGCCGCGTTCGACTCGTTCTCTTCCCCCTTGAGCAACGCAATTTGCTCGCTGTATTCGCGAGCTCGAGCAAGCCCGAAGCGAAAATTCGCCTCGAATCTTTGTTGCAAGAAATTCAAATTGATAAGCGAATGCCCGATCCAATGGGTCAAAAGGGTGCCAGCGCCGGTGTAAACGAGCGCGACCCAGAAAAGCACGCCGGGAACCACGATCGCCAGACCGGGCAAAGTAAATCCCGACGACAACGACCAGAGCACGAGGGCGTAGGAAACCAGCGTCGTCAGGGTCTGCAGCGCGGTGACGGAATAGCCGTATATTCCTTGCCCGAGGCCGCCGGTGCCGTCGATGAATTTATAGATGTCTTCGGAGATGCGCTGGTCAGGATTATCAGTCGGCGAGCCGACGAGGAGCATTTCATAATGCGCGCCGCGGCTCATCCAACGCCTGACATAATTGGCTGTCAGCCATCGGCGCCAACGAATTACGAATGTCGAAGTCACGACATATTCCGACACGCGAGCGGCGACGTTCAAGACGACGACGGGCATGAAGACGAAAAACATTTGTCGCCAAAATTCGACCTGGTCCAGATTTTTCAAGGCGTTGGTGAAATCGGCGCGGAAATAGGAAAGCCGCACGTCGAGCGCCACTTCCACTTGGTTGATGACGATGAGGAAGACGAGACTGGCGGCGGCGATTCTGTTTTCCGGCGCCGTGAAGGCGGGCAGACGCCAAATTTTCGCCCGCGACGGCGTAGCCGCCTCAAAATAGGGGTCCGCGACGGTGGTCATCTTGCGCACGACCGATATGAACGAAAGCGCATAGACCACAACGCCGAACAGCGCCACGGCGAATGGAAGGCTGTCGGGCAAGGTGTAGTCGGCATAGGCCTTTGGCCAAAAGCCAAGCTTGTCGATGAGAAACGCCAGCCCGAACACGATCGTTTCGACGCAGAAAATCGCCTCGAAAATCTTAAGGAACGCCGATAGCCGATGCGAGAGAAACGCCGCGATCGCGCAAGCCAGCGCCGCCCCGGCCAGCAGGAACACCATCGTGTCCGGCTCATGCAGGCCGACGAGGAAAGCGGCTATGGCGAAAGCGCCGACGGCAAAAGCAAGAAGTCTCATCGAATCGAGCCTCGAACGGATCAGAGCGGCGGGAGCGACGCAAACAAGCGTGCACTATTGCAGACCCTCCCAGCCGAAAGAAGGGCGCCCCGCTTCTATAGGGCATGAAATGTTTGTAACTTTCGGCGCGCCCTAGCCTGCTTCAAGCCGCGCCTTCACCGCCCCCGCCATGACGCGGCCGAGCCTGGCGTGCTGGTCGGCTTCAAAGTGAATGCCGTCCTTGGGCGAGCAATGGATGTGCTCGCCGGCGTCGACAAAGCCGGTTCCATGCAGTTCGGCGAACGCGCGATAGCGCGCGCCAAGCTCAAGCGACTTTTCGCGGGCGCCCTCGAACATATCGGCGAATGCGGTCAATTCCACCACTGGGGGCGGCGCGGCGAGGATTATGTCGGGCGGCGCGCCGTCGCGGCCGACCGGCAGAGATCTCGCCGTGAGGATAAGCCGCTCGACGCCCAGCGCAATGTCGCCGGGCGACAGCCAGAACCGCCGCTTAAGATCATTGCAGCCCAGCGAAATGATGAGCAGGTCCAGCGGCGCATGGCTCAGCAGGCAGGGCGGCAGATAGGCAAGGCCGTTGCGATAAGGCTCGATCGGATCCTCGAACACCGAGGTGCGCCCGTTCAGCCCTTCCTCGATCACGGTGAATCCAGCGCCGAGTTCCCGGCTCATCACGCCGGTCCAGCGCATGTCGGCGGCAAAACGAACGCCGGCAATGGGATCATAGCCCCAGGTGTTGGAATCGCCGTAGGCGACGATGACGGACATGAATCACCCCTCTGGATTTCCCGCCGACGTTGCGGCGCGGCGACGCCAGCCTGATCGGACGACGCGGTTTGGGTCAAGCCAGTCCGAATCAGAGCGGACGAAAGCGCAACCGCAGGGCGTTGGCGATGACGCTGACCGAGGACAAGGCCATGGCGGCGGCCGCCACTATGGGCGAGAGCAAAATTCCAAAAGTGGGATAGAGAATCCCGGCGGCGATCGGCACGCCGGCCCCATTGTAGATAAAGGCAAAGAACAGGTTCTGGCGGATGTTCGACATGGTCGCCTGCGACAGGCGCCTGGCGCGCAGGATGCCCATGAGATCGCCCTTGACCAGCGTGACGCCAGCGCTCTCGATCGCGACATCCGTGCCAGATCCCATCGCAATGCCGACGTCAGCCGCCGCAAGCGCCGGCGCGTCATTGACGCCGTCGCCCGCCATGGCGACGACGCGGCCTTCGCGCTTTAGCTTTTCAACGATTGCGCTCTTGCGCTCGGGCAGCACGTCGGCCTCGATATCGACAATGTCGAGCCGCCGCGCGACGGCCTCCGCCGTGGCGCGATTGTCGCCCGTGACCATCACGACGCGAATGCCTGCCTTGCGCAGCGACGCCAGCGCCTTGGGCGTTGTCGCTTTGATCGGATCGGCGATGGCGATAATTCCGGCCAGCCGGCCGTCGATCGCCGCGAAGATCGCCGTCGCGCCATCGCGGCGAAATTCGTCCGCGCGCGCGGCCAGGGGCGATGCGTCGACATGCTGCTCGGAAAGGAAAGCCGCATTGCCGACAAGGATGCGGCGGCCCTCGACGATTCCGCGCGCGCCCTTGCCGGTCGGCGAATCAAAATCCTGCACCGCGGGCGGCGCGATCCCTTTGGCTTGCGCCGCCGCGACCACCGCGCGAGCCAGCGGATGTTCGGAGGCGCGTTCGAGGCCGGCTGCAAGCCGCAGCACTTCGTCTTCGGCAAAGCCTTCGGCCGCCGCGACGGCGGTAACCGAGGGGCGCCCTTCCGTCAGCGTGCCAGTCTTGTCGACCACCAGCGTGTCGACTTTTTCGAGCCGCTCCAACGCCTCGGCGTCCTTGATCAGCACGCCGAGCCCGGCGCCGCGCCCGACGCCAACCATGATCGACATCGGGGTCGCGAGACCCAGCGCACAGGGGCAAGCGATGATCAGCACCGCGAGCGCGGCGACCAGCCCAAAGGCCAGACGCGGCTCGGGTCCAAACGTCGCCCAGGCGGCAAAGGCGACGAGCGCCACGGCAACGACGAGGGGCACGAACCAGCCGGCGACGCGGTCGGCGAGACGCTGGATCGGCGCCCGCGAGCGCTGCGCCGCCGACACCATCGACACGATGCGGGCCAGCATCGTGTCGGCGCCAATCTTGTCGGCGCGGATGACCAGCGCGCCGGTCTGGTTCAGCGTGCCGCCGATCACCCGGTCGCCCGCCGCCTTGGCGGTCGGCATCGACTCGCCCGTCACCATCGACTCGTCGAGCGCGGAGCGACCCTCCAGCACGGTTCCGTCGACCGGCGTTTTCTCGCCGGGCCGCACGCGCAGACGGTCGCCGACCACGACGGTATCGAGCGCGACCTCCGCCTCTGTGCCGTCCGCGTTCAATCGTCGCGCCGTCTTGGGCGCAAGATCGAGCAAAGCGCGGATCGCGCCGGAAGTCTGGTCGCGGGCGCGCAATTCCAGGACCTGCCCGAGTAGCACGAGGACGGTGATCGTCGCCGCCGCCTCGAAATAGACCGCCACCGCGCCGTCCATGCCGCGGAACGCCGCCGGAAAGGCGCCCGGCGCCAGCGTCGCCACGACGCTATAGGCCCAGGCGACGCCGGTTCCCATCGCGATCAATGTGAACATGTTGAGATTGCGTGTGACGAGCGAGCGCCAGCCGCGCTGGAAAAAGGGCCAGCCGGCCCAGAGTACGACGGGCGTCGCCAGCGCCAATTCGATCCAGGCCGCCGCGGCCGGCGACACGAGATGGTGGATCGCCGGCAGCAAATGGCCCCCCATTTCCAACACGATTACCGGAACCGACAGCACGAGGCCGATCCACAGGCGCCGCGTCATGTCGGCAAGTTCAGGGTTCGGAACCGCCTCGGCCGTGACGAGCAACGGCTCGAGCGCCATGCCGCAGATGGGGCAGGCGCCCGGACCGATCTGACGGATCTGAGGGTGCATCGGGCAGGTGTAGATTGCGCCTTCGGACGCCTCGAGCGCCGCCGGCGCGCCCTTGGTTGCAAGATAGCGGGCGGGGTCCGCCTCGAATTTCGCTTTGCAGGCGCCGGAACAGAAGTGAAAGCTTTGGCCGTCGAATTCGGCCCGATGTTTCGAGGAAACCGGATCGACGTCCATGCCGCAGACCGGGTCCTTGACGAGCGCAACGCCATGCGCGTGGCCCATACAATGGCCGGCCTGGCGATGCCCGTGTGCGTGGTCCGTCATGCCGATCTCCGCAGCGCCGCGATACCCCGTCATAGGTATATTTTCGCCCTTGTCCAATATACCCATCTGGGGTATATGGCAAGCATGCAGCCCGTCGCCAAGACATCCTGCCTGAAACGCCTCAATCGCATCGAGGGGCAGGTGCGCGGCCTCCTGCGCATGGTCGAACAGGACCGCTATTGCATCGACGTCATCACCCAGGTCTCGGCGGTGCGCGCGGCCTTGAAGCGCGTCGAGGAAGAAGTGCTGAAAGATCACGTCGCCCATTGCGTCGAACACGCCATCAGCGCGGGCGACCGCGACGAGCAGAGGCGCAAGATCAGCGAACTGATGCTGACGCTCGGCAAGATGTGACCCCAAGCTAGGGTCGGCAATTTACGCCGACAGGCTCGAGGCGGGGCGCCGTCCTGAGCAGCGCGGCTGGCGAATTCCGGCAAAATCGGATTTTATGCACGGCGGGCGCGCCCCAAAGCCAAGGCGCGGCGACGACAAGGCTCAAAAAACGGGGAAACGCATGAGCGCGAATGTCAAGGGACCAGCGATTTTTCTGGCGCAATTTGCCGGCGATGCCGCGCCGTTCAATTCGTTTAATTCGATCTGCAAATGGGCCGCTTCGCTCGGCTACAAGGGCGTTCAGATCCCGAGCTGGGACGGGCGCCTGTTCGATCTTGCCAAGGCCGCGGATTCGCGAACCTATTGCGAGGAGATCGCCGGCATCGCGCAAAGCCACGGCCTCGCTATCACCGAACTCTCCACCCATCTGCAGGGCCAACTCGTCGCGGTCAATCCAGCCTTCGACGAGGCGTTCGACGCTTTCGCGCCGGCGGCCGTGCATGGGCGCCCGCGCGAGCGCCAGAAATGGGCGGTCGATCAGGTCCTGATGGCGGCCAAGGCTTCGCAGCATCTCGGGCTGAAGGCGAGCGTCAGCTTTACCGGCGCGCTCGCCTGGCCGTTCGTCTATCCCTGGCCTCAGCGCGCGCCCGGCCTGATCGAGACGGCTTTCGAGGAATTGGCGCGCCGCTGGAAGCCGATCCTCAACGCCTATGACGACGCGGGCGTCGACATCGCCTACGAGATTCATCCAGGCGAAGACGTATTCGACGGCGCCACTTTCGAGCGTTTCCTCGACGCGCTGAAAGGCCATAAGCGCTGCACGATCAATTACGATCCCTCGCATTTCCTGCTGCAGCAGCTCGATTATCTCGCCTTCATCGACATCTATCATGAACGTATAAGCGCGTTTCACGTAAAGGACGCCGAATTCAATTCGACGGGTCGGCAGGGCGTCTATTCCGGCTACGCCCCCTGGATCGATCGCGCGGGACGCTTTCGCTCGCTGGGCGATGGGCAAGTCGATTTTTCCGGCATTTTCTCCAAGCTCGCGCAATATGATTATTCGTCCTGGGCGGTGCTGGAATGGGAATGCTGCTTGAAGCACCCGGAGGACGGCGCAAGAGAAGGCGCCGAATTCATCAAGCATCACCTCATTCGCGTCACCGAAAAGGCGTTCGACGATTTCGCCGGCGGGGCGACCGACAAGAAACAAGTCAAGCGCGCCCTCGGGCTGCGCTGAAAATCAAGCGGGGGAAATACGATGGCTATCGAAGGACGCAGCGATGTGGGCAACGGCGGCAAGATTCGCCTTGGCATGATTGGCGGAGGCGAAGGCGCCTTCATCGGCGCGGTGCATCGGCTCGCCGCACGCATGGACGATCATTATGAGCTTGTCGCCGGCGCGCTTTCCTCCACGGCGGAGAAGGCGCGACGCTCGGGCGCGGCGCTGGGCCTGCCCGCCGACCGCATCTACGACGATTTCGAAGGCATGGCGAAGGCCGAAGCCAAACGCCCCGACGGCATCGAGGTGGTCGCCATCGTCACGCCCAACCACATGCATGCCGGGCCCGCCTATGCCTTTCTCAAGGCCGGCATTCATGTGATCTGCGACAAACCGCTGACGACTTCGCTGGCCGAAGCGAAAAAGCTCAAGAGCGCCGCCGACAAATCCGGCCTTATTTTCGCGGTGACGCATAATTACACGGGCTATCCGCTCGTGCGGCGCGCGCGTGAAATGGTCAGCGCCGGCGAGCTTGGCGAAATCCGCCTCATCCAGGTTGAATATCCGCAGGATTGGCTGACCGGGCCGACCGAGGCGACCGGCAACAAACAGGCCGAATGGCGCGTCGACCCCAAGCGCTCGGGCGCAGGCGGCGCCATCGGCGACATCGGTACGCACGCCTTCAATCTTGCCGATTACGTCGGCGGACTTGAGGTCTCCGAACTCAGCGCGGACCTGACCTCGTTCGGCGCCGGGCGCCAACTCGACGATAATGTGCAGATCATGCTGCGCTATGCGGGCGGCGCGCGTGGCGCGCTATGGGCGAGCCAGGTCGCGCCCGGCAATGAAAACGGCTTGCGCATCCGCGTCTACGGAACCAAGGGCGGCCTGCATTGGGTGCAGGCCAATCCCAACGAGATGTTGTGGTCGCCGCTCGGCCAATCGACCCGCATCGTCACGCGCGGCGGGCCCGATTCGGGCGCCGCGGCGGCGCGCGTCACGCGTATTCCGCCCGGCCATCCCGAAGGCTATCTCGAAGGCTTCGCCAATATCTACAGCGAAGTGGCGGCCGCGATTAAAGCAGCGCGCGCGGGCAAGAAGCCGCCCAAGGGGGTTCATTTCCCCACCATCGACGACGGCGTCAAGGGCCTCGCCTTCATCGAAGCGGCGGTGAAGTCGTCGAAAGCAAATGGGAAGTGGACGAAGCTGTAGTTCCCATTCTCCGGCGAAGCGGGATAAGTTACCCGCGCGTCATTGCGAGCGGAGCGAAGCAATCCAGGCGCCGTGCCCTTGCTTGAGAGGTCACGGCGTCTGGGTTGCTTCGCTCCGCTCGCAATGACGGGAGTACCCCTATACCGACAGCCGCTTGCGCACGTCCGCCTCAACCATATGCTGGCGCTCGCCGGCCAGAACGACCGCGCCGCGGTCCATCACCGCATAATCATCGGCAAGATCGCGCGCCCATTCGAAATATTGCTCGACGATGACGATCGCCATTTCGCCCTTCTGGCGCAGATAAAGGATAGCGCGGCCGATGTCCTTGATGATCGAGGGCTGGATGCCCTCGGTCGGCTCGTCGAGCACGAGCAATTTCGGCCGCGTGACGAGCGCGCGGCCGATCGCCAATTGCTGCTGCTGGCCGCCCGAAAGGTCGCCGCCGCGCCGGCCCATCATTTCGAAGAGCACGGGGAACAGCGAGAAAATCTCGTCGTCGATGAAGCGCGTCGCCCGCCCCTGCGTGGCAAAGCCCGTCATCAGATTTTCGCGCACCGTCAGCAGCGGGAAGATTTCGCGCCCCTGCGGGACATAGCCGATGCCGCGCTTGGCGCGCTGATAGGGCGCAAGACCACTGATATTCTCGCCCTGCCACATCACGGCGCCCGAGGCGATCTGCTGCTGTCCGACGATGGCGCGCAGCAGCGAGGATTTGCCCACTCCATTGCGGCCCAGCACGCAGGTGACGCGACCGATCCGCGCTTTCAGCGAAACCGAGCGCAACGCCTGGGCGGCGCCGTAGAACAGGTTGATGTTATCGACGCTCAGCATGAATCATCGCCCCAGATAGACTTCGATGACGCGCTCGTCGGCGCTCACCTGGTCGAGCGAGCCTTCGGCCAGCACCGAGCCCTCGTGCAGCACCGTCACCTTGACGCCGAGCTCGCGCACGAAAGCCATATCGTGCTCGACGACGACGACGGAATGATCCCTGGCGATTTCGCGCAGCAATTCGGCGGTCACCGCGGTTTCCGCGTCGGTCATGCCGGCGACCGGCTCGTCGACCAGCAGCAATTTGGGGTCCTGGGCGAGCAGCATGCCGATTTCGAGCCATTGCTTCTGACCGTGCGAAAGCGCGCCGCCGAGACGGGCGCGGTGGTCGGTCAGGCGCGTCGTCTCGAGGATGCGCTCGATCGTGCGCTTCTCGTCCTCGCGCGCGCCGCCGAACAACGTCGCAAAGACCTCGCGCGGCGCCTTTGCGGCAAGCAATATATTGTCCGACACCGTATGGTTCTCGAAGACGGTGGGCTTCTGGAACTTGCGGCCGACGCCGAGCTGGGCGATTTCGGTCTCGTCGAGTTCGCGCAGATTGTGGCGCCCGTCGAAATAGACGTCGCCCTCGTCGGGCCGCGTCTTGCCGGTGATGACATCCATCATCGTCGTCTTGCCCGCTCCATTGGGGCCGATGATGGCGCGCATCTCGCCGGGCTCCAGGGTCAGCGACAGGCCGCGCAACGCCTTGTAGCCATCGAAGGAAACGCTCACGCCATCGAGATAGAGCAGCGTGCGCGTAAGCTTGGATTCATCGGGGCCGGTCATTGGGCGCTTCCCCCTTCCTCGGCGATGGCGGATTCGGCGAGCGAGGCGGGCGGCGTTTGCGTTGGCCTGCGGCGCAGGCTGGCGAACCAGCCGAGGATTCCCTTGGGCAGGAACAGCGTGACGAGCACGAACAAGGCGCCGAGGCCAAACAGCCAATATTCCGGGAAGACGCCGGTGAAATAGGTCTTGGCGAAATTGACGACGACCGCGCCGAGCGCCGCGCCGACCAAAGTGCCGCGCCCGCCAACCGCGACCCAGATCACCGCCTCGATCGAATTGCCTGGATCGAATTCCGACGGGTTAATGATGCCGACTTGCGGCACGTAAAGCGCGCCCGCTATGCCGGCGATGACGGCCGAGACGACCCATACGAACAGTTTGTAATTTTCGACCCGGTAGCCAAGGAAACGGACGCGGCTCTCGGCGTCGCGCACCGCGATCAGCGCCTTGCCGTATTTTGACGTGACGATCGCCTTGGCGAGGATGAAGGCGATCACGAGCGCGAGCGCCGTGATCGAGAACAGCGCGACTCTCGTCACATCCGCCTGGACGTTGAAGCCGACAATGTCCTTGAAATCGGTCATTCCATTATTGCCGCCAAAACCGAAGTCGTTGCGGAAGAAGGCGAGTTTGAGGGCATAGGTCAGCGCCTGCGTAATGATGGAGAGATAGACGCCGGTGACGCGCGAGCGGAACGCGAACCAACCGAAGGCGAAGGCGAGGATGCCCGGAACCAGCATCACCATCGCCATCGCATAGGGAAAGAAATGGAAGCCCCACCACGGAACGGGCAGCTCCTTCCAGTTCAGGAACACCATGAAGTCGGGCAGGATCGCATTGGCGTAGACGCCGCGCGTTCCGATCTGGCGCATCAGATACATGCCCATCGCATAGCCGCCGAGCGCGAAAAAGGCGCCATGGCCGAGCGAGAGAATGCCGCAATAGCCCCAGACGAGGTCCAGCGCCAAAGCGAGGATCGCATAGCAGAGATATTTGCCGAGCAGCGCCACCACATAGGGTGGAATGGCGAAGGCGGAATTGGCCGGGATGGCGAGCGCCAGCACCGGCACGAGCACAGCCACAGCCAGCATCAATACGATGAAGGCCACGCCCAGCCGATCGAGCTTGGCAAGGAAGCTATTGGCGATCATGCCTCCACCGCCCGTCCCTTGAGCGCGAAGAGGCCGCGCGGGCGCTTCTGGATGAACAGGATGATGAAGATCAGCAGCATGATCTTGCCGAGCACAGCGCCGACCCACGGCTCCAACAGCTTATTGGCGACGCCAAGGGTCAGGGCGCCCAGCAGCGTGCCCCAGAGATTGCCGACGCCGCCCAACACGACGACCATGAAACTGTCGATGATGTAGCCCTGGCCGAGATTGGGCGAGACATTGTCGATCTGCGAAAGCGCGACGCCGGCAATGCCGGCGATGCCGGAGCCGAGGCCGAAGGCCAGCATGTCGATGCGCCCCGTCGAAATGCCCATCGCCGCCGCCATGCGCCGGTTCTGCGTTACCGCGCGCATGCGCAGGCCGAACGACGTCGCGCGCAGCAACAATTGCAGGGCGGCGAAGACGACGATGGCCAGCACGATGATCCAGAGGCGGCCCGTGGTGATTTCGAGGCCGCCGACCTTGATCGAACCCGACATGAAGGCCGGCGCGCTGACCTGGCGGTTGTTGGCGCCGAAAATCGTGCGCACCAATTGCTGCAGGATCAGCGAAACGCCCCAGGTGGCCAGCAGCGTTTCCAGAGGCCGCCCGTAGAGAAAGCGGATGACCAGCCGTTCGATGAGAATGCCCATGCAGCCGGCGGCCAGGAAGGCGAGCGGTATGGCGATCGCCAGCGACCATTGCGCGAAAGCGGGCGGCAGCAGGCTTTGCACGATGAAAGTGGCGTAGGCGCCCAGCATCACCATCTCGCCATGCGCCATATTGATGACGCCCATGACGCCGAAGGTGATCGCCAGGCCGATCGCGGCGAGCAGCAGGACCGAGGAGGCCGAAAGGCCATACCAAAGGTTCTGCACGATATCCCAAAGCGCGAGGCGGGATTTGATCGAGGCGAGCGCCGCCAGCGCGGCGGTCTTGAGCGGACCCTCGCCCGCCTTCTGCGCCATCTCGTCGAGCAAGCTCTGAGCGTCCTGGTCGGCGCGTTCTTTCAAGGCGGCGACGGCCTCCAGGCGATCCGCCCGCGGGGCCTCGGCGCTCAACACGAGGATCGCCGCGCGCGCCTGACGCAAGGCCTGCGCGGCGGCGGGGTCTTTCTCCTTGGCGAGCGCCGCGTCGACGGCCGGCAGATCCTTGGGATCGTGGGATTTGAAGACGGCGTCGGCGCCGGCGATGCGTTTGGCGGGGTCAGCGGCGCCGAGCGTCATCGAGCCCATCGCCGCGTCGATGGCGCTGCGCAGGCCATTGTTGACGCGCACTTTCTTGAGCGCGTCAGCCTTCACATCCGCCAGTTTCGCGCCGGTCTTGGCGTCGAAAAAATCGCCGGCCGCGCTTTTGAAGAGAATCTTGTTCGCACCCTTGTCGATGAACAGCCGGTTGTCGGCGAGCGCTTCGAGGATTTGCGGCCCCGTCGGCGCGCCGCTCAGCACGAGTTCGCCGACCGCCTTTTCCGTCTGGGGAAACTTGTCGTCGAGGAAGCGAGCCAGCGTATCGTCGAGCGCATCGGCGCGCGCCGCCGACCCTGCCGCGCCAAGACAACAAAGGAAAAGTAATGCTGCAAACAAGCGGACCATCGTCATGCGTCGTTTTCTCTGCGCTGCTCGGGCCTTGGCTCCCGCAAAGCGGAAGAGGACGGGTCGCCGAAATCGTGCCGAATGAAGGCTCGTCGAGCGCCGGAGCCTCGATACGCCTGCGCCGACCCCAATTTCATGAGCGCCGTCTTCTCCCGCAAGCCGGGAGAAGAGGGGTTGTTTTCTAGGTCAGCCGCCGCACTTGCCGGTCTTGACATTGAGATTGCCGCACGACAGGGGCTTGCGCCAATCGGAGATTAAATCGCGCGACCCTTCCAGATAAGGCGACCATTCCTGCGCAACCACAGTGCCGGGCGTCTGCCAGACCGTGTTGAGCTGGCCGTCCGCCTGGATTTCGCCGATATAGACCGGCTTGGTGATGTGATGGTTGGGCATCATCGTGGAGAGGCCGCCCGTCAGGTTGTTGGTCGAGACACCGATCATCGCGTCGATCACTTTGTCGGCGTCGAACGAGCCGGCTTTCTCGACCGCCTTGACCCACATGTTGAAGCCGATCACGTGAGCTTCCATCGGGTCGTTAAACGTGCGTTTCGGGTTTTTGGTGAACTCGCGCCATTTGGCGATAAATTCCTTGTTTTCCGGCGTGTCGATCGACTGGAAATAGTTCCAGGCGGCAAGATGGCCAACGAGCGGCTTGGTGTCGAGGCCGGCGAGTTCTTCTTCGCCCACCGAGAAGGCGACGACGGGAATGTCGGTCGCCTTGATGCCCTGGTTGCCGAGTTCCTTATAGAAAGGAACATTGGCGTCGCCGTTGATCGTCGACACGACGGCGGTCTTCTTGCCCGCCGAACCGAACGCCTTGATCTTGGTGACTTCGGTCTGCCAGTCGGAGAAACCGAACGGCGTATAGTTTACCAGAACGTCTTCATCCGCGACGCCCTTCGATTTCAGATAGGCGGCGAGGATCTTGTTGGTGGTGCGCGGATAGACATAATCGGTGCCTTCCAGCACCCATCGCTTCACCGAGCCGCCATCGGCGCTCATGAGATAGTCGACCGCCGGAATCGCCTGCTGGTTGGGCGCGGCGCCGGTGTAGAACACGTTGCGCTGCGATTCTTCGCCTTCATATTGCACGGGATAGAACAGGATCGAATCCAGCTCCTGGAACACCGGCAGAACGGATTTGCGCGAGACCGAAGTCCAGCAGCCGAATACGACGGACACTTTGTCCTTGGCGATCAGCTCGCGGGCTTTTTCCGCGAACAACGGCCAGTTGGAGGCGGGATCGACGACGACCGCCTCAAGCTTCTTGCCCAGCACGCCGCCTTTCTTGTTCTGCTCGTCGATCAGCATCAACATCACGTCTTTGAGCGTCGTTTCGCTGATCGCCATCGTGCCCGAGAGCGAATGGAGAATGCCGATCTTGATTGTATCCTCAGCCTTGGCGGCGAAGGCGCCGAGCGCCACCGCGCCGCCGACCAGCGCGCCGGCCGCGCGCAATAGGAACCGTCTTGAGAATGACATAATGGACCCCGTCTTCAAATGCGCCGGTTCGACCCCGGCTTGAGGTTGATGCCCGCTGTGGGACCCCAAGACGACGCAAACCCTATGCCACGCTGGCGAGAGCGCACGCGCCCGCCAAGGACGGAGAATCGAGCGCAAACGAGCGGTTTACCGGGGGAAGGCGCGCAAATTTTAGGCGCCGTGGCGCGTCTTTGCGCAGCGGCGCGCGCCAGATCGGCCGGGCTTGCCGGCGCCTCAGCGGGGGGCGCGCTTGGCCAATATACGCTGCAAAGTCCGGCGGTGCATGTTGAGCTGGCGCGCCGTCTCGGACACGTTGCGCTCGCATGATTCATAGATGCGCTGGATATGCTCCCAGCGTACTCGATCGGCGGACATCGGATGTTCCGCGCCTTGCGGGCGATCGGAATGGCTCGCCATCAGCGCGGCGGTGATCTCGTCGGCGTCGACCGGTTTGGCCAAATAGTCGAAGGCGCCGAGCTTGACCGCCGTGACGGCGGTGGCGATCGCGCCGTAACCGGTCAGAATGATGGCGCGCGCCAGCGGCCGCGCCGTCTTCAGCGCACGGATCACGTCAAGCCCGCTGCCATCGGCTAGCCGAAGGTCGATCACCGCGAAAGCGGGCGCATTGGCCGCGATGGCCGCAAGCCCCTCGGCGACGCCGCCCGCAGCCTCCACGGCGAATCCGCGCGATTCCATCGCCCGCGCCAATCGCGCCGCGAAAGGCTTGTCGTCATCGACGATCAGCAGCGACCTGTCGCCCGATTGCGTCCCCGTCGAAGCTTCCGAAAGGATTTCGCCTATTCTTTCCATTTCCATGCCCAAAGCACATCCCTGCCGCGGCGGGTTTCTCACCGAGCGGCAAGCATGGCGCCTCCTTCTATTGCCTGCTGGCGCCCCTGTCGACCTTGTTCAAACGCCAGGCGCGGCCACACGACGCTGGCCTGGGCCCCCGTTGCGGGAGCCAGACCGTTGACAATCCTCATGGCGCCGCCCGATCGCTCAAGCAAGGTCTTGGCGATGAACAGGCCAAGACCCAGGCCGCCGCCCCGATCGCCTTCCTCGCCTGCCGCGCCGCCTCTTGTCGTGATATAGGGCTCGCCCATCCGCGCCAGAACATGGGGCGCGACGCCCGGCCCGTCGTCGGCGATGACGATTTTTACCGTTTCGCTGCTCCAGGAGGCCTCGACGCGCACCCGGTTATGGGCGAAGTCGACGGCGTTCTCGGCAATATTGCCAAGCCCATAAAGCATGCCGGGATTTCGCCGGCAGACCGGTTCGGGGCCAGCGCCATCGAGATTGATTTCGATGGCGACGCCAAAATGCCGATGCGGCGCGGCGATCTCCTCGAGCAAATGGCTGAGGCTCAGCTCTTCCAGCGGCCCGGCGCCGTCCTTGCCCAGCGAGGCGAGCTTGCCCAATATCGCCCGGCAGCGGCCGACCTCCTGGTTGAGCAGCCGCAAATCGTCGGCAAAAACGCCTGCCGGCGGATTCTGGCGCGTCATTTCGGTGACGACGAGGGCGACAGTGGCCAGCGGCGTTCCCAATTCATGGGCGGCGGCGGCCGCCAGCCCGTCTAATTGGGAAAGGTGCTGCTCGCGCGCGAGCACCAGTTCGGTTGCGTTGAGGGCGCCGGCCAACAGGCGCGCCTCTTCCGCGACGCGATTGGCGTAGATCGTTATAAAAGCCGCGCCGACGGCGATCGCGACCCAGATGGCGACGCCGTAGAGCATCGGCAGGTGCAATTCAGCGCCCTCGATCCAGGGCAGCGGGCGATGCCAGACGGTCAGAACGGTCTCGCAGGCGAGGGCCAGCAGCAAAAGCGCGATGGTTCGCCGCAGAGGCAGCGAAGCCGCCGAAATCATCACCGGCGCCAGAAACAGAACGGAGAATGGATTGATGACGCCGCCCGTGAGATATAGCAGGGCGGCGAGCTGGAGAATGTCGAAGCCCAGAATATTGGTCGCCCGCACATCATCGAGACGCTGGCTAACGGGAAAGCGCAGCCGAAGCCCGAAATTGAGCAAGGCGGACATGCCGATACACAGGAAACACAGGGCGATCGGCAGATCGAAGCCGAGGGCAAAGCGCGTCACGAGCACGGCGGCCGATTGGCCGGCGACCGCCAGCCATCGCAGGCGGATCAGCGTATCGACGCGCAATTGGCGCGCGCGTTGGCCAAAATCGTCGTCTGTCAGGTCGGGCATCGGCGATCTTTACCACGGCGCGCCCTGGCCGAGGAGAGGGCCGCCTTATTCGATCTTCTCGTTGGGGTAGACGCCCCACAGATCGGTCTGCTTGATGTAGCCCTTGAAGCCTTCGCCATCGATCAGGCACCAGGCGCCGTCGCAGGTCCGGATATTGCCAATGACGCCCGACTGCAATGTCGCGGCGAGGTCGGCGCTCTCCCCGGCTCTTGCAAAGATCTTGAAATTTTCGCCCTTCTTCCAGGGCGCGACCAGCGCCGTGCGACGGCCCGAAAGCAGCGAATGCAGCACCCAGCCTTCCGATCCTTCCGAATCGCGCACCTTGCGCCAGGTTTCGAATTCGGCGGTGATCTCGACCGGCAGGCCGGCGCGCTGGAACACCCAGGTCGTGGCGTGTTCCTTAGAGGGACCCTCGCGCAGATTGACCCGATCCGTCTTCAAGCTGACGTAGCGGGGAACCGGCAGACCGGTGGCGACGCCCGCTTGCTGAGCGAGGGCGGCGGGCGCCGAAAGGACCAGCGAGGCAAGGATGGCGAGGAAAAGCGGCAGGCCGCGAAGCGCCTGCGGAATCACCTGAAAATCGCTTTGTCTCATCCTGGCTCCGTCACAATTGCGGCGCGGCCGCCGTTCTTGTCTTTGCCTCGCCATCTGCTAGAGAGGCCCCGGGAAGTTGGACGCGGCGATCATTCGGCGCGACATGATCCATCTGCCGCCGCGAGCGTTAATGGGGCGTAAAATCACGTAAGATTGGGCTCAAATTTGACGGATGACGAGCGGTTCGCCCGCCAGCCATCCTTGAGCCAAAAGGGGGCGCCGATATGACCAAGAAGAAACCCCTTGTCGTCGTGACGCGCCGGCTGCCCGACCTTGTCGAGACGCGGATGCGCGAATTGTTCGACGCGCGGCTGAATGTCGAGGACAAGCCGATGAGCGAGAGCGAAATCGCCGAGGCGATGCGCGAGGCCGACGTTCTGGTGCCCACGATAACCGACGAGATCAGCGCCGGCATGATCGCCCAGGCGGGCGACCAAATGAGACTGATCGCCAATTTCGGCAATGGCGTCGACCATATCGACGTCACCTCCGCCCTGCGGCGCGGCATCACCGTCACCAATACGCCCGGCGTCCTGACGGAGGATACCGCCGACATGACGATGGCGCTGATCCTGTCCACCGCGCGGCGCCTTGCCGAAGGGGCGCGCATCATCCCCGAGGGCGGCTGGAGCGGCTGGTCGCCGACCTGGATGCTGGGGCGGCGCATCACCGGCAAGCGCTTAGGCATACTCGGCATGGGGCGGATCGGCCAGGCGCTGGCCAAACGCGCGCGCGCCTTCGGCCTATCGATCCATTATCACAACCGGCGCCGCCTCGCCGCCCCGATCGAGGAGGCTTTGGAGGCGACCTATTGGGATTCGCTCGACCAGATGCTGGCGCGAATGGACATTGTCTCCGTCAATTGCCCGCACACGCCCGCGACCTATCATCTGCTCTCCGCGCGGCGGCTCAAATATCTGCGGCCCGAAGCCATCATCGTCAATACGGCGCGCGGCGAAGTGATCGACGAAAATGCTTTAACGCGAATGCTGGAGGCCGATGAAATCGCCGGCGCCGGCCTCGACGTGTTCGAACACGCGCCCGCCGTCTCGGACAAGCTGATCGCCCTCGCCGAAAGGGGCAAAGTGATCCTCCTGCCTCACATGGGTTCGGCGACGAAAGAGGGCCGCAACGACATGGGTGAGAAAGTCATCATCAATATCAAGACCTTCGCCGACGGCCACCGGCCGCCCGACCGGGTGCTGCCAAGCATGCTATAGCGCGCTTCAGCGATCCGGCGCCTATTGATAACGCAACACGCCGTTGATGTTCGCGATGCCGGGGACGAGGATCGACGTCCGGTTGAAGCCTCCGTCGATCCGTCGGCAATGGGCGAACAGCGTCGCCCCGGCGATGCCGATTCCCGCGCAGCTGTTTTGGAATGTGCTCGGCTGATCCATGCCGTTGAACTGCAAATTGCCGTTGATGTTCTCGACGCCAGGGATGAGAATCGAGGTCCGGTTGAAACTTCCGTTGATCCGCCGACAATTAGCGAACAGCGTGGATCCGGCGACGCCGATATGATCGCAGCTCATTTGGAAACTACTGACGCTTTGGGCATGGGCGGCGCTCGCGCCGGCGATCGGCAGCCAGCAAGCGAGGAACAATCCTCGAATCATCAACGGTGGGTGGACGCGCATCGTGGTCTCCCTCTTCGGGCCTTTTGGGCCATCGTGCAATAATAAGGCGAGAATATAAACTCGGGAGCGTTCGGCAAACAGCGCGATTCTATTCGGATTGCCCTGTGTGGCCTTATCGCCAGCCAAGCAGGCGCCGCGGGCGTAAACCTTAGGGCCGCTCGATTGACTTACCCCCGCGAACCATGGAACATCACGCTGTCGTGTTCCTCGCCGCGTTTCGCTGCGGGGTCTTTGGCGTTTTGCCGCAAGCCCAATCGTTTTCACTATCGCAGGAGATAAGCCATTCGTCGTCCCATGAAAGCCCAAGCGACTCCGGAGAAAGGGGGGCCGCGCATCAATCGCGACATTCGCGCCAACCAGGTTCAGCTGATCGATGCCGAAGGGCACAATCGCGGCGTCGTCGAAATCGCCCAGGCCCAGCAGCTCGCCGACGAAGCCTCGCTCGACCTTGTCGAGATCGTTCCCAACGCGGAGCCGCCGGTCTGCAAGATTCTCGATTTTGGCAAATTTCGTTTTCTCGAACAGAAGAAGTCCGCCGAAGCGCGCAAGAAGCAAAAAGTCGTTGAAATCAAAGAGATCAAGCTTCGCCCCGGCATTGACGACCATGATTACGACGTGAAGATGAGGTCCGTGCGCCGCTTCTTCGACGAAGGCGACAAAGTGAAAGTCACTTTGCGGTTTCGCGGCCGAGAAATGGCGCATCAGGATATCGGCTTCAAACTGCTGCTACGCGTCAAATCGGAGACGGCCGCGATCGCCAAGGTCGAAGCGGAACCGCTGATGGAAGGGCGCCAGATGGTCATGGTGCTGGCGCCTAAATAGCCTCGCGCCCGCGCCATTCGGCCCGCCAGACCTTCACAAACATGTTAGCTGCCCGGTGGGAGCATGCGCGTTATGCTTCTGGCGCATTGGCGCTTCAACGGACGATGCGTTAATCGGTAGAGCCTTAATTCTGGGCGCCCAATCCCCCGACGGCGCGCGATTCGCACAGGAAATCCCTTGAGCGTTGTACAAGAATCCTCCGGCCTGGTGCTCGATTCGCCCGCCCCAGCGCAGGTTAGCCGTCGCGTCGCGGAAAGCGCGACGTTGAGCATCCTTGTCGCGATCAGCGTTTCGCACATGCTCAACGACATGATGCAATCGCTCGCCCCCGCGCTTTATCCGGTGTTTCGCGAACAGCTCGGGCTCACCTTCTTCGAGACGGGCCTCATCACCTTCACGTTCCAGGTGACGGCCTCGCTGCTGCAGCCGCTGATCGGACTTTATACCGATCGGCGCCCGCAACCCTATTCGCTGCCGCTCGCCATGCTGTTCACCCTTTGCGGCCTGGCGCTGCTCGCCTTTGGGCGGGGCTATCCGCTGCTGCTGGCGGCGGTCGCGCTGATCGGGGTCGGCTCGGCGATTTTCCACCCCGAGGCTTCGCGCGTGGCCCGCGCGGCCTCGGGCGGACGTCACGGTTTTGCGCAATCTTTGTTTCAGGTCGGCGGCAATTTCGGCCAGTCGATGGGCCCGCTGATGGCTGCCTTCATCGTCGTGCCATTCGGCCAGACTTCGGTCGTCTGGTTCACCGCGCTGGCGCTGATGGCGATTGCGATCCTCACCCGCGTCAGCCAATGGTACGCGGCGCGCCGCGCCGCGCCGAAGGGCGCCGCCGCGCTCACGCTGCCCTCGCTGCCGCGCAAAGTGGTCGTCCGCTCGATCGCCATTCTGGTCGTGCTGGTTTTCTCGAAGGTCTTCTATCTCTCGAGCCTGTCGAGCTATTACACCTTCTATCTCATCGAGACGTTCCACGTCAGCGTTCAGGACTCACAAGTCTATCTGTTCGTCTTTCTTGGCGCCGTGGCGGCGGGGACCTTCGCCGGCGGCCCGCTGGGCGATCGCTTCGGGCGCAAATTCGTGATCTGGGGATCGATCGTCGGCGTGCTGCCGTTCACGCTGGCGTTGCCGCATCTCGATCTGTTCTGGACCGCGGTCGACAGCGTCGCGATCGGCCTCATCCTCGCCTCGGCCTTTTCGGCGATCGTCGTCTATGCGCAGGAGCTGGTGCCGGGCAATGTCGGGGCGATCGCCGGCCTGTTCTTTGGACTTTCATTCGGGCTGGGAGGCATTGGCGCGGCGTTGCTGGGCGCGCTCGCCGACGTCACCAGCCTGACCTTCGTCTATCAGGTCTGCGCCTTCCTGCCGGCGATCGGGCTCTTGACCTTCTTCCTGCCCAACATTCGCTCGCGGCGGCTATAGAGAGCCCCTGGGACCGCGACCGTCCGGTCGCTCTTTTTCTTTTTCGACGTGGGCCTGGGTTCGTGTGGAAGAGCGGGCGGGACGCCCGCGCTCCCGGGAGCGCCAATCTAAACCGGCGCGGCGCCTTGCGAACAAAAGGCGAAACATGATTGCTGTGGGGCATGATCCCCGCCGTGATTCGCGCCCCCGCCCCGCTCGCCGCGTCATTTGGCGAATTGAACGAAGCGCAGCGACGCGCGGTGGAGCACGGCGTGGGCGAGGCGGACGGCTCGGCCCCGCTGCTGGTCATAGCCGGGGCGGGGGCCGGCAAGACCAATATGCTCGCCCACCGCGTCGCGCATCTCATCCTGAGCGGCGCCGACCCCAAGCGGATCATGCTCGCTACTTTTTCGCGCCGCGCCGCGGGCGAACTCAATCGCCGCGTGCAGCGGCTGCTCGCGCGCAAACTGGCGCCGGGAGCGGCGGCGGCCGCCACGCCGGCCTTTGCCGGCACTTTTCATTCGATCGGTGCGCGGCTGCTGCGCGATTACGCCTTGCGGCTCGGCCTCGATCCGCAATTCACCATTCACGACCGCGAAGATTCGGCCGATCTGATGAATTTCGAGCGGCACCAATTGGGCTTCTCGGCCGCCAAAGAGCGCTTTCCCACCAAGGGAACGTGCCTGGCCATCTATTCGCGCGCGGTCAACAGCCGGACGACGCTCGCCGAAACTTTGGGCAAAAGCTTCCCCTGGTGCGCCGATCACGAGGAGCCGCTACGCGGCCTGTTCGCCGCCTATGTCGAAGCCAAGCAGCGCCAGAACGTGCTCGATTACGACGACCTGCTGCTTTATTTCGCGCAGATGATGCAGGAGAAAGATCTGGCGGCTGAAGTTGCCGGCCGCTTCGATCATCTGCTGGTCGACGAATATCAGGACACCAACCGTCTGCAGGGGGAAATCGTGCTCGCGCTGCGCCCGAGAGGGCGCGGGCTAACGGTGGTGGGCGACGACGCGCAATCGATCTATTCGTTTCGCGCCGCCACAGTGCGCAACATCCTGGATTTTCCCGCCGCGTTCGATCCGCCAGCAAGACTCATCACGATGGACCGGAACTATCGCTCGACCAAGCCGATCCTTGCCGCCTCCAATGCGGTGATTGATCTTGCCGCCGAGCGCTTCGCCAAGGATTTGTGGACCGATCGGGCTTCGGGAGTTCTGCCGGTCCTGGCGACCGTCGGCGAGGAAACCGATCAGGCGCTCTATGTCGTCGCGCGCGTTCTGGAGAATCGCGAAGCCGGGGCCAGCCTCAGATCCCAGGCGGTTCTGTTTCGCACCGCCCATCACAGCGCGGCGCTGGAACTGGAGCTGACCCGGCGCAACATTCCTTTTGTCAAATATGGCGGCCTCAAATTCCTCGACGCCGCCCATGTGAAGGATACGCTGGCAATCCTGCGGTTCGCCCAGAACCCGCGCGACCGGATCGCCGGCTTCCGCATCGCGCAGATATTGCCGGGCATCGGCCCCGCCACCGCCGCCAAAATCGTCGAGGCCGCCGGCGCCGACGACGGCTTTGCCGCGCTCAGCGCTTTTACGGCGCCCGCCAAATCGCGCGAGGATTTCGTGAGCTTCGCGGAGTTGATGCGGAGCCTCGCCTCCGGCGCCGCGCCCTGGCCGGCCGATCTTGCCCAGGCCGTCGAATGGCTGCGTCCTCATCTCGAGCGGCGCTATGACGATTTTGCGCCCAGGCTCGCCGATCTGGAGGCGCTGGAGCGCATCGGCGCGACCTATCCCTCGCGTGAGCGGTTTCTGGCCGAACTCACGCTGGATCCCCCGAACGCCGCCAGCGATGAATCGGGCCCGCCGCATCTCGACGAGGATTATTTGATCCTTTCGACTATTCATTCGGCCAAAGGGCAGGAATGGCGCTCGGTCTATGTCCTCAATGTCGTCGACGGCTGCATCCCTTCGGAAATGGCGACCGGCTCCAGCGACGAGATCGAGGAGGAGCGCCGCCTGCTCTATGTCGCGATGACCCGAGCGCGCGATGAATTGTCGTTGATCGTCCCACAACGCTTCTACGTCCATGGCCAGCCGCGCGGCGGCGACCGGTATGTGCTGGCGAGCCGCACCCGCTTCATCCCCGCCAAATTGCTGCCCCTGTTCGAGCGCATCGCCTGGCCGGCGGCGCAGGCGCAGGAAAGACAGGCCGCCAACGGCCCCCGCGTGGATCTGGCGGCGCGCATGCGGGCGATGTGGCGGTGAGAGCGCGCCAGCGCCGTCGAAACAAATCGCTTTGAGAACTTGCCGCCGCCCCCTCGCAATCCGTATAGAGCCTTAAAGGCCCAGCCGGGATTTCCACCCCCCGGCCCGGACGAATCATTCCATGTCAGATCAACGCGAACGCGAGCGGACCAAGATCGACGGCCAGGCGGTATTCGCGGGCGCGGCTTATCTGATCTGCGTCGGCCTCATCTTCCTGTTGGAGCGGCTCGGCGCGTCCGATGGGCTTGTGCGCGCGCTTGGGCCGATTTTCACGCTGGCGGGCCTCGCCTTGCTTGGAATATTGACGCGCTCGACGCGCGTGCCGGCGTTTTTCACGGCCGATCGGGCGGTGCCGGCCCCTTACGCGGGATTGGCCTTTGCCGCGATGGCGGCCGGTCTTGTTCTTTGTCTCGGCCTGGCGAGCGACTCGCCTTTGCCCTTGGCCGGCGCGGCGTCCGGCCTGTGCATCAGCGCGCTCGCGGTCGGGCCGCTCCTGCGGGCGACGGGCGCGAGCACGCTCAGCGATTTGTTGGCGACGCGCTTTCCCAGCGCTCTGCTGAGGCCATATTTTGCGGGGCTGCTATTCGCGATCGGCGCGCTCGTCGCGGCGGCGGGATTTGAGGCGGCGGTCAATGCGTTTGTCTCCCTCTTTGCGCCGTCGCGCGGCGCCGCCCAGACGATCATCGCCATCATTCTTGCGCTGATCATCGTACCAGGCGGTCTTGCGGGGCTCCTTTGGGGCGGGGCGGCGAGCGCGGGCATTCTGCTCATCGTTCTTTATCTGCCGATCGGCGCGCAAGCATTGGTCGGCGATACGCCGATCGCAGAGTTGCTCCCCGATGCCGGCGGTTGGAGCGATGCGTTGGCGCGCGCCTGGAGCGCCGGCGATCCGGGGGACCCCAAAGCGCATTTCCTCGTCGCAGTGGCGAGCGCGCTCGCCATCGCCGCATTGCCGCTTTTCACCTCGGCCGCGATCGGCAGTTTCAGAGAAAAAGAGGCGGTTCGCGCGGGCGCGTTCGGCTTGATCTTCGCGGCGCTGATCGGTCTTGCGGCCTTTGTCGATGTCGTCCTGTGGCCTGTCCCGCCGGGGCCGATGTCGAGCGGCTTGAAGTCCAGCGCGATGCTGCTGGCGGCCTTGATGATCAGCGGCGCCGGCGTCCATTCGGCCTCGCGCGGATGGGGAACGAATGCCGGCGGTGCCTATCGCCGGTTTCAACCTCTGGCGAGCCAAAGGCTCGCGCGCTCGCGCGCGCTGATGCTCGTCGTTATCGGGCTTTGCGCGGCTTTGTCGCACCGGGTGGTCGTGGAGCCGAGGCTGGAGATCGTCGCCGCGGCGACGCTGTCGCTTGGCCTGACGGCGCCCCTGCTCGCCCTGGCTTTCTCCGCCCGCGCCACGTCCGCCCACGCGATCGCCAGCGTGTTGGTGGGTCTTGCGACGGCCCTGGGTCTTGCCGCTTTGGAGCGCCGCATCCCCGATGCGGGACGGATGCTGATTGGCGCGCTATGCGCGGCGGCGGCCGGATTCATCGTAGGTTGGTCGGCCGCGATTTTCTCGCCGGGCGAGCATGAGACGCCTCCGGGACGCCGCGACCCGTTCATCGACGCGCCGCTGGACCCCGGCGGCTGATGGAACGCCCTACCCCGCCAACCGCTTCATCGCCTCTTCATGCACGCGTCGGTCGCCCGCCGCGAGGATGCGCCCCCCGTTGGCGGCCTCGCCGCCTTCCCAGTTCGTGACGATTCCCCCGGCGCCCTCGATGATCGGCACGAGCGCCACGATATCGTAAGGCTTGAGGTTGGCCTCGACGATGAGGTCGATAAAGCCTGACGCAAGCATGCAATAGGCGTAACAATCGCCGCCATAGCGCGCCAATCGCGCGCCCTTCTCCGCGCGATGATAGGCCGCGCGATCCTCGTCATTGAATAGAAGCGGAGAAGTCGTCATCAGCGTCGCTTGCGCAAGCGAGGGGCAAGCGCGCACATGCAGCGTGCGATGGGTCCATTCGCCATTGGCGCCTTCGCCGCGCGGCAAGGCGAGGCCCCGCCAGCGCGAACGCTTGCCATCGCCGCAATAGCGTTCGCGAGTGAACGGTTGCGACATCATGCCATAGACCGGCCGGCCGCGATGCATGAGGCCGATCAGCGTGCCCCACATCGGCAGACCCGAGATGAAACTCTTGGTGCCGTCGATCGGATCGAGCACCCAGACATATTCGGCTTCCGGTCTGTCCTGGCCATATTCTTCGCCGATGATTCCATGGGCTGGAAAGGTCTGGCTGATCAGCCGGCGCATCGCGACTTCGGCGGCCCGATCGGCCTCCGTGACGGGATCGTAAACGCCGCCCTTCGATTTGTCCTCGGCGCGAATCGAGGTGCGGAAAAAGGGAATGATCACTTCACTAGAAACCTGGGCTAGTCGCTCGACAAAGGCGGCAAAATCAACGGCGGTCATGCCGGGCGCCCCTTATCCACAAACGGTCCTGCGAAAAATGCATATGTGCCATACCTATTATGGGGAGTCGGACGGGAGCGTCATTTCGAAACGTTTTCCCCCAAGCCTTTGTTTCGTATGATTATATCAGGCCACAAAGAAGCTATTTCACGCAAATGCTGCGTAATCCATCGCCAAACTCCCTGCTATTCTATCTGCTTGGCCGGCCGGCCGGCAAAAAATATCTTGCATTTGGTGCGGCGCACGACGATATTGCTGCGGTGCGGCATGACCTGCCGCATATGCCCTCCTTGGGCGTTTCCTCCCTAGACTTAGGCCGCTTGTGGCGACACAGGCGGCCTCCTTTTTTGGCGTGCAGCGGCCGCGCGGGACCGACCTGTCACTCGGCCGCCATTTGGGGGCGCCCGATTTCATGCGCGACGCGGCTTGCCAGCAGCGAAGCCATCGCGAAAAGACTGGCGCTCAATTCGCGCCAGCGGCCCGATTTTTCCATCGCACGCTCGTCCATATAGAGGGCGCGGTTGATTTCGACCTGCACGACATGGCGCGAATCCTTAGGGGCGCCGTAATGCTCGGTGATAAAACCGCCGGCATAGGGCTTGTTGCGACGCACGGAATAGCCCGCCTGGCGCAGCGCGTTTTCTATCGATTCGACAATCCACGGCGCGGCGCTGGCGCCGTAGCGGTCGCCGATCACGAAATCGGGCGCCGCGCCCTCGGCCACGCTGGAGGGCATGGAATGGCAGTCGAGCAGTACCGCTAGGCCGAACGCGCCCGCGGCGCGCTCGATGAGGTCCTGCAAGGCGCGGTGGTAAGGTTTGTATAGCGCGGCGATCCGAGCCATCGCCTCGCCGATGGCGATCGGGCCCTTGTAGATTTCTTGGCTGTCCCCCACCACGCGCGGAATCGTGCCAAGCCCGCCGGCGACCCTCAGCGAACGCGTATTGGCGAAGGCCGGCAAACGGCCCTCAAACATCAGAGGGTCCAACTCGAATGGTTCGCGATTGAGGTCGAGAAAGGCGCGAGGAAAATTCGCGCGCATCAACGGCGCGCCAATGCCGAGGCATGGCGCGAACAATTCATCGACAAAGGCGTCTTCCGAACGGCGCAGCGTCAACGCGTCGAGACGCGAGCCCTGAAGAAATCGCTTCGGATAGACCCGGCCGGAATGCGGCGAATTGAAAACGAGCGGCGTGGCAAGAACATCCGGTTCGAAGATTTCGAAAGGCATCGCGAAATCGGCGGCCTGGAAACCGGAGTCCTCGGCGCGTTCGTCCCCGTTCATTTCACCCCGCATTCGATTGGTTCGTTTTCTGTCCCGTTTTTGGACTTAAATCGCGGCATTCGCTTTGCTTGAAAAATGCGCTAGAGCGGAGATGGGTCTGACTATGCTTCATTATGCGAGGCGGCGCGAGAGCTAAGCGACGTCCGGCGCCGCAAAAGTGAACAAGACCTGGCTGGCGCCTGCGTCCAGCGTGGCCTTAGCGCCGACAGCGTGTTCTCGTTTTATCGGGAGCAGATTCGTGCGTTGTTTATCGCCTTCACTCGATTTTTACTGGTCGGGGCGAATAGTGAATCGACAATCGAGGGGAAATAATGAACGCGCCGGCCGAAATCTCAACCAAAATCCTGCTCGCCGAAGATGACAACGACATGCGTCGCTTTCTGGTCAAAGCGCTGCAGAACGCCGGCTATAGCGTCGCCTCGTTCGACAACGGGCTCTCGGCCTATAATCGGTTGCGCGAAGAGCCGTTCGAACTCCTGCTGACCGATATTGTCATGCCGGAGATGGACGGCATCGAACTGGCTCGGCGGGCGACCGAGCTCGACCCCGAAATAAAGGTGATGTTCATCACCGGTTTTGCCGCTGTGGCGCTGAATCCGGACAATAACGCGCCCAAGGATGCGCGCATCCTGTCCAAGCCCTTCCACCTCAAGGATCTGGTCAACGAGGTGCAGCGGCTTCTGGCGGCCTGATCGCGGATTTTCGAATCTTTCTCCCGGCGCCGCGCGGCCGCGTGAGCTACATCAACCAAAAGACATTTTTTTGAGCTTTTTGGCCGCCCGGCAGACTTGGCGGCCCTTGACTGTGTTGGCGCATACCCCTATCTCAGCCCCGGCTGTTAGCACTCGTTTCGATGAGTGCCAACACCTCCCATGAGACGAAACCGGCCCGGGCCGACGCGCTTGGGCGAACTCGAGATAGGAAGCTCAAGACATGAAATTCCGTCCCCTCCATGACCGTGTCGTCGTCCGTCGCCTTGAAGGCGAGGAGAAGACGAAGGGCGGCATTATCATTCCCGACACCGCCAAAGAGAAGCCGCAAGAGGGCGAAATCATCGCCGTGGGACCCGGCGGACGCGACGAGGCCGGCAAATTGACGCCTCTCGACGTCAAAAAGGGCGACAAAGTGCTGTTCGGCAAGTGGTCGGGCACCGAAGTCAAGATCGATGGTCAGGAACTGCTGATCATGAAGGAATCCGACATCATGGGCGTCGTCGGCTGAAGCCGGCCTTTCCCTAAAATTTCTCGTCATCGGCCCCTAGCGGGTCAGGAGATTTAGAACCATGGCAGCCAAAGAAGTACGTTTTTCCTCTGACGCGCGCGAGAGAATGCTGCGCGGCGTCGACATCCTGGCCAATGCGGTGAAGGTCACCCTCGGCCCCAAGGGCCGCAACGTCATCCTCGACAAATCGTTCGGCGCCCCGCGCATCACCAAGGACGGCGTCACCGTCGCCAAGGAGATCGAGCTCGACGACAAGTTCGAGAATATGGGCGCGCAGATGGTGCGCGAAGTCGCCTCCAAGACCAATGACAAGGCGGGCGACGGCACCACCACCGCGACCGTGCTCGCCCAAGCGATCGTGCGCGAAGGCGCCAAATACGTCGCCGCCGGCATGAACCCGATGGATCTCAAGCGCGGCGTCGATCTCGCCGTGACCGAAGCCGTCAAGGACATCGCCAAGCGCTCCAAGAAGATCAAGGACTCGGCCGAAGTCGCGCAGGTCGGCACCATTTCTTCGAACGGCGACAAGTCGATCGGCGAAATGATCGCCAAGGCGATGCAGAAGGTCGGCAACGAAGGCGTCATCACCGTCGAAGAGGCCAAGACCGCCGAAACCGAACTCGATGTCGTCGAAGGCATGCAGTTCGATCGCGGCTATCTCTCGCCCTATTTCATCACCAATGCCGAAAAGATGATCGCCGAGCTCGACGACGCCTATATTCTTATCCACGAAAAGAAACTCTCCTCGCTGCAGCCGATGTTGCCGGTGCTCGAGGCGGTCGTGCAGAGCGGCAAGCCGCTCGTCATCATCGCCGAAGACATTGAGGGCGAGGCTCTGGCCACGCTCGTCGTCAACAAGCTGCGCGGCGGCCTCAAGGTCGCGGCCGTCAAGGCCCCCGGCTTTGGCGATCGCCGCAAGGCGATGCTTGAAGACATCGCGATCCTCACGGGCGGTCAGATGATCGCCGAGGACCTTGGCATCAAGCTCGAGAACGTGACGCTCCAGATGCTTGGCCGCTCGAAGCGGATTCGCATCGAGAAGGAGAACACCACCATCATCAACGGCGCCGGCAAGAAGACCGACATCGAGGCGCGCATCGGCCAGATCAAGGCGCAGATCGAGGATACGACCTCGGACTACGACAAGGAGAAGCTGCAGGAGCGTCTGGCTAAATTGGCCGGCGGCGTCGCGGTGATCCGCGTCGGCGGCGCGACCGAAGTCGAGGTCAAGGAAAAGAAGGACCGCGTCGAAGACGCCCTCAACGCGACCCGCGCCGCGGTGGAAGAAGGCATCGTTCCTGGCGGCGGCGTCGCGTTGCTGCGCGCCAAGGCGGCTGTGGCCAAGCTCAAGAGCGAAAATCCCGACGAGCAGGCCGGCATCAACATCGTCCTCAAGGCTCTCGAATCGCCGATCCGTCAGATCGTCGAGAACTCGGGCGTCGAAGGTTCGATCGTGGTCGGCAAGATCCTCGAGAACAAGTCGCAGACTTTCGGCTTCAACGCGCAGACCGAGCTCTATGTCGACATGATCGAGGCGGGCATCGTCGATCCGTCCAAGGTCGTGCGCACCGCGCTGCAAGACGCGGCTTCGGTCGCCGGCCTGTTGATCACCACCGAAGCGATGGTCGCCGAAATGCCGAAGGACAAGCCCGCCATGCCGATGGGCGGCGGTGGCGGCGGCGGCATGGGCGGCATGGATTTCTGATCCAACGCTTCTTGCGCTGAAAGATTTGGGAAAGGGCGGCTTCGGCCGCCCTTTTTTGATGCGCCGGCGGACAAAGTTTTCAAATAGGTCGCCATAACAACAATTGGACAAACGCCCGGCGCCCGACGATCATGCTGGCGCGGGCGCATGATTCAGTCGATGCGCCAAGGCGAAAGATTCGCCCGAGGAATTTTCGCATGAACGGTTCAACGCTCGCCCGTTTCCTTGGCGGTTCGCCCATAGCGGTCGCGCTGCGGCTGTTCGTCGTTTCGTTCATCGTCGGCGTCATTCTGGTGATGTGGGGAATCGAGCCAGGCGACGTCATCGATGGCGTCGCGACGCTGTTTCGGCGGCTCGTCGATTTCGCGCTGACCGATTTCCACCAATTCGGCCGCGTGCTGCTGACGGGCGCAATCGTCGTCGTGCCGATCTGGCTCCTCCTGCGCCTGCTCGACGCGCGGCGATCTCGGTAAGAGCGGCGACTTTTAGCGTCGCGCCGCCTCATCCGTCATGCTGCGCATGACACCCTCTCCCGCTTCGCGAGAGAAGGGAACGCGCGCCCCCCTTCTCCCGCGAAGCGGGAGCGAACGAATGCTTCGCATTCGTCTTGGGAAGGGGGCCTTCGCGTAAGCGAAGGTCGGATGAGGGGCGGCGCTGACGTCGAAAGTCGCCGCCCTCACCCCTTCGCCGTCGCCCATTCTTTCGCCGCCGTCCCAACTGCATCGCCGATCCGCTCGACGCCCCGCTCGGTCAACGCCGTCGCTAGGCCGCTCAGAATCTCGCCGATCAGCCTCGGCCCGCGATAGATCAGCGCCGTATAGAGTTGCACCAGGCTGGCGCCCGCTTCGATCTTGCCGAGCGCGGCCGGCGCGCCGTCGATTCCTCCGCAGCCGATCAGCGCGAGGGCGCCTTCGGCGCGCACAAAACACCGCGCCAGCGTTCGCGTCGACAAATCGAACAGCGGCCGGCCCGAAAGCCCGCCGGTCTCTTTCGCGCGCGGGCCCGTCAAACTTGCGGGACGGCCAATCGTCGTATTCGACACGATCATGCCGTCGATGCCGCGCGCGCGCGCGATCGCGACAATATCGTCAAGCGTCGCCTCATCGACGTCGGGCGCAATCTTCACGAGCACGGGGCGGGCAATCGCGCAGGCCTCCCGCGTGTCGATCACGCGCGCGATCAGTTCGTCGAGCGCGCCGCGCTGTTGCAGATCGCGCAGGCCCGGCGTGTTGGGCGAGGAGATGTTGATCGTAAAGTAGCTCGCGACATCGGCGAAGGTCCGGACGCCCAGCACATAGTCGGCGATGCGGTCGGTCGAATCCTTATTTGGCCCGATATTGACGCCGATAATTCCTCGCGGACGGCTCCGCGAAAGGCGCGCATGGGCCGCCTCATAACCTTCATTATTGAAGCCGAGGCGATTGATGAGCGCCCCGTCTGTCGGCAGGCGAAACAGTCGCGGGCGCGGATTGCCCGGCTGAGGGAGCGGCGTCAGCGTGCCGACCTCGACAAAGCCGAACCCGGCCCCCAGCAGCCCGCGCGCGATTTCCGCGTTCTTGTCGAAACCCGCCGCCATGCCGAGCGGATTGCCGAAGGCGAGGCCAAAGGCCTTCACATTGAAGCGCGGATCGCTCGGCTCAGATGTCGCGGCCGGCGCCAGCCTTAAGACGGCGATCGCGGCGCGATGGGCGGTCTCTGGCTCCAGCCGCAACAGGAGAGGCAGCGCCAGCGCGCCGAGCGCGCGCATCATACGTCAAAATTTCCAAAAATATGGCGCCCGTCCGCGTCCAACGGCAGCGCGCGCGCCCATCGAACCGCCGAGAGCGGCAGGGGGCCATAGAGATGTGGAAACAGCGCGCCGCCCCTCGACGGCTCCCAGCGTAAAGCCGCTCCCAAAGCGTCGGCGTCGACCGCCGCCAGAACAAGGTCGCGGCGTCCTGCAAACCATTTGGCAGCGGTCCCAGCGGCTTGAAGAGCGGCCGAAAAATGAATGTAGCCGTCGGCGCGATCGATTGCCGCACCTTCGAAGACGCCCGCCGCCTGCGCCAAGCGCCATTCCTCGGCGCCGACAATCTTGAAAATGAGATTCATGCGCGTCCCGCGCGTCAATCCTGCAACATGCGCTTGAGCAGCTCAAGCTCTTCGTTGAGGGATCGATCCGCGTGCGACAGGCCCTCGATCTTGCGCACCGCGTGCAAAACGGTTGTGTGGTCGCGCCCGCCAAAGCGGCGGCCGATCTCGGGCAGCGAGCGAAGCGTCAGCGTTTTGGCCAGATACATTGCGATCTGCCTGGGCTTGACGACGGTGGCGGTGCGGCGCGACGACAAAATATCGGCGCGCGTCACGCTGTAATGGCTGGCGACGAGCTTTTGAATGTCTTCGATTTTCACCCGCTTGGGTTCGCGCGTGCGCACGAGGTCGCGGATCGCAATCTCCGCCGTCTCGACGCTGAGCGCCGCGCCCGTCAGCGTCGTATGGGCGAGCAGGCGATTGACCGCGCCGTCGAGATCGCGCCCGTTGGAATTGATGGAGCGCGCGACAAAGGCGAGCACGGTCGGCGAGACCTCGAAATTCGGTTGCGTCGCTTGCGCGGCGCCGATGCGGGCCTCGAGGATTTTGATGCGCAGCGGCTCATCGAGAGCGCCCATTTCGACACAGAGGCCGCCAGCCAGACGCGAGCGCACGCGCTCCTCCAACGCCTCAAGATCGCCGGGCGGTCGATCGGCGGCGACCACGACCTGTCTCCCCGCGTCGACCAGCGCATTGAGCGCGTGGCAGAACTCGGTCTGGATCGACTTGCCCTGGAGGAATTGGGCGTCGTCGAAGATCAAAAGGTCGATCGAGCGCAGGCTTTCCTTGAATGCGATCGCCGTCTGCGCCTTGAGCGCGGCGACGAAGCCATACATGAATTTCTCGGCGGTGAGATAAATGACGCGCCGTCCCTGGCTGACCGCCGAATGGGCGAGCGCCTGCAGCAGATGCGTTTTGCCGAGTCCGACCGCGGCGTGAATATAGAGGGGACTGAAGGCGGGCAATTGTCCCGATTTGGCCTCGATGATGCGCTGGGCGGCCGAATAGGCGAGCTGGTTCGAGCGCCCGACAAGAAATGTCGAAAACGTCAGTCGTCGATCCAGCGGCGAGCCGGAAAGCGAATCTTGCGCGATCGCGCCATCGTTCCGTCGCGCCGGCGCTCGGCCGGCCACCGCTTCCTGCGGCGGCGCGACGCTGGGTCCCGCGAGATGGGGCGCGTTGCGCGCGGCGTCGCGAATCATAGCGGGGCCGGCAGCGCAAGCTGGAGAATGCGTCGAGGAGCGCACCGAAATGGCCAAGCCCGAAATTCCGCCGATCTCGCTGTTCAACGCCGCAAGGATGCGGTCGACGTAATGGGACTCAATCCAACTCTTGAGAAAACGGGTCGGCACCGTGAAGCGGGCCTGCCCATTGGCGAAAGCTTCCAATTCGAGCCTCCCGAACCAACTTGTGAAAATATCCTCGCCAAGTTCGGCTCGCAGACGAGAGCCGCAACGCTTCCAGGGTTCTTCGAGGCCGTGAGATTTTGGAGGGGACGAAAGCGGATCAACACCCATGATGGCGTATGACATTTTCTGATTCTTTTCTGTATCGGGCGGAGCGCGGTCGCAAAGCCAGCCGCAAGGAAATCAAAGGAGGAAGCAACAGTTCAGGACTGCGCCCAGGGCAGGCCGCGGGCTTTCCAGCCGTCGACGGCGCCGCGTTTCCGCTTATCATCGAGCGGTCCTTCAAAGCCTTCCGCAATATTATAGCAATGCGCTTGCCCCGCTTGGGTCAGCGCGGCCGCTGCGGCGCGCGAACGCACGCCCGAACGGCACAAGAACAATATTGGCGCCGCGGCGGGAACCCCGCGCGCGCGCAAAATCTCCATGAGACGGGTCGTAAAATCGGGCGAAACTTTCATCGAGGGAAATTCCTGCCATTCGACAAAAAACGTCTCCTTGCCGATGCCCGACAAATCCGGCGCTCCGACATAAGACCATTCCGCCTTGGTGCGAACATCGACCAGGACTGACGATTTATCCCCCTCCAGCATCGAATAAGCATCTGTGACGGATACATCCCCGGCATATCCGTTAGACAATTGGGCAATCATGGCCTCTCCCTCACAGCCCGCACTGTGCTTGATTTTGTCGCCAAATAATGTTCTTTAAGATGAAAACGCCCTGTGGCGCATTCTCAGAATTGTATCCGCAACGTATAACCGCCCGCGACAACCGGCAAATACAGCCGGCATATTGCATAATACTGACGATTTTCTATAGTGTTGAGTATTATTATTTATTCAATTTGTTGTTGCCGCTTAGTCATTGCTTCCCGTTTCAAAAATATCGCACGGGGCGTCGGCTGGAGCAACAGGGACTGTGACAAAAGTGTCTTGTTTGTGGCGACGCTGGAGCGGGCAGAATACACGTGTGCAACATGTAATATCGCAACGCCTTGATAAAGAGCAAAAGTTTTGCAGGATGCATCGCAGCAACTTTCCCTCCGGTGAACCAGCGATTTTTGCCGATCTTAAGCGAAAATTCACTCTTGAAGACGCCCGACATTAACATCCTCGCGTCTTTGCCCACAACGCCTTGAATTAAGGACGTTTTAAATGCTCGGCCACAATTGGCGCCGAAGCTCATAAATCTGTTGTAATTTTGTCGCATTAAGAGAAATTCATTCCGCCGCCGAAACCGGAATGGGCCTCCGCGCCGCAGCGCCGAGCGTGGTCTTTTTAATAGGACAGGCCAGGAGCGTACACGAAGGAGAGGCCGGTTGGAAGACTGGAGCGCGACCCAATACCTGCACTTCGAAGCGGAGCGAACGAGACCCGCATATGATCTCCTAGGCCGCGTTCCCGGCGGCGCGAAGGCGCGCATTGCCGATCTTGGTTGCGGTCCCGGCAATTCGACCGAACTCCTGGCCAATAGATTTCCAGGCGCCGACATTCTCGGGCTGGATTCGTCCGACGATATGCTGGCCAAGGCGCGGCTGCGGCTGCCGAACAGGCGGTTTGAAAAGACCGATGTCGCGCTTTGGCGCGGCGGCGACCGGCTCGACCTCATCTTCGCCAATGCGGTTCTTCATTGGGTTCCCGGCCATATCGATCTGATGGTTCGCCTGACGGCCCAATTGATGCCGGGCGGCTGTCTGGCCGTGCAGATGCCGGACAATTTCGACTAACCCTCGCATGTTCTCATGCGCAAAGTCGCAATGCGGGCGCCGTTCAAGGACAAGCTCGGTGGCGCGAACGCGGCGCGCGAGGCGATCGGCGCTTTCGTCGATTATTATGCGGCGCTGGTCGGCGATTGCGCGATGATCGACATTTGGCGCACGATCTATGTCCATGCCCTGGCCGGTCCCGACGCCATTGTCGAATGGGTCAAGGGCACGGGCCTGCGGCCATTCCTCGCGCCGCTCGATTCACGCGAGACCGAGGCTTTCCTCGCCCAATATCGCGAAGAGATCGCCGCGGCCTATCCGCCTCTTGCGGATGGGCGCGTGCTGCTGCCTTTTCCGCGCCTATTCATCGTCGCCGCTCGCCGCGCGCCGTCCCGAATCCTTGGTTAATGATTCCTTAACGCTGGGGGCGCAGACTCCGTCCGAGAGGCAAAAGGACAGGCCGTGACGATTTCGCATTTTCGTTTGGCGCTGGCGACGCTTCTGATCGGCGTTGCCATGGGCGACGGCGCTTTGGCGCAGGATCAAGGCAGCCTCGATCCCGTCCCGCTGCCCCCGCTCGCCAATCCCAGCGATCCTTCGCTTCCAGCCAAACAACTATTTGGCCGCGCTTTGACGCCGACGGAATTGCAATCGCGGTCGATCGGCTTTTATGCGCGCGGCTGTCTGGCCGGCGCCAAGGCGCTGCCGGTCGATGGCGAGACGTGGCAGGTGATGCGCCTGTCGCGCGATCGCAACTGGGGCCATCCGGCGATGATCGCCTTTCTCGAGCGATTCTCGAAGAAGGCCGCCGCGCAAGGCGTCTGGCCCGGCATTCTGGTGGGCGATATTTCGCAGCCGCGCGGCGGCCCGATGCTGACCGGCCACGCCTCGCATCAGGTCGGCCTCGACGCTGACATCTGGCTGACCCCCATGCCCGACCGCACCCTCACGCGCAGCGAGCGCGAAGAAATGTCGGCCGTCAATATGGTGACCGACGACGGATTGAGCGTCGATCCCGCGCATTGGACGCCGCGTCAAGCCGATATCATCAAGGCGGCCGCCGAAGAGCCCGACGTCGAGCGCATCTTCGTCAATCCCGCGATCAAGAAGGCTTTATGCGAAATCGCGCGCGGCGCGCCCTGGATGACCAAAGTACGCCCCTATTGGGGGCATAATTACCATTTCCATGTCCGCATCGCCTGCCCGGCGGGCGAGACGAGTTGCCAGGCGCAAGAACCGGTTCCGCCGGGCGACGGATGCGACAAATCGCTGGCCTGGTGGTTCACCGACGAAGTGTTGCACCCGAAGGTCGATCCGAACGCCAAGCCGAGGCCGCCGCTAACCCTCGCCCAAATGCCACCCGAATGTCGGCAAGTGGTGCTGGAGAAGTGAGGAGGAGCTGAGGCGGATGTTATCGAATGCGCCCTTCATCGTCGCCACATCGCCGCACAGACCCGGCAAGGCGCGCAAAGCGACCGCCGAAGGCGGCTCGGACCCTTGACGGAGAGCGCGGCGAAGGCGGCGCTCCACGGCGCGAAATGGTGGATCAAACTCGATCGCACCTTCGAAGAATATGCCGCCTGCTCCCTACTACTTCCCCGTTCCACCATGCGCTTCGCTCGCCTTGGCGTGGCCAAGCCGGTCCGCGAGGGCCAGGATCAGCGTCGACACGACAAAGGTCAGGTGGATGCCGGTCAGGAAATAGAGGTCGCGGTCCGATTCATGGTCGACCTCCATATAAGATTCCAGCAGCTTGATCGCCGAAATGGCGACGATCGAGGACATCAATTTGAGTTTGAGCTCGCTGAAGTCGATGCTCGCCATCCATTGCGGCCAGTCCTGATGTTCGCTGGCGTCGATGCGCGAGACGAAATTCACATAGCCCGAAAAGATCACGATCACGATCAGCGACGCCGTCAGCGTCAGATCGACGATGGCGAGCACCCCAAGGATGACGCCCGCTTCCGTCAGATTGGCGAACCCGGCGCCAAGGTCCCAGACGCGCTGGCCCGCCTTGCCGAGCAGCGCCAGCAGGCCTAGCGCAAGCGCGAAATAGAATGGCGTCAGCAGCCAGCGGCTCGCGAATAAGACTCGCTCAAGAACGCGTTCGATCATGGGGCCAAATCCGGGAGATTTTCAGGCATCTTGCCCGATCGGACCCGCGGCGGGCAAGCGGAGCCCGATAACCAGCTTATAGGCAAGCATGCCGATCGCCATCGCCGCGACAAAGACGAGCGCGCGCGGATTGAGGAAGCCGACATTGACGACGCCGGGGCCCGGGCAGATCCCAGCCAGGCTCCAGCCGATTCCGAAAATAAGGCTGCCGACGACCAATGGCCGATCGATCGCGCGGGCCGTCGGCATCTGCATGGGCTCGCCATTGAGGGCGGCCGTTCGACGCTTCGCGAAGCTGAACGCAACCAGTCCGATCGCGATCGCGCCGCCCATGACAAAGGCGAGTGAAGGATCCCATAGCCCGGCAAGATCGAGAAAGCCCAGCACTTTGGCCGGCTCCGTCATACCGGAAACGCAGAGGCCGATTCCAAAGACCAGGCCGACGGCGAGAGAGAGGATGTTGCGCATGATTTTCCTGAAAAGCCGATCCTCAGCTCAAGACATGGCGGACGACGAATACAGTCGCAAAGCCGCTCAACATGAACAATGCGGTCGCGGCGATCGAGCGCGGCGACAGGCGGGACAGGCCGCAGACGCCATGGCCGCTCGTGCAGCCTGATGCCAGCCGCGTCCCGAAGCCGACCAGCAGACCGGCGAGGATCAGCGCGGGCCAGGAGGTCTCGATCAGCGGCGCCCTGGCCACCGAAAACAGCATGAGAAGGCTGGGCGCCAGCAACAGGCCGGCGATCAGCCAAAGCCGCCAGCCGACGTCGCCGGGACGGGGGTCCACCGCGCCGCCCAGAATGCCCGCCGCGCCCATAATACGCCCCGCGCCGAGGATGAGGATGCCCGCCGCCAGCCCGATGAGGAGCCCGCCGCTGAGCGACGCCCAAGGCGTAAAATGCGCCCAATCGAGAGTCATGGTCAGCTCCTTATTTCTACTTAGTCTATGGAATGAACCGTCGGCGTTCAAGCCACATTCGTATGCGCATATTTCTCCAGCAGCCGATGCGGTTTTTTAAGCGCGTCGCGGCGGAAGGGATCGCCGAGTTCCTGGGTGACCATGACCTCGATGATGGTGGTCTTGCCGTGCTTTTGCGCGTCGCAGGCTTTGTCCAGCGCCTCGCCGACATCACCCAGCTTATCGACCGTCGCGCCCTCGGCCCCCAAAGACCGGGCGACTTCTGCCCAACTCGGGTTGGAGGTTCACTCCGAGGAAGCGATTCGCGTAAAAATCGACCTGGTTCTTCTTCTCGGCGCCCCATTGCTTGTTGTGGAACACGACGGCGGTGACGGGAATGTCCTCGCGCACACAAGTGAGGATTTCGCCAAAGCTCATGCCAAACGCGCCGTCGCCGACATAGGCGACCGCTGGACGCTTGGGCGAGGCGACCTTGGCGCCGATAATGGTCGGCAGCGCATAGCCGCAATTGCCAAAGCTCATCGCCGCAAACATCGAATTGGGTTGTTTGAAGCGCAGGTAGGAATTGGAGACCGAGCAGATATTGCCGATGTCGGTCGAGACCATCGCGTCCTGCGGCATCGCCTTTTCTAGCTCGCGCAACATTTGGCGCGGGTGCATATGGGGCGAGTCCTTGGAAACCTCCCTCGACCAATCGTCGTTCTCCTGCGTCCATTCATCGAGTTCGCGTTCCCAGTCCTGCTTTTCGCGGGCGACGCGGGCCAGACGCTGCTTCCCATTGGCGGTGGATTCAAGGCGGCGATTGGCGAGCCGATAAGACAAGGCCTTCGCGGCCTCCTTGGCGTCGCCGACGATGCCGACCGAAATCTGCTTGACGAGGCCGAGCATGCGATGATCGCAGTCGACCTGGATGATCTTCGCCCCCTTGGGCCAATAATCGAGGCCATGCTGGGGCAAGGTGCCGAATGGCCCGAGCCGCGGGCCCAGCGCCAGCACGACATCGGCCTCGGCGATGAGCTTCATCGCCGCTTTCGAGCCCTGATACCCGAGCGGGCCGGCCCAGAGCGGGTGGTCGCTCGGAAACGAATCATTGTGCAGATAGGAGTTGACGACCGGCGCCTGCAATTGCTCGGCGAGTTGCACCGCCTCGCGCACCCCGTCGGCGAAAATGACCCCGCCGCCCGACACGATTACCGGAAATTTCGCCTCCGCCAAAAGATCGGCCGCCTCATCGAGGCTTTCGTCCGCGCCAGCGCCACGCAGGATTTTTTTGGGACTTAGGATTTCGTAATCCGCCTCGCCGTAGAAATTATCGCGCGGAATGTTGAATTGCGTCGGGCCGCGCTCGGAGGCCGCCATATCAAAGCAACGGGCGAGCAATTCGGCCACGCGCGGATGCTTGGCGACATGCGCCTGATATTTGGTGATTTTGGAGAAGATCGGCAATTGCTCGGTCTCCTGGAAACCGCCAAGGCCGATTCCGCCGGTTCCCGTTTCCGGCGTGATCGCAACGACGGGCGTATGCGCCCAATAGGCGGCGGCGATCGCGGTGACGAAATTGGTGATGCCCGGTCCGTTCTAAGCGATGCAGACGCCGCAGCGCCCCGATACGCGCGAATAGCCGTCCGCCATATGGGCGGCGCCCTGTTCATGGACGGTCGGAATGAATCTTATGCCCGCGGTCGGGAACAGATCCAGCGCATCCATATAGGCCGAGCCGACAATGCCGAAGACATCGGTGACGCCTTGGGCGACCAGCGTCTCGACAAAGGCTTCGCTGGCGGACATGCGCGGCATCGGGTTTTTTCCCCTGGAGATTGGCTTTGCGTTCGTCGGCGTCATGCCATCGCCGTGTTCGCCGTCAAGGTCAAGCGGCTAAGGGTTGGCTCCGAACCGCGAGCGTTCCGTTAGGGCTGGGTGTTTGGCGGGCGCGCTTAGCGAGGAGCAAGGCGACCCGCCGGGCGCCGCCGTAAGCCGATTTCACCGTCCCTCGCCGGCTCCCGGCGGCAGAAGCGATGGAGAGACCGGGTTGGAGGTCGGCGCCCGGGCGCCGTCGGTCTGCGGCGATGGTTGACGGCTGGCCATGAAAAATTGAGCGCTCAGCAGGAGGGTCATGAACATCACGAACAGAAGCGTCTGCGACCTTGTCGCGACGCCGGATTTGAGCGCCGGGTGTTCCGGAGAGGCGTTGGAATTCTCCCGCCGCGGCAATAAGGCGATCAGGCGAGCGGCGATCGTTCGTGGATCCGGCTGCCCCGGCGGCCGGTCGGGCAGCGCGGCGATCAACGAGGTCATTTTCTCGGTCGCCGCCTCCGCCGACATGCGGGAAAACTTGGCCGCCTCCGCCCAGGGATCGACATCCGACCGCGCCAACGCGGAGAGGACGCTAAGCAGCATCCCATTCTTTTCGTCGCCAATCGGCGCGAACAGAAAGGCGTCAAATTCGGATCGAAGACGAGAAACCGAAGCGGAATGCATTGTCGCCATCACCGGGCCTGATCGCCTCTGTCCAACGAAATCGGCGGAAGAGAGGGCGCCGCTGTCGCGTCTGTCGGGAGCCCGACCCTATTCCACGGCGACGCGCTGCGTCAGAGTCGGAAACTACTCAGACGGCAATCATAGGCGCGAAAATGGTCGTTTTGAAAATTTCAGCCCCGCAGAACCCGGCCAGCGACGGCGTCAAGCTTCTTTACGAGATCGGGATCGCGCGCGTCGGGATGCGTCATGATCGCATTGTCCAACGCATGATCGGAGCCTATCGGGCAAGGCTCGTGCTCGGCCGGATGATCGCGCAGGACGCGCGCGACAAGCGCGCCGGCGCGCTGCGCGTTCTCGTGCACCACTTTCACGACAGCCGCAACGTCGACGGCGCCATGCTCCTCATGCCAGCAATCGAAATCGGTGATCATCGCGATGGTCGCGTAGGAAATCTCGGCCTCGCGGGCAAGCTTGGCCTCGGTCGCCCCCGTCATGCCGATGACGTCGGCGCCCCGCGCCTGAAAAAACAGCGACTCGGCGAGCGAAGAGAATTGCGGCCCTTCGATGCAGACATAGGTTCCGCCGAAATGGCAGGCGATATTCTCGGCGCCCGCGGCCTCGGCGATACGGCGCTGCAGGCGCGGGGCGACCGGAAGGGCCATCGAGACATGCGCGACGCAGCCGTTGCCGAAAAAGCTCGTCTCGCGCCGATAGGTGCGGTCGTCGAACTGTTCGACCAGCACGAACAGGCCGGGATAGAACTCGCGCCTGAAGGAGCCGCAGGCCGAAAGCGAAATAATATCGGTGACGCCAGCTCGCTTCAGCGCGTCGATATTGGCGCGGTAATTGATGCCCGAAGCCGACAGCCGATGCCCTCGTCCATGTCTGGCCAGAAACACCGCCTCGGTCGAACCAATCCTGCCAAGACGCAAATGGTCGGAGGGCTCGCCCCAGGGAGTCGCGACTTTCTCCTCGCGCAAATCCGTCAGAGCCTCGAGATTGTAGACGCCCGAGCCGCCGATGATGCCGACAATCGCCTTGGTCATTCGCGTGGGCTCCGGTTTCGTCCACCCATTATCGTCGAGCGCCGCAGGGCGATCACCGCGAAGTTGAGAAAACCGCGCCGAGAAAAGAAGCGGGCCGCATATGGCCCGCTCCAAGGAGATTTGCGGTGCGCCCGCGCGCCGCGCCGCCTAATGAATCTTGGCCCAAACCTTCTTCTTCACGAGATAAAGCAGGCCGGCGAAAACAATCAGAAAAATCATGACCCGCAAACCGGTCTTCTTGCGCTCGACGAGCGTTGGCTCGGCCGCCCAATACAAAAAGGCGGTCACGTCCTGCGCATAATTGTCGAGCTTGGCCGGCGTGCCGTCGGTATATTCCACCGCGTCATCGGCGATCGGTTGCGGCATTGCGATCTTATGGCCGGGAAAATAGAGGTTCCAGCTCGGATCTTTCGAGTTCGTATAGCCGGTCAAGATGGCGTGGATGTAATCGGCGCCGACCTCCTGATATTGCACGAACGGCAGCGCGTCGAAGATGAACCAGGGAAAGCCGCGCTCGTATTTGCGCGCCTTGGCCAGCACCCACATGTCCGGCGGCTCCTTGCCGAAAGTGGCGGCGGCGGCTTCCGGATTGGGATAGGCGTCGGGCGGGGGAATGAGGTCGGAGGGAATGCCGGGACGTTTGAATATCTCGCCTTTATCGTTCGGCGTATCGTTGGTGACCTGATAGGTCGCCGCCAGCGCCTTGATCTGGGCTTCGCTGAAGCCCGGTCCGCTGGGATCGCTGAGCGTGCGGAACGGAATGCTCAGCCGATGGCAATTGCCGCAGATCTCGCGATAGATCTTAAAGCCGCGCTGCAACTGCGCCTGATCGTAACCGCCGAAAAATCCGGAGAAGCTCCAGCTCTGCCGCGGGGGCGAAGGTTGCGAGGCTTCGTCAGCGGCGTTGTCGCCGGGCGTCGGCGCGCCTTGGTTGGCATTCGGCGCCGCGGCGGCCTTGGCCGGGGTTGGCGCGGTAGCCGCGCTTGGAGCGGGAGCGGCGGCTGGAGCGGCAGGCGCCGGCGCAGCGTCGTCCGCGCGCGAGACCGCGCCAAGCGCCAGCAGGACCGCGACCGCTGCCGGAGCGAGGGCGATGTTTTTGAAACGGATCATGTGCATTTTCCTTGAGCGATCGGTTTCAAATCATTCGGCGGGCTGCGCCGCCGGCGCGCCGCTGGCCAATACCGCATCGGCAATGGAGGCCGGCAGCGGTTTGGTCTTTTCGAACAGCCCAAGCAGAGGCAAGACGACGAGAAAGAACGCGAAATAGCAGAAGGCGAGGAGCCGAGCGGCCAACGTCGTGCTGTCCGACACTTCCTGCGAGCCGAGCCAGCCAAGACCGATGCAATCTGCGACAAAGGCCCAGAAGAACACGCGGAATACCGGGCGATATTTCGCCGATTTGACGGGCGACGTGTCCAGCCACGGCAGGAAGGCGAGAAGCGCTATGGCGCCGAACAAGCAGACGACGCCGAGCAGCTTGTTGGGGATGGCGCGCAAAATCGCATAGAACGGCAGCAGGTACCATTCCGGCACGATATGGGCAGGCGTCACCAACGGATTGGCGTTGTTGTAATTGTCGGCGTCGCCTAGGTAGTTGGGAATGTAGAAGACAAACCAAGCGTAAACGATCAGGAACACCGCCAGGCCGAACGCATCCTTAAGCGTCGCATAAGGCGTGAAAGCGACGGTGTCGCGCTCGACATTCTTCACTTCGACGCCGTCTGGATTGTTCTGGCCGACCACATGAAGCGCCCAGACATGCAGGCCGACGACGCCAGCGATCATGAAGGGCAAGAGATAATGCAGCGAGAAGAAGCGGTTAAGCGTCGCGTTATCGATGGCGTAGCCGCCCCACAGCCATATCGCAACGCTCTTGCCGACGACCGGGATCGCCGTGAACAGGTTGGTGATGACCGTCGCGCCCCAGAAGCTCATTTGGCCCCAGGGAAGCACATAACCCATGAAGGCGGTCGCCATCATCAAGAGGTAGATGATCACCCCGAGAATCCACAAAACCTCGCGCGGCGCTTTGTAGGACCCGTAATAAATGCCCCGGAAAATATGCATGTAGACGGCGAGGAAGAACATCGACGCGCCATTGGAGTGCAAATAGCGCATCAGCCAGCCATAATTGACGTCGCGCATGATGTGTTCGACTGAACTGAACGCCATGGTCGATTCGGGCGTGTAATGCATCGCGAGCACGACGCCCGTCACGATCTGGGCAACCAGCATGAACGAAAGAATGGCGCCAAACGTCCACATATAATTGAGATTGCGGGGGACGGGGAAGACAACGAACGAAGAATGGACCAGCCCTACAATGGGCAGACGGTTTTCAAACCAGCGACCGAGAGCGCTTTTGGGGACGTAAGTCGAAGATCCGCTCATGACTTTGGTTCTCTAGAGACGAGACTGGCAGGATTTAGGGAAGAAACGACACCGGGCCGGAGCCCCCAAGATCAACCGATCCGCACTTTCGTGTCGGACAGGAACGCATATTCGGGAACTTCGAGATTGAGCGGCGCCGGTCCCTGGCGAATGCGTCCAGAGGTGTCGTAGACCGACCCATGGCACGGGCAGAACCAGCCGTCATATTTGCCTTGATGGCCCAGCGGCACACAACCGAGATGAGTGCAAATGCCTATCACGACCAGCCAAGGCGCCTTTTTGACGCGCTCCGCGTCGGTCTGCGGATCGCGCAATTCGCTGATCGGCGTGCTGACCGCCTCCTCGATCTCCTTGGGGGTGCGATGGCGAATGAATACCGGCTTGCCGCGCCATTTGACCGTGACGATCTGGCCTTCCTGGATCGCGCTTATGTCGACCTCGATCGCGGCCAAGGCCAGCGTCGCAGCGTCAGGGTTCATTTGATCGATCAACGGCCAGACGACCGCGCCAACCCCCACCGCGCCCACGGCGCCGGTGGCCAAAAACAGAAAATCTCTGCGGTTCTGATCGACGATTGCCGCGCCTGACAAATGAACCCCCAATTTCCCGGTCGCGCTTCGCCCTTTTGGGCGATTGCGCGAGGCCACTCGAGCCGCATTTGGATGCGTCCCAAAACGAATAGTCCCAGGCGCCAACGGCGCCCAGACAAGCTAAAACTCACGCGCCCCAGACGCGCGTCCCGAGCCCATCGTTTGCGGCTATTTCGCACCCTTCGCTTTGGTTGTCCATAGTCCCATCGGGCGACCGGGCGCGGCTTGTCGTCACGGTTCGCGGCATGCAGGGGCGGGCCAATCGCCGCTCTCCCGTGGAGGCGCTGGAATCCAAGCTTTCCCTTTTTCTCCACTCGCTCTACATGCGGGAGCGATGGATTTGCCCGCCGCTCCTCTTTGGCTCGCGCTTTACGAGCCCGACATTGCCCAGAATACAGGCGCCATGCTGCGCACCTGCGCCTGTTTCGGGATCAAGGCGGCGATTATCGAACCTGCGGGCTTTCCCGTCTCCGATCGTCATTTCCGCCGTTCGGGCATGGATTATCTCGACCATGTCGAGATCGAACGCCATGTTTCATGGGGCGCTTTTTCGCAATGGCGACGCGTCAATGGAAAGAGACTGGTGCTGCTGACGACCAAGGCGGAAGAGACCCTGCGGGACTTCGCCTTCCGCGGAGGGGACGTCATCATGGTGGGACGCGAATCGGCGGGCGTGCCGCAGGCGGTGCATGACGAGGCCGACGCGCGCGTCCGCATCGCCATTCGGCCCGCCATGCGCTCGCTCAATGTCGGCGTCGCGGCGGCGCTGGCGCTCGGCGAGGCGATGCGCCAAATAGGTCGCGCTGAGGGAGCGGCACGATGACGCATGCAATGCTAGAGGCGCGCAAACTCGCCGCCAGCGCCTGGTTCGAGGGCCTGCAGGTCAAAGTGATCGCCGCTCTCGAAAAGCTCGAGGACGAGGCGCCGGGCCCGTTCGCGCCGGACGCGCAAACGCCGGGTCGATTCGTGGTCAAGCCGTGGACGCGCATCGACCATTCTGGCGCGCCCGGCGGGGGCGGTCGCATGGCGATGCTGAACGGGCGCGTCTTCGAGAAGGTTGGAGTCCATATCTCCACTGTATTTGGGACCTTCGCTCCGGAATTTGCGGGCCAGATCCAGGGCGCGGAGGCCTATCCGCGCTTTTGGGCGGCCGGCATTTCGCTGATCGCCCATCCCCGCAACCCGCATGTTCCGGCCGTGCATATGAACACCCGCTTCGTCGCCACGACGAAGCATTGGTTTGGCGGCGGCGCGGATTTGACGCCGACGCTCGATCGGCGCCGCGTTCAGGGCGATTCCGATGCGCAGGCTTTTCATGGCGCGATGGGTGACTTATGCGCGCGCCATTCCGGCGTCGCCTCCTACGCCAGATTCAAGGAATGGTGCGACGAGTATTTCTATCTCAAGCACCGTCAGGAGCCGCGCGGAATCGGCGGCATATTTTATGATTATCTCGATTGCCCCGCAGATCCCGAGATATTCGATGCCAATTTCGCTTTCACCAGGGATGTCGGGGAGACTTTCGCGAAAATCTATCCGGCGATCGTGCGCGCCAATTTCGCCACGCCCTGGAGCGAGGGCGAGCGCGAAGAACAGCTGGTGCGGCGCGGCCGCTATGTCGAATTCAACCTGCTATACGATCGCGGCACGATCTTTGGGCTGAAGACTGGCGGCAATGTCGATTCCATCCTGTCCTCCATGCCACCCGTCGTGAAATGGCCATAAGAAGCCGTTTCGTCTACTAAAAGAGGACGTCGTCAATGGTCGCGACTCGTCTGTCCGGGATGGGTTCGCGACGGGGGAAACGAAGATTTGAACGAGAAAACGCGCATTCTCATCGCCGACGATCATCCGTTGGTCCTGGGCGCCCTGCGGCAGGCCTTGACCGGCGCCATCAAAGGCGCGGAGATTTTCGAGGCGGCCGATCTCGAAAGCCTATCCGCGATCCTCGACAAGACGCCCGATATGGATCTTGTGCTCTTGGACCTGTCCATGCCGGGGGTGAGGGGATTTTCCGGGTTGATGTATCTGCGCGCGCAGCACGCCAGCGTGCCGGTCATCGTCGTTTCGGCCAACGAGGATCGCGCGGTGATGCGTCATTGCATCGATTTTGGCGCGTCCGGCTATATCCCGAAATCGCTCGACATCGAGACGATGCGCGCCGCAGTGCGCGCGGTGCTTGACGGGGGACGATGGACGCCGCCCGATCTCGATCTATCGACTCCCGACGATTCCAGCGCCCTGGTGCGCCGCCTTTCGTCGTTGACGCCCCAGCAGGTGCGTGTGCTGATGATGCTGTCGGAAGGGCTGCTCAACAAGCAGATCGCCTATGAGCTTTCGGTGTCCGAGGCGACGATCAAGGCGCATGTTTCGGCGATCCTGCAGAAGCTTGGCGTCGAAAGTCGCACGCAGGCGGTGATTGCCGCCGCCAATATCGAAAGAGGTCAATGGCCCGCCAAACCGCAATGAAAACATCGCGCGCCATGGGGCCGTTGCGCCGGCCCGCGCCGCCAAACTAGACTGACAACTAAAGGCAGGGGCGCTTGAGATGATCCGCACCATTGAAACAAAGCCATTCGCCGACCAGAAGCCCGGCACGTCAGGCCTGCGCAAGAAGGTTCCGGTCTTCCAGCAGACCAATTATGTCGAGAATTTCGTGCAGTCGATATTCGATTCGCTGGAGGGCTTTGCCGGCAAGATGCTCGTGGTCGGCGGCGACGGGCGCTATTACAATCGCGAGGCGATACAGAAAGTCATCAAGATCGCCGCGGCGAACGGATTTGGCCGGCTCGTCATCGGCAAAGGCGGCATTCTCTCCACGCCGGCCGTTTCCTGCCTCATCCGCGGCCGCGCGGCGTTCGGCGGCATCATCTTGTCGGCAAGCCACAATCCGGGCGGCCCGAATGGCGATTTCGGCATCAAATACAATATCGGCAATGGCGGACCCGCGCCCGAGAAGATCACCGATGCGGTGTTTGCCCGCTCCAAGGCGATCGAGCGCTATAAAATCGCCGATGCGCCCGACGTCGATCTCGATGTGATCGGCGCGACGATGGTCGAGGGCGCCAGCGTCGAAATTGTCGATTCCGTCAGCGAATATTCAGCGCTGATGAAGACGCTATTCGATTTTGACGCGATCCGCGCCTTGTTCGCCTCCGGCTTTCGCATGCGCTTTGACGCGATGCACGCGGTGACCGGCCCCTATGCGCACGCCATTCTCGAGGGCGAACTTGGCTCAGGCGCCAACACGGTCGTCAACGGCACGCCTTTGCCCGATTTTGGCGGCCATCATCCCGACCCCAACCTCACCTACGCCAAGGAGCTCTACGATCTCCTGATGTCGCCGCAGGCGCCCAATTTCGGCGCGGCTTCCGACGGCGACGGCGATCGCAATCTCATCATCGGGCGCGGCATTTTCGTAACCCCCTCCGATTCGCTGGCGATGTTGGCGGCCAACGCCCAATATGCGCCGGGCTACGCCAAGGGACTGGCGGGCATCGCCCGCTCGATGCCGACCAGCGCCGCCGCCGACCGCGTCGCCGCCAGGCTCGGCGTGAAATGCTACGAGACGCCGACGGGGTGGAAGTTCTTCGGCAACCTGCTCGACGCTGGGCTGGCGACCCTCTGCGGCGAAGAGAGTTCGGGCACGGGCTCGAACCATCTGCGCGAGAAGGACGGCCTGTGGGCGGTGCTGTTATGGCTCAACATTCTGGCCAAGCGGCGCATATCCGTGCTGGATCTCGCGCGCGAACATTGGTCGATCTATGGGCGCAATTATTACACGCGCCACGACTATGACGAGATTGATCTTTCCGCCGCCAACGGCCTGATGGAGGCCTTGCGCGGCCAGCTTGCGACATTGCCGGGGACAAGCCATGGCGCGCTTAAGATCCAGGCCGCCGACGACTTCGAATATCACGATCCCGTCGATGGCTCCGACACCAAGGCGCAGGGCGTGCGCCTGCTGTTCGAGGGCGGATCGCGCATCGTCTACCGGCTGTCCGGCACGGGAACGGCGGGGGCGACGCTGCGCGTCTATATCGAGAATTATGTGCCGGAAACCGGCGATCTGGCGCAGGAAACACAGAGCGCGCTGGCCGATCTCATCGCGCTGTCGCGGGAGCTCGCCGGCATCGAGCCGCGCACCGGGCGCAAGGCGCCGAGCGTCGTGACCTGACGCGCGCGACGGCGGCGGATCGGATTTGGAAATGTCTTGGAATGCACGGGCAAGACGCGGATTCGATAAATCTCGATCGGCTCGACCTGTGTGAAATCAAGGCGTTACAAAACACATAAGTCGGACGTCCAAATATTTTCCAAGCTTTTTCCAAACATTTGTTTGGGCGGTTTATTGGATATCAATAGGTTAATACCAGAACTCTGAAAGCCTGACTCGTCGGGGTCTTTTCAAATCAGCTTTGCTCTGATTCAAGGCGGCGAACGAAGGAGGTTCGTCATGCCCATTCCGCTTCGAGCTGATTTTGAC
>Ga0182024_10001569_pt1 | contig 58565 bp, 46 predicted proteins | sample P32metaG_FD_120480 | JGI IMG/M metagenome (GOLD analysis project Ga0182024, IMG submission 120480) | Permafrost microbial communities from Stordalen Mire, Sweden - P3-2 metaG (Illumina Assembly) | ecosystem: Environmental > Terrestrial > Soil > Wetlands > Permafrost | place: Sweden: Stordalen...
CATCTGGGCCAGCGGTCAACCCCGACCGCACCAACAGGCCGGACACATGACCGCAATCGACCAGACCCGTCCACGCTGCTACATCCTTGCGAACCAGGGGCCGTCCACACATGGATCCCGGCCGGAGTTTATCCTCGGGCCGGCCGGAGGCCGGACCCGTGGGCCGGGGTGACAATCTGGTGGCGAGGAGGTGATGGGCGGAACTCTCGCGCAGCCCGCCCTCCTCCGCATTGCCGCTGCCGCGCACGATGTCCAGCGAGTCGTCGGAACCGTCGGTCATTGCACCATCTCCTTGACGCGGCGAAGCCGCATTACCATCGGTAATGTCTCAGCAGCGTAGGGTGGGCTGAGCCCAGCGAAGCCCACCGCTTTGCTTGCCGGATAAATTTTCACCACGGAGACACGGAGGAAGCGACGACTAACTCTTCCGTGTCTCCGTGGTGAATCTCTTTGGTGCGGCCTGCCGGACCGGCGGGCCTTGTATGGGAACAAACCATGAATATATGGCGAGGGACTGCCTCGCCGCTACAGTGTCCTCCCATGCCGCAATCCGCCGCCGACCCGATACCGCCCTGCTATTCCCCTGCTTTCAAATCGCGAATCACGGAATATCAATCGCTTGATCCTGATCTCTTTTTGCCTCGCGCGCGCGTACGCGAGGGAAGGCGTTGCGGTGGGCCGCGCGAAGGGGCACGCTGTGTTTCAGCATCGGCTTGCTGCGGGAGGACATAGAAGTGAGTGACATCAGCCAGGACTTCAACTTTCTGCAAGGCGTCAAGGTGGTGGATTTCACCCAGTTCGAGGCCGGCACGACCTCGACCGAGGTGCTCGCCTGGTTCGGCGCCGAGGTGGTCAAGATCGAGAACCCGGGTCGCGGCGATCCGGGCCGCCGCCTGCGCCCCGGCAAGCCCGACGACGATCCCTGGTACTTCCACCAGTTCAACGTCAACAAGAAGTCGCTGGCGATCAATTTGAAATCGCCGAAGGGGCTCGAGATCGTCAAGGAGCTGCTGAAGAAGGCCGATGTCACGGTCGAGAACATGGCGCCCGGCACGATCGAGCGTTTGGGGCTCGACTACGAATCGGTCAAGAAAATCAACCCCGGCATCATCTATTGCCAGATCAAGGGGTTCGGCAGCGGCAGCCCGCACGAGGCGGGGCTGGCTTTCGACATGATCGCGCAGGCCGCCGGCGGTCCGATCAGCGTCACTGGCGAGCCCGACCGCCCGCCGGTCAAGCCGGGCCTCTCCTTTGGCGACACCGGCACCGGGATGCTGATGGCGGCGACGATCCTCGGCGCGCTGCACGAGCGCAACCGCACCGGCCAGGGCCGCCGGCTGCAGCTGGCGATGCAGGACGCGATGGTCCACTACATGCGCACCTGCTTCTGCACGATGCAGCGCACCGGCAAGGCGGCGCCGCGCAACGGCGCCAAGTCGGGCGGCGGCAACAACGCGCCCTCCGGCCTCTACCCGTCCAAGGGCGGCGGTTCCAACGACTATGTCTACCTGACCACCAGCCGGGCCAACCCCGAGCACTGGTCGCGTCTGATGAAGCTGATCGGCCGCGAGGAGCTGATCGAGGATCCGCGCTTTGCCACCGGCAACGACCGGGTCGCCCACAGCAAGGAACTCGACGCGATCATCGGCGAGTGGACCCGCCAGCACGACAAGCGCGAGGCGATGGAGAAGCTCATTGCCGTCGGGGTGCCGGCCGGCGCCGTCTTCGACACGATGGAATTGCAGAACGAGCCGAGCTTCGAGGAGCGCGGCATCATGCAGGTCGTGCCCCAGCGCCAGGGCGACTACAAGATGGCGACCTGGCCGGTGCGGGTCGACGGCAAGACAGTGCGGCTGAAGCCGTCGCCGGCGTTGGGCGGCGACAGTGCCGAGGTTTTGGAGAGTTGGCTCGGCATCGACACCGGCGAATTCGCGAACCTCAAGAGCGGGGGCGTGCTGTAGCGGCCGATTCGCCGCGCTTCACCGTCAGCCGGATTGTTTTTCGCTCTGCTTCCTCGCAGTGACCGCTTTGCAGTCATTGCGAGGGAAGCGAAGCAATCTCGACTTGTAGCTGCCAGCTTCAGCAGTGTCGGTTCCGGCACTGGCGCATAGACTTGCACAAAATCGTGCAGTCGGTCCTTTTCTGCGATATTCTTCTACCGTCCATTGCACTATCCGGGCAGAGCGCGATCGGCCGAGCTCGGGATCGGAGAAGACATGTCCACCCTCGACGACATCGCGAAAGAACGGCAGCTTCTGGCCGAGCGGCTGGCAAGGATCGACGGCGAACGGGCCAAAGTGGCCGAGCAGCTCGCCGAGCTGGAGGCTGCGGAACGGGTGTTGTCGCGCTTCACCAAAGCCCGGCCGCAGCCGGCGCGCCGCGGGCGCGGCGCGGCAGCGGCCGAGGCAAAGACCCAGGCCGAGGCAAAGGCCAAGACCGCCGCCGCGCCGCGGCGCGGGCGCCGCGCGCCGAAGAAGACCGTGTCGTTGGGCGACGCGACCTTGCGCGCGGTCGCAGCGCATGGCCACGGCGCCTCGGCGGAGGAGATACGCAAGTTCCTCGCCGACCAGCTCGGCATGCAGGTGCGGCCGAACCACCTCGGCATGGCGCTGCAGCGTCACCGGCGCGCCGGTCGGCTGGACCAGCGCGACCTGCTCTGGCACCCACACCAATCGCCCGGCACCGAAGCCACGCCATCATAGACTGCGCCGGCATAGACTGCGCCGGGTCAGCGCTCGCTACGGGGCGCGCACCGCGCGAAACCGCAGACGGACGTAGTCGGCGATCCAGGTACCGGTTTCGTCGACCATTATCGGCCGCAAGAGGGCGGCGACCTCGGCGTGCGCGGCGGCGCGATCGGGCTCCGGCAGCGCCATGAAGAAATCATCGGTGAAATTGCCGAGCCACGCTTCGATGCCGCTTTCCACCACGGTCGGGCGCGGAAAGATGCCGATGTCCTTGACCAGGAACCCGGCCTCTTCGAGCTTGCCGCGGTAGGCACTGGCCGACGGGAAGTACCACGGGCTGAGCCGCCTCGCGTCGAGCCCGCGCCGCGCCAAGACGGCGGAGATCGCGACGAGGACCGCCGCGGTGTTGTTGTGGCCGCCCATCTCGGCGACAAAGCGGCCGCCCGGCTTCAGCGCCCGGTAGACGCCGCTCAGCACCGCCTCGGGCGGCTGCATCCAGTGCAACGCGGCATTCGAGAACACGGCGTCGAATTCGCTGTCGAACGCGAGGCTTTGCCCAGGCACGACCCGCGCATCGATGCCGCGTCGGCGGGCCGCGGCGATCATGTCGGGCGCCGCGTCGACGGCGACGATTTCGGCCCCGGCGGCAATGATCTTCTCCGTCAGGACGCCGTCGCCGCAGCCGAGATCGAGGATGCGCTCGCCCGGCCGCGGATCGAGCATCGCGAGGACCGCGGCGCCGAGCGCCGGCACGAAATGCGCGGTCGTCGCATAGGTTTGCGCCCGCCAGCGCTGGCGGGCGATGCGGTTGATCTCAGGTTTGGCTCTCACGAGGCCCTCGCCGTTTCGGCCTGACGGCGCAATGCCGTCAGGGTCGTGCGGGTGGTGATCAGCTCCGGGTCCATCCGCAATTCGATGATGGCGGCGCGGCGCGAGGCGAGCGCCGCCTCGAAGGCCGGCGCGAACTCCTCGGTCCGCGCGACAACAGCGCCAAAGCCGCCATAGGCGGCGGCGAGCGCGGCGAAATCCGGGTTCCGAAGCGCGGTGCCGACGACCCGGCCGGGAAAGCGGCGCTCCTGGTGCATGCGGATCGTGCCGTACATCGCGTTGTTGAAGAGGAGGATGATCGGTCCGACCCCCTCGCCCAATGCGGTCATCAGCTCCTGCCCGGTCATCATGAACCCGCCATCGCCGCAAAAGCCGACGACGATCCGCTCGGGGTGGACGAGCTTGGCGGCGACCGCGGCGGGGACGCCATAGCCCATCGCGCCGCTCGTCGGCCCGAGCTGGCGGCCCGGCCGGCGATATTGCAGAAACCGGTTGGGCCAGCCGCTGAAATTGCCGGCATCGCTGGTGACGATCGCATCGTCCGGCAGGCGCTCGCGCAGCCAGCTCATCACCTGGCCGAGATCGAGCGCGGGCGGTGGCTGACCCGCGGGGGCAAAGGGGGTCGGCCTGAGCCCGGCTTCGTATTCCGCCCGCGCCGCTTCGCGCCACGCGCCCCAGCGCGGCGTCGCTATCGGCTCCAGCGAAGCGGCGGCGGCGGCGAATTCCGGCATGCCCGACTGGATCGCGAGGGTCGGGCGAAAGACCCGGCCCAATTCCTCGGCGGCGGCGTGGACATGAATGAGGGTCTTGCCCGGGTCGGGGATACCCAAGAGCGTATAGGATTGCGAGGTGATCTCGCCAATACGCGCGCCGACCGCGAGTAAGAGATCGGCCGCCTTCACGCGCGCCACCAGCGAGGGCGCGGCCCCGGTGCCGAGATCGCCGACGAACGAGGAGAGCCGGTTGTCCACGATGTCCTGGCGGCGGAACGAAGAGCACACCGGCAGCTGATTGGCCTCGGCAAAGCGGGCGATGTCGGCCGCCGCGCCGTCCGTCCAGCCGCTGCCGCCGACCAGCATGATCGGCCGCTCGGCGGCGGCGACGAGCCGGCGCAGTTCGGCAAGATCGGCGGCGCCGGGATGGGCGCGCACGGCATGGTAGGGGCCGGCGACCGCGGCGGCGCGAAGCTCGCGCAGCATGTCTTCGGGCAGGGCCAGCACCACCGGGCCGGGCCGGCCGGAGGTGGCGACCTGGAACGCCTGGCTGATCAGCTCGGGCACACGCTCGGCGAGGTCGATCTGCGTCACCCATTTGGCGAGCGGCGCAAACATCTTGCGGAAGTCCACCTCCTGGAACGCCTCGCGGTCGATCTGGTGGCGCGCCACCTGGCCGACCAGGACGATCATCGGGGTTGAATCCTGGAACGCGGTATGCACCCCGATCGAGGCGTTGCAGGCGCCCGGGCCCCGCGTCACCAGGAGGACGCCCGGTTCGCCGGTCAGCTTGCCATAGGCTTCGGCCATGAAGGCGGCACCACCCTCCTGGCGGCAGGTGACGAGGTGGATCTCGGGGGCGTCGTAGAGCGCGTCGAGCACCTCGAGATAGCTCTCGCCGGCGACGCTGAACGCCATCCGGACGCCGTGCGCGCGCAGCGCCGCGACGACCAGCTGTCCGCCGCTCATCAGGGGAAGATTCGCCGTCATCGCCGCACCGTGCCCATTGATTGGAGCCGGCGATGTAGACGAAGCGCCGGCCCGACGGAAGAGCTTATCGGCGCGCTTGGGCATTTGTCGTTGCGGGGAGCGAAACGACGACGCACTCTTTCTCCTGAGCGGAAACCGCACGAGATCGCTTCGCTCGCAGTGGCACGGAGACCCTGGTAACGTTGCGTCCGCGCGTCGCACGGGGAGGCAAGCGCGTTTCGAGGCGTAAACTCTTCGCATGGCGAGGGCAATGACATCTGACCGGCCGCCGCGAGCGCGCAGGTCGTCGCCGACCGGCGGGGCTGCGCGGCCGTTGGGACTGGGGTTGACCGGCGATGGATGATCAGCCGCCCGGCCCGCTCTTGGTGCCGCCGCGCAAGCGCGACCATGGCGATCAGGAGGCGCCGGTGCGGCACGCGCCGGGGCAGACAGCGCGGCTGCCTCATGCCCGCTCTCGGCTGCGCAGCGCGCTCTGGCTCCTCCTTGTGCTGCTCGTCGTCGCCGGGCTGGTGACCTGGGTCGTGCGGCGCAACGGTCAGCAGCCGGCCGCGACCGGGCGCTTCGCGTCCTCGGGCCCGATGCCGGTCGGCACCGCGAAGGTCGAGAAGGGCGATATGCCGATCGCGCTCAGCGGGCTCGGTGCCGTTACCCCGCTTGCGATGGTAACGATCAAGACCCAGATCAACGGTCAGCTGATCGATGTTGCCTTCAAGGAAGGCCAGATCGTCGCCAAGGGCGATGTTCTCGCCCAGATCGATCCGCGTCCCTACCAGGTCGCGCTCGCCCAGGCCGAAGGGCAGCTCGCCAAGGACCAGGCTCTGCTCAAGAACGCCGAGATCGACCTCACCCGCTATAAGACGCTGGTGGCGCAGAACTCGGTCGCCCGACAGACCTTGGACACCCAGGGCGCGCTGGTGCAGCAGGATATCGGCACCGTGCAGGCCGACCAGGCGCAGGTCGATACGCAAAAGCTGAACCTGACCTATTGCCGCATCGTCGCGCCGGTCGGCGGGCGGGTCGGGTTGCGCCAGGTGGATCCCGGCAATTACGTACAGACGAGCGATGCGGGCGGCATCGTCGTCATCACCCAGCTCCAGCCGATCTCGGTGATCTTCACATTGCCGGAAGACAATCTGCCGGCGGTGCTGAAGCGGATGCGTACCGGCGCCACGCTAGCGGCAACCGCCTTCGACCGCACCGGCGCGACCAAGCTCGGCGCCGGCACATTGGAAACCGTCGACAACCAGATCGATCCGACGACCGGCACGGTGAAGCTGCGGGCGATCTTCGACAACACCGACCAGCTTTTGTTTCCCAACCAATTCGTCAACATTGGACTCCTCGTGGACACCCTCCATGATGCGAGCATCGTCCCGCTCGCGGCGATCCAGCGCGGCGCGCCGGGGACGTTCGTTTATCTCGTCAAGCCCGACGACACGGTCGCGGCCCTGCCGGTGAGCTTGGGCCCGAGCGACACCCAGAACGCCGCGATCACCAAGGGATTGACGCCCGGCCAGGCGGTCGTCACCGACGGGGCCGACCGCCTCAAGGACGGCGCCAAGGTGAGGATCGTCGAACCCGGCAAGCCCGCCGCGGCCGCACCCGGCGCGCCCGCCGCCACAGTGCCCGCCGCCACTGTGCCCGGCGCCGCGCCGCCAACGCCGGCAAAAGACCAGCCGCCGGGTCAGGCGAAGCAGCGGAGCGGCGGGTGAGGCTGGCACGGCGGCGGCCCAAATTGCCCTCTCCGCCCTTCAGGGGCCCTCTCGGCGCGCGCATGCGCGCGCCTGTCGGACGGCGCATCGAAGATGCGCCGGGGGAGGGGACCCATTGCGGAGCAATGGGGAGGGTGAGGTGGGCCGTCGTCCGGACCGCGGGCGTCTCGCCCGCATGCGCCCACGGATCAAGTCCGTGGGCTGAAGGCCCACGGGACGGTCGCGGTCCGCAGGGGAGCGCTCTGGAATCCCCCCCCTCACCCCAACCCTCTCCGCCCCCGAGGGCGGAGAGGGAGTCTTTTGGCGGCCTTGAGACCCGGCATCGTGGAAACCCGGAACGGGCCGCATGAACCCGTCGCGGCTCTTCATCCTGCGGCCGGTCGCGACCTCGCTCCTGATGGCGGCGATCATGTTGGTCGGCCTGGTCGCATACCGTTTCCTGCCGCTCTCCGCCTTGCCCGAGGTCGATTACCCGACGATCCAGGTGCAGACCCTTTATCCCGGCGCGAGCCCCGATGTGATGACCTCGTCGGTAACCTCGCCCCTCGAGGTGCAGCTCGGCCAGATGCCGAGCCTCAACCAGATGTCATCGGTCAGCTCGGCGGGTTCCTCGGCCATCACCTTGCAGTTCAGCCTTGCCTTGAGCCTCGATGTCGCCGAGCAGGAGGTCCAGGCGGCGATCAACGCGGCGGGCAATCTGTTGCCCTCCGACCTGCCGGCGCCGCCGATCTATGCCAAGGTCAATCCGGCCGATGCGCCGATCCTGACCCTCGGCCTCACGTCGAAGACGCTGCCGCTGACCCAGGTCGAAGACCTCGCCGACACCCGCCTGGCGCAAAAGATCTCGCAGCTGACCGGGGTCGGGCTGGTCAGCATCAGCGGCGGGCACCGCCCGGCCGTGCGGATCCAGGCCAATCTGCGCCAGCTCGCCGCCTATGGCCTCAACATCGACGATCTGCGCACGACGATCAACAACGCCAATGTCAATACGCCCAAGGGCAATTTCGACGGGCCGAGCCGGCAATACACGATCAACGCCAACGATCAGCTGAAAAAGGCCTCCGACTACACCGATCTGGTGGTCGCCTACCGCAATGGCGCGCCGGTTCGCCTCGCCGATGTGGCGAGCGCCACCGACGGCGCCGAAAACACCAAGCTCGCCGGCTGGATGAACCAGACCGAGGCGGTCATCCTCAACATCCAGCGCCAGCCCGGCGCCAATGTCATCGAGGTCGTCGACCGTATCCAGGCGCTGTTGCCGCAGCTGCGCGCGGCACTGCCGGCGGCGGTCGATGTCGCGGTGCTGACCGACCGCACCAATACGATCCGCGCCTCGGTCGCCGATGTCGAGTTCGAGCTCGGCCTTGCCGTCGTCCTCGTCGTCCTGGTGATCTTCCTGTTTCTGCGCAGCGTCTCGGCGACGATCATCCCGAGCCTTTCGGTGCCGCTGTCCTTGGTCGGCACGCTTGCCGTCATGTACCTCGCCGGGTTCAGCCTCAACAATCTCTCGTTGATGGCGATGACGATCGCGACCGGGTTTGTCGTCGACGATGCGATCGTCATGATCGAGAACATCACGCGCTACATCGAGGCGGGCGACCCGCCCCTAGAGGCCGCGCTCAAGGGTTCCGAGCAGATCGGCTTCACGATTATCTCGCTGACGGTGTCCTTGATCGCGGTCTTGATCCCGCTGTTGTTCATGGCCGATGTGGTCGGCCGGCTGTTTCGCGAGTTCGCGCTCACCTTGACGGTGACCATCATCATCTCGGCGATCGTGTCTCTGACCCTGGTGCCGATGCTGTGCGCCAAGCTCCTGCGCCATCGTCCCCCGGAAGAGATGTCGCTGGTCGCGCGCAAGAGCCAGCAATGGTTCGATAGCGGGATCGCGCAGTATGGCCGGGCGCTCGACTGGGTGCTCGACCGCCAGGGGCTGACGCTGGTTGTCGCGGCCGCCACCCTCGCGCTGACGGTGTTCGTCTACGTCATCATCCCCAAGGGCTTCTTTCCGGTCCAGGATACCGGGCTGATCCAGGGCATCTCCGAGGCGGCGCCCGCGGTATCGTTCGCGGCGATGGCCGAGCGGCAGCAGGCTTTGGCCGCCGCCGTCCTCAAGGATCCCGATGTCGAGAGCCTCTCGTCCTTCATCGGGGTGGACGGCACCAACACCACGCTCAACACCGGCCGCTTCTTGATCAATCTGAAGCCGCGCGATCAGCGCAGCCTGAGCGCCAGCGACATCATCCGCCGGCTGGCCGGCGAGATCGCCGGGGTCTCCGGCATCACGCTCTACATGCAGCCGGTGCAGGATCTCACGATCGACGCGACGGTCAGCCGCGGCCAGTACCAGTTCGCCCTCGAGGACGCCAACCCCGACGAATTCGCGCTGTGGGTCCCGCGCTTGATGCAGCGCCTGCAGCAGATCCCGCAGCTCGAGGATGTGGCGACCAGCTACGCCGAGAACGGGCTGTCGGCCTATATCCTCATAGACCGCGCGACCGCCGGGCGGTTCGGGATCACCCCGGCGACCGTCGACAATGCGCTCTATGATTCGTTCGGCCAGCGCATCGTCTCGACGATCTTTACCCAGTCGAACCAGTACCGGGTGATCCTCGAAGCCGATCCGGCACTGCAGCAGTCCCTCTCCTCGCTCGGCGCGATCTACCTGCCGTCCTCGACCGCCGCCAATGGCCAGGTGCCGCTCTCGGCGATCGCGCAAACCATCGAGCAGACCGCGCCGATGGCGATCAGCCATCTCGGTCAGTTTCCGTCGACGATGATCTCGTTCAACCTTGCTCCCGGCGCCTCGCTCGGCGAGGCGGTCGATGCGATCCGCAAGGCGGAGGCCGAGATCGCCATGCCGGCCAGCATCATCACCGCGTTCCAGGGCGCCGCGCTCGCCTTTCAGGCGGCGCTCGGCAACGAGCTCATACTGATCGTCGCGGCGATCCTCACGGTCTACATCGTGCTGGGCGTCCTCTATGAGAGCTTTATACACCCGATCACGATCCTCTCGACGCTGCCCTCGGCCGGGCTCGGCGCTCTCCTCGCGCTGATGCTCGACGGCAGCGACCTCAGCATCGTCGCGATCATCGGCATCATCCTCTTGATCGGCATCGTCAAGAAAAACGGCATCATGATCGTCGACTTCGCCCTCGACGCGCAGCGAAACGAAGGCAAGTCGCCGCGCGAGGCGATCCATCACGCCTCGCTCTTGCGCTTCCGCCCGATCATGATGACGACGATGGCGGCGCTGTTCGCGGCGTTGCCGCTGATGCTCGGCACCGGCACCGGGTCGGAGCTGCGCAATCCGCTCGGGGTCACGATCGTCGGCGGGCTGATCTTGAGCCAGGCGATGACCTTGTTCACGACACCGGTCATCTATCTCGGCTTCGATCGCCTCGGCCGTGCGGTTCGCCAGCGGCTCGGTCGAACCTTCAATGCCGAGGACGCTGCCCAGTGAGCCTGTCGACCCCGTTCATCAAACGGCCGGTCGCGACCACCCTGTTGACGATCGGCGTTGCGCTCGCCGGGATTTTCGCTTTCGGCAAGCTGCCGGTGGCGCCGCTGCCGCAGGTCGATTTCCCGACGATCTCGGTCAATGCGCAGATGCCGGGCGCCAGCCCCGAGACGATGGCGACGACGGTGGCGACGCCGCTCGAGCGTCATCTCGGGGTCATTGCCGATGTCACCGAGATGACCTCGTCGAGTACGGTCGGATCGGCCCGCATCACCTTGCAGTTCGGGCTGAGCCGCAACATCGACGGCGCCGCGCGCGACGTGCAGGCAGCGATCAACGCGGCGCGCGTGGACCTGCCGACGAGCCTTCGGACCAACCCGACCTACCGCAAGGTCAACCCGGCCGATGCGCCGATCCTCATTCTGTCGCTGACCTCCGACACCGAGACCCGCGGCCAGGTGTACGACGCCGCCTCGACGATCCTGCAGCCGAAGCTGTCGCAGATCGAAGGCATCGGCCAGGTGACGATCGGCGGCAGCGCCGCGCCGGCCGTGCGCGTCGAACTCAACCCGACGACCCTCTTTAAATACGGCATCGGGCTGGAAGATTTGCGCGCTGCGCTGACCTCGGCCAACGCGCACAGCCCGAAAGGAGCGATCGAGGACGGCGAGCGTCATTTCCAGCTCTATACCAACGACCAGGCGAACAAGCCGGAGGATTACCAGCCGCTCGTCGTCGCCTACCGCAATGGCGCGGCGGTGCGGCTCACCGATGTCGCCAGCGTCGAGGCCGGCCCCGAGAACCTGCGCAATGCCGGCCTCGCCAACGGCAAGCCGGCAGTGCTGGTGATCCTCTATATTCAGCCGGGCGGCAACATCATCGACACGGTCGATCGGATCTACGCCGTGGTGCCGCAGCTCAAGGCCTCGCTGGCGAGCGACATCGACCTCAATGTCGCGATGGACAGCAGCACGACGATCCGCGCCTCGGTCCACGATGTCGAGGTGACGCTGTTGATCGCGATCGGGCTGGTGATCCTGGTCGTGTTCGTATTCCTGCGCAACGCGCGTGCCACCTTGATACCGAGCGTCGCGGTGCCGGTGTCGCTGATCGGCACCTTCGGCGCGATGTACCTCCTGGGCTACAGCCTCGACAATCTGTCGCTGATGGCGCTGACGGTCTCGACCGGGTTTGTCGTCGACGACGCGATCGTCGTCCTGGAAAACGTCACCCGTCACATCGAGGCCGGCATGAACAGGCGCGAGGCCGCCCTGCTTGGCGCCGGCGAGGTCGGGTTCACCGTCTTATCGATGAGCCTGTCCTTGCTCGCGGTGTTCGTGCCGATCCTCTTGATGGGCGGGCTCGTCGGCCGGCTTTTCCGCGAATTCGCGGTCACCTTGTCGGTGGCGATCCTGATCTCGCTCGCGGTGTCGCTGACCACGACGCCGATGATGTGCGCCCACATCACGACGCATCGCCCGCGGCTCCGGCATTCCCGCGCGTATGTCGCGAGCGAGCGGGCGTTCGCGGCGATGCTGGGCTTCTACGACCGCACGCTGACGCAGGCCTTGCGGCACCCGGTGATCGTCTTGCTGATCCTCCTTCTGACGGTCGGCCTCAACGTCTATCTGTTCATCCTCATTCCCAAGGGCCTCTTTCCGCAGCAGGACACCGGCCGCATGGTCGGTGGGATTCAGGCCGATCAGAGCATTTCCTTTCAGCTGATGCGGCAGAAGCTGACCGATTTCATCGCGATCATCCGCCAGGACCCGGCGGTGGCCAGCGTCGTCGGCTTCACCGGCGGCGGCCAGACCAATTCCGGCTTTGTGTTCGTGGCGCTGAAGCCGCTTAGCGAGCGCACGCTGTCGGCCGACCAGGTGATCGCCCGGCTGCGCGGCAAGCTCGCGCGAGTGGCGGGCGCCCGCCTGTTTTTGCAGGCGGTCCAGGATATCCGGGCCGGTGGCCGGCAAAGCAACGCGCTCTACCAGTACACCCTCTCAGGCGACGACCTCGCCCAGCTCTATGAATGGATGCCGAAGGTCACCGCGGCGTTGGAGCAGCTGCCGCAGCTGACCGACGTCAATTCCGATCAGCAGCAGAACGGGCTGGAAACCGATCTGGTGATCGATCGCGCGACAGCTTCTCGGCTCGGCCTTGCCGTCTCGCAGATCGACAACACGCTCTATGACGCCTTCGGCCAGCGCCAGGTTTCGGTGATCTATACCCCGCGCAACCAGTATCACGTCGTCATGGAGGTGGCGCCGCAATACTGGCAGAGCCCGGACACGCTCGGCCAGATCTTCATCAGCAGCGCCGGGGGCCCGGTCAAAGGCACCCAGTCGACCAATGCGCTCGCCGGCACCGTCGCGGCTGGGACCCCGAAATCCGCGACCCAGGCGACCGCGAACCCGGCCGCGCAGATCGCGGCGGACACCGCGCGCAACCAGGCGACGAACGCGCTTGCCAATACCGGACGCAGCGCCACCTCGACCGGTGCCGCGGTCAGCACCGCGAGCGAGACCATGGTGCCGCTCTCCGCGATCGCGCATTACGAAGCCGCCAATACGCCGCTGGCGGTCAATCACCAGGGCCTGTTCGTCGCCAGCACGATCTCGTTCAATTTGAAGCCGGGCGCCGCGTTGAGCGAGGCGGCAACCGCGATCGACGACGCCATGGCGCGCCTCCACGTGCCGGCCACGATCCACGGCAATTTCTCGGGCACCGCGCAGCTCTTTCAGGATTCGCTCGCCAACGAGCCGATCCTGATCGGGGCGGCGCTGCTCGCCGTCTACATCGTGCTGGGCGTCCTTTATGAAAGCTACATCCACCCGATCACGATCATCTCGACCTTGCCCTCGGCCGGGGTAGGCGCGGTGCTGGCGCTGATGCTGTTCAACATCGAATTCAGCATCATCGCGCTGATCGGCGTCATCCTCCTCATCGGCATCGTCAAGAAGAACGCGATCATGATGATCGACGTTGCGATCAGCAACGAGCGCAGCGAGGGCCTCGACCCGCGCGAGGCGATCTACCGGGCCGCGCTCTTGCGCTTCCGCCCGATCATGATGACGACGCTGGCGGCGATGCTGGGCGCCCTGCCGCTGGCGATCGGCCTTGGCGAGGGGGCCGAGCTGCGCCGGCCGCTCGGCATATCGATCGTCGGGGGGCTCCTGGTCAGCCAGCCGCTGACATTGTACACGACCCCGGTGATCTACCTTTATCTCGACCGGTTGCGGCTGTGGGCCTTGCGGCACCGGGCAGGCGGCCAGCTGCGCGGCCGCATTGCCGAACCCGGCGAATGACCCCCACGATTCCCCTGGCGGTGTCGCCCCGTGGGCCTTCAGCCCACGGACTTGTTCCATGGGACAGACCGGGATCCACGCCGCCGCAAGTGAGGTCGTACGCAACTCCGGCTCGGCGCTGGTGCGCGATCCGAAACAACCTGCGAGCCCTTCGGTGGATCCCGGCCGTGGCCGGAATGACAATCGTATTGGCGGTTACGGCCTGCACGGTCGGGCCGGATTATGAGCGCCCCGTGGTGGCGGTCCCGGCCGCCTACAAGGAGGCCGCCCAAACGCTGACCGACTGGCAGGTGGCGCGGCCGGCCGATGCGAGCGAGCGCGGCCTGTGGTGGTCGGTCTACCACGATCCGGTGCTCGATGGCCTCGAACAAGAGATCGACATTTCGAACCAGAACCTCAAAGCGGCCGAGGCCGCGTTCCGCCAGGCCGAGGCGATCGTCGCGCAGGCCCGCGCCGGGTATTTCCCGACGGCCACGATCAATGCCCAGGCGCAGCGCTCGCGCACCAGCGGCGGACGGGTCGGAACGACCGGCGTATCCGGCGGCAACACCGGACGCATCGGCAACCTCTTCAGCCTCTCGACCGCGGCAAGCTGGGTGCCCGATCTGTGGGGCAAGGTGAGCCGCACCGTCGAGGGCAATGTCGCCACCGCGCAAGCCAGTGCCAGCGATGTCGCAAATGCGCGGCTGGCCGCGCAGGGACAGCTGGCAAGCGAATACCTGCAATTGCGCGTCACCGACGAATTGAAGCGGCTGCTCGACGCGGCGGTGAAGGCCTACACTGAGTCGCTGCGCATCACCCAGAACCAGTACGATGCCGGGATTGCCGCGGCCTCCGATGTGGCGCAGGCGCGCACCCAGCTCGAAAGCACGCAGGCCCAGGCGATCGCCACTGGCGTCTTGCGCGCCCAGCTCGAACACGCAATCGCCGTCTTGATCGGGAAACCTCCAGCCGAGCTGACCATCGCTGTGGTCGCGAGCGTCCCCGGCCTGCCGGCCATCCCGGTCGGGCTGCCGTCGACCCTGCTCGAGCGCCGCCCGGACATCGCCGCGGCGGAGCGCCGAATGGCAGCGACCAATGCCCAGATCGGCGTCGCCGAATCGGCGTTCTTCCCGGCCATCACGCTGTCGGCCGATTACGGCGTTTCGGCCGCGATGCTCAGCACCCTCTTCAATGCCGCCAGCCGGATGTGGTCGGTCGGGGCGACCCTGGCGCAGACGGTCTTCGACGCCGGCGCCCGCCACGCGCTCGTTGAACAGGACCGCGCCCTGCTCGATGCCGCGGTCGCCGATTACCGGCAGATCGTGCTGAGCGGGTTTCAGCAGGTCGAGGACGAGCTCGCCGCGTTGCGCATCCTGGCCGAACAGGCCGCCGCCGAGGACATCGCGGTCACCTCCTCGCGCGAGGCCGAGCGCATCATCTTCAACCAATACAAGGCCGGCACCGTCGCCTACACCAGCGTCGTGATCGCCCAGACGACGGCGCTCTCCAACGCGGAGGCCGCGCTCACCGTGCGCCAGAGCCGCCTCGTCGCCAGCGTGGCGCTGATCGAGGCCTTGGGCGGCGGCTGGGATAGCTCGCAAGTGCCGGGCCGCGAGCCTATCGAAAGCGACAGCCCGCTCAATTTCAACCCGCTGCCGCCGGCCGATGCGTGGCCGAAATTGTGGTGGTAGCCGGTTCGCAGCGTTATCCCAAGGCGGCTCTCACCGCAGGCGCGCCTCCTGATCGGCGACCCCGAGAACGAGCTGTTATTCAGTGCCGCCAGTCTGTGGGAAGTCGCGATCAAGCGTGCCCGCGCACGCGGTGCTTTCCAGGTGGATGCACTGCTGCTGCGGCGAGCGCTTCTAAATAATGCGTATCGCGAGCTCGCGGTTACCGGCGAACACGCGATTGCGATCGGCGATCTGCCGCCGCTTCACAGGGACCCGTTCGACCGCATTCTGGTGGCGCAAAGCGTCGTCGAAGGCATTACGCTGCTGACGACCGACCCGCTCGTGGCGCAATATCCCGCGCCGGTGCGTCGGGTATAGGCTGGCCATGAGGGCGGTGAAACGATTAAGGCGGCGCGACTTCATCGCCCTACTCGGCGGCGCGGTGGTCTTTTGGCCGCTTGCCGGGGCCGCGCAGCAGCCGAAAGTCCCGACCATCGGCGTTCTGGTGGTCGGATCTTCGGGTTCGCAGAAATTCTGGCGGTTGTTTCAGGAGGACATGCGCGAGCTGGGTTACATCGAAGGGCAAAGCATTCGCTTCGAGTTCCGATCGGACCAGGTAAGCCGGCTTCCCGAATTGGCGTCCGAACTGGTGCGGCTCAAAGTCGATCTGATCGTGACCTGGTTCACGCCGGCCACACTTGCGACAAAGCAGGCGACGAACGAAATTCCCATCGTCATGGCGCTCTCGGCAAATCCGGTCGAAACCGGCCTTGTGCAGAGCCTCGCCCGGCCAGGCGGCAATGTCACCGGCCTGTCCGGTATGGGCGCGGAACTGGCGGGCAAATGCGTCGAACTGATCCGCGAGATGCTGCCATCAGTGCATCGCGTCGCGGTGCTGGCCAATGCGCTCGACCCCTTCTCCACACCGATGCTCGAACAAATCCGACGGACCGGTGCCGCCACCAAAACGACGATCGATCCGATCATGATCCACAGCGCCGAGGAGCTCGAGGCGGCCTTTCCGGCAATGGAGAAAGAGCGGCCGGATGCCGTCATCGTCCAGCCCAGCCTGCCGACCAAGGCCGCCGTAGAGCTGGCACTGAAGTACCGGATGCCGGCCGTTTCTTTCGTTCGCGGGATCGTCGAGGCGGGCGGGCTGATGACCTACAGCGTCGCGGAGGCCGAGGCGTACCGCAGGGCCGCGGTCTTCGTCGACAAGATCCTGAAGGGCGCCAAGCCCGCCGATCTGCCGGTCGAGCAGCCGACTCGCTTCGAGCTGGTCATCAACATGAAAACCGCCAACGCGCTAGGCCTCACCATTCCGCCGGCATTTCTGGTCCGCGCCGACGAGGTCATCGAATGACATCACCGAGACGGAGGGCGAGCCGATGGCCTACACGATCCTGCGCGGCGGGTTGGTCCTCGACATCCGGGCCGGGACGGCCGAGCCGGCCGACATCCTGATCGACGGCGACACGATCCGCGAAATCGGCCCGCCCGGCTGCCCCGCGCCCGCGGACGCGCGCGAAATCCCGGCCGCACGGCGCCTCATTCATCCCGGCCTCTTCAACGCCCACACCCACAGCCACGGCAACCTCGCCAAGGGGATGGGCGACCGCTGGACGCTCGAACTCTTACTGACCGCGGCGCCATGGGTCGGCGGCAATCGCGGGGCCGAGGACATCCAGCTGTCGGCCCAGCTCGGCGCCGCGGAGATGCTGCTGAAGGGCTGCACCGCCTGCTACGACCTCTTCTTCGAATGGCCGGTGCCGAGCCCGGGCGGAATGGCGCTGGTCGCCTCGGCCTATGCCGAAATCGGCATGCGCGCCGTCATCGCGCCGATGGTCGCCGACCGCAGTTTCTTCGAGGTGATCCCCGGCCTCGCCGACGCGCTGCCGGCGTCATTGCGCGAGCCTGCCGCCGCCTTGCGGCTGGCGCCGGGCGAGGCGACGCTGGCCGCGATCCGCCCGATCTTGCGCGACTGGTCGATCGACCGCGACCTTGTCCGCCCCGCCGTGGCGCCGACGATCCCCCACCATTGCTCGGACGAGTTCATCCTGGGCTGCGCCGCGCTCGCCCGCGAATTCGATCTCGGTCTCCAAAGCCATGTCGCCGAGTCGAAGGTCCAGGCGGTGACCGGCATCCGGCTCTACGGCCGGACCCAGACCGCGCATCTCGATCGGCTCGGCGTATTGGGACCGCATTTCACCGTGGCGCACGGCGTCTGGCTCGACAATGACGACATGGCCCGGCTCGGCGATCACGGCGCCTCGGTGGCGCACAACCCGGGCAGCAACATGCGCCTCGGCTCCGGTCTTGCGGACACGCGCGCGATGTTGGAGCGCCATGTCAATCTCGGCGTCGGCACCGACGGCGCGGTGTGCTCCGACAACCAGAACATGTACGAGGCGATGCGGCTCGCTTCGTTCGTCTCCAAGGTGCAGGGGCCGGACACCGGGCGCTGGCTGACGACGCGCGAGGCGGCCCTGGCGGCAACCGAAGGGAGCGCCCGCGCCCTCGGCTTCGGCGACCGCATCGGCCGCATCGCGCCCGGCTACAAGGCCGACCTCGTGCTGCTGGACCTCGATCATCCGAACTGGATGCCGCTCAACGACCCGGTCAACCAGCTCGTCCACTGCGAGGACGGCACTGCCGTCGACAGCGTCATGGTGGGCGGCCGGATGGTGGTCGAGCACCGCCGCATCCTGACCGTCGATCTCGCCCGGCTGCGCGACCGCGCCGCCGCCTCGCGCGACCGCCTCGCCGCCGCCAACGCCGACAACCGCCGGCTTTACGAGGCGCTGGCGCCGGTCGTCGGCAGCCACTGCCCCGGCCTCGCGCGCCTGCCCTATCACGTGCACCGCTACGGGGCGCGGCTGGAATAGCACCAATGAAGCCCGCCGCCGCAGCGGATCGAAATACCTACGCGAGATACCTGCAGCTCAAGAAACTGCTGTCTTCCCAGGTCACCCGCACGGGATCGGAAGACGAGCTCCTGTTCATCATCATGCACCAGTCGCATGAGCTGTGGTTCAAGCTCGCCATCCACGAGCTGGCCTGCGCTACGAGGGCGCTGATGGCGGGGGTCTCCGGCAAGGATTGCCTGATGGCCTTCAAGCGATTGTCGCGGGTCAGCGAAATCCAGCACCTCTTGATCCATTCGTGGGACGTCTTGACGACATTGACCCCGGACGAATTCTTCCTGTTCCGCGAGACGGTCGGCCGCGACGGCGCATCGGGCTTTCAATCCGTGCAATACCGCATCTTCGAGTTCCGCCTGGGGCTGAAATATCGCTCGATCGCCCTGCAGACGCCGGACGGGGAACGGATGCTTTCGGTTGCTGGTCAGGCCGAGACGCCGCAAGACCGCGCGGCGCTCGGGGCGGCGCTGAAGGCGGCCTCGATTTACGACGCGACGGTCGACTACATGGCGCGTCTGCCGTTCAGCGGGATCGAGCGGCGCGGCGACTATACCGCCCGGTATCGCCGCTCGGACGCTGTGTTTCTCGCCTGGCGGCACGTCTACGAGGACCGCGAACGGGCTCCCGAATTGTACCAGCTCGGCGAAAAGCTCGTTGATCTGGAAGATGCCTTTCGCCGCTGGCGCTTTGCCCACCTCGCCACGGTGTCGCGGGTCATCGGCATCACCCCCGGCACCGGCGGGTCCTTGGGGCTGCAATACCTGAAGGCGGCCGCCAACCAGCTGATCGAAGCGCCGCTCTATCCCGAATTGTGGGAGGTGCGCAACGCGATGTTCAGCCGCGACCGGCCCCCACAACCCGGGCCTGACCTCTCGCACCAGCCCCCACCCTTCCCTCCCCCGCATGCGGGGAAGGGTTAGAAAGCGGCGAGGCGGGGGATTGCTTACCCCCTCTCCTGCATGCCGGGGAGGGCTGGGACGGGGCCTGGTGCTCGCTTCCTCGGTTGCGGGCGCTGCCCGGGACCGCCATGCTGGGCGCCCACGATTGCGAGGGCGGGCGATGGCGGCGAGCACGGCGCGGCGCGTCGGGGTGATCGGTGCCGGGATGGTCGGAGTGTGCGCCGCGAGCTGGCTGCAGCGCGATGGCCACAGCGTGTTCCTGATCGAACCGGGCAACCCCGGCGAGGGCGCCTCGTTCGGCAATGCCGGGTGTTTCAATGGCTCGTCGGTGACCCCGGCGGCGATGCCCGGGGTGATCCGCAACGTGCCGCGCTGGCTCATCGACCCGCTGGGGCCATTGGCGCTGCGCTGGAGCTACCTGCCGGCGATCCTGCCCTATCTGGTCCGCTTTGCGCGATCCGCGACGCCGGAGAAGGTGCGTGCCCAGGCGAAGGCCCTGCGCCCGCTGGTCGGCCCGACCGTCCCCTTGGTTCGCGACCTCGCCAAGAATGCCGGGGCGGAGGACCTCATCCATCAGCGCGGTCATCTTTATGTCTACCGCTCGGCCGAGGCGCTGGCGAAGGATGGTTTTGCCTGGGCCTTGCGGCGAGAAAACGGGGTCGTCGTCGACGAATTCGACGGCGACGAACTGCGCCAGCTCGAGCCGGCCCTGTCGCGCGACTATGTCCGCGGCCTCCTGGTGCGCGAGAACGGCCATACCGAGAACCCGCTCGGCCTCGTCACCGCGCTTGTCAATGAGTTTCGGCGGCAGGGCGGCGAGATCGTCCAGGCACGCGCCCTCGGCTTCCGCCTCGAGGGCCGCCGGCTGACCGCGATCCGGACCGATGCTGGGGAGCTTCCCGCCGACGCCGCGATCGTCTGCGCCGGGGCATATTCGAAGCCGCTCGCCGCCTCGCTCGGCGACCGCGTGCCGCTCGAAACCGAGCGCGGCTACCATTTGATGATCCGCGGCCCCGAAGTGATGCCGCGCATCCCGACCGCCGACGCCGATGGAAAATTCGTCGCGACGCCGATGGCGATGGGGCTGCGCTTCGCCGGCACGGTCGAGCTGGCCGGGCTTGCCGCGCCGCCGGACTGGCGGCGCGCCCGCATCCTGTTGACGCAGGGTAAGAAGATGCTGCCGGGACTTGCCGCGGACTATCCTGATGCCGACTATTCTAATGGGCGCCTCTCGATGTGGATGGGGCACCGTCCCTCGCTCCCTGATTCGCTGCCCGCGCTCGGGCCCTCGCGCGCCAGCCCCGATGTGATCTATGCCTTCGGGCACGGCCATGTCGGGATGACTGCGGCGCCGATGACCGGCAAGATAATCGCCGATCTGGTCGCCGGCCGCCCGGCGCCGATCGACATCACCCCATTCAGTCCCGGTAGGTTTACCTAAACGCCGCACCCGCCCTGCCATGCGGCGAATGTGAACCTTGCGCGTAGGATGGTGTTCGCCCTGGCAGGAGCGGCTCGATCGCCGCGACAGGGGAGCATCACCAATGGCAAGGCACATGATCGTGGCGCAATTCCATGAATACGCCGCCGCGCACCGCGCCTTCTGCGAACTGATCCAGACCGGCATCCGGCCCCACCGCATCAGCATCGTCGCCGGCGACAGGAGCAACAGCCACGGCGCCACCCGCGATTTCGGGATCCTCAATGAGGATTCCGACATCTATATCGCCGCGGTGCGCCGCGGCGCGACGCTCCTCGCCGTCGATGCCGACGATGCCGGGCAGGCTCGGGTCACCGAGATCATCGAGCACCACGCCCCGAGCGATATCGCGGAGCGGGGTTCCGGTCGGCATTCCGATGCCGCTTCTGAGACGGCGCGAGGCCGGCGGAGGCGTGACGTCACATCGTAGCGCTGGCCCGTCGGCCATGCGAAATTGCCCCACGAGGAGCCGCGGCGCTCCGGTGTAACTAAGACGCAAGATGTCCCGGTCGCGCCTTTCGGCGGCAACCCGTCTCACGGTCGGTCTGGTGTTGGTCGGGCTGTGGGCCGGAGCGGCGGCCCGCGCCGCGGGCATCGCCGATCTCTGGGAGGGGACCTATTGGGGCGAGCCGGGCAGCGCGCTCATCGCGCATTACGGGGCGCGCGCGACGGCATTGCCGCTTCCCATAGATTTCGGCGACAGCTATGCCCAAATCGTGCTGCGCCCCGTGGTGGTCGGCGGCGTTCCGCTGATCGCGTTTTTGCAGCTCGACAAGAGGACCGGCGGGCTGAAGCGGATCCAGATCGAGCGCCAACGCCACGGCGTCACCCCGCCGGCGGCCCGCGCGGTTCTCGGCGCGCTCGACGCCGCCTACGGTGCGCCCGACCTCTTGTGCGGCATCGGACCCGGCCCGGCGAGCGGTTATCAGGCGGCGGCCGAGCGCGTTTGGTTGCGCGATGGGCTCGTCATCCGCGCGATCTTTCGCGACACCACGATCGAAGCCTTCGAGGGCTGCCTCGCCGGCGATCCCAGCACCGGACCGTGCGGGCTGACCGGACAGCTCCTCGTCCGCATCAGCCCGCCGGGGGCCGATGCCGCCGGCTGCCCGGTGCCGGATCGCGCGCGGTGACTACGGCACGAGTTGGCCGCGCAGCTCGCCGCCTTTGTTCGCGGCGGTGTGGACATTGACGTAGCATTTGCCGGCGGTCAGGTCGGCCAGCTGCGCGTCGGTCATCGTGCCCGAGCCCGAAATCGGGCTGGCGGCAGTAGGCCCGGCGCCAAGCGGCACGGCGACGCCGGCATTGGCGCCGGCTGCGGCGCCGCAATGGATATGAGCCGCGGCCGCAGGTCCGCTCAGCCCGGTATAATCGACCCGCCACGATATCGTCTTTGTCGCGGAATCGACGTTGATCTGCGCGGTGCCCTTGCCGGCTAAGGTGACCGGCGGCACCTCGGCCGCGCCGCCGAGGTTGGCCTTGTAGGTGGTGACGGCCGCCTGGGCCATCGGCCACGCCGCGACCGCCGCGAATAGGCCCAGAACGAGTGCTGTCTTGCGCATGATCTCCTCCCGAATTCGTGGTTCCCGAGCCGCAGGTGTTGAGGCTCCCGCGCTCGGGCGTCTATAAAAGCCAATGGCTTGCCAAAGGCAAGCGTGCCAATGGGTACAGGATGAAGCCGCCCCGCGCAAAGCCTCCGCCAAACACGAAACCGTGAGGCCGAACTCAGCTCCGGCGGGGAGCGCCGGCGCCATGCCCGGTATCGGCCGCGCCTACGGCGCCGGGACCCTGGCCGCGGTGGCGGCGATCACCGCGGCGCGCCTCATATGGCTGGACGTGCAATCGGCCGGGCTCTATCCCGACGAGGCGCAATACTGGTTTTGGGCGCAGCATCCCGCCTTCGGCTATTATTCGAAGCCGCCGCTCGTCGCCTGGCTGATCTGGCTGACCACGGCGGCCTTCGGCGACAGCGAGTTTGCGATCCGATTGTCGGCGCCGCTGCTCCACGCCGGCGTCGCCGGTGTCGTCTATGCGATAGCGGCCCGTCTCTACGACCGCCGCACCGGGTTCTGGTCGGCGCTCGCTTATGCGACGCTCCCGGGCGTGTCGCTGTCGGCCTTCATCATCTCGACCGATGCGGTCCTCTTGCCGTGCTGGGCGGCGGCGCTCTATGCCTTCATCCGCGCCCGCGAGCCGGGCGGCGAGCGCTGGTGGCTGGTCGCCGGAATCGCCGCCGGAACCGGCCTCCTGGCCAAATACGCGATGGCCTACTGGCTGTTGTCGGCCTTTGGCTTTGTCCTCCTCGCCCCCGGGGAGCAGCGCCATCTGCGGCCGTTATGCGCCGCCACCGGCATCGCCGGGCTGATTTATCTCCCCAATTTGTGGTGGAACTGGAGCCACAGCTTCGTCAGCTTTCTGCATCTGCGCGACAATGCCGCTCTGTCGGCGAGGCTCTTCCATCCGACCGCCTTTCTTGAGTTTCTCGGGTCGCAGTTCGGCGTCATCGGGCCGGTGTTTTTCGCCGCCCTGATCGTCATCGTTGCGCGCCCCTGCGCCCTCTGGGAACCGCGCGCCCGGCTGCTTGCCGCCTTTGCGCTCCCGACCCTCATCCTGATGCTCGTGCTCAGCATGTTGTCGCGCGCCGAGCCCAATTGGGCGGCGCCGGCCTATGTCTCGGGAATCGTGCTGGTGGTCGCCTGGGCGATTGCGCGTGGTTGGCGGAACTGGGTGGGAGCCGGGGTCGCCCTCAACCTGATGGCGGCGATCGCCCTCTTCGGCACGGCCGACGCGCTCGCCGCGATCGGGGTTGCGGTGCCTGCCAAATATGATCCGCTGCACCGCCTGCGCGGCTGGCGCGAGCTCGGACAAGAGGTCGGCGCCATTCTCAGGACGCATCCCGGCCTCACCCTTCTTGCCGACGACCGTGAGCTCTTGGCGGCCTTGATCTATTATGTGCGGCCCCACCCGTTCGGCGCGGTCGAATGGAACCCGATCCCCGGGGTTACCGACCAGTGGCGCCTGGTAAACAACATCGGGACCCACCGGGGCGAGGATTTCCTCGCCGTCACCGTGCACGGCCTCGCCGATTACATGCGGCCCGATTTTGCCGAGCTGACGCCGCTCGCCACGATCAGGACGCATTCGGGCCCCGGCGGCGGGACTGTCTACACCCTCTACATCGCGCGCGGCTTTCGCGGCGACGGGCGGCCATAGCGGTGAGCTTTTACGGTAAGAGCCGGTAGCCGCCGGGCTCGGTCACCAGGATCTCGGCATGGGAGGGATCGCGCTCGATCTTCTGACGCAGGCGATACACATGGGTCTCCAGCGTATGCGTCGTCACTCCGGCATTATAGCCCCAGACCTCGCCTAAGAGCGTGTCGCGGCCGATCACCCGGCCGGCGCGATAGAGGAATTTGAGGATCGCGGCTTCCTTCTCGGTTAGGCGCACCTTCTTCTTACCGCCGGTGTCGGTCATCAGCTTGGCGCTCGGCCGGAAGGTGTAGGGCCCGATCGTCAACACCGCATCGTCATTGAGTTCGCTCTGCCGCAAATGGGCCCGCAGCCGCGCCAAGAGCACGCTCAACCGAAACGGCTTGGTCACGTAATCATTGGCCCCGGCATCGAGCCCGAGCACCGTGTCGGCCTCGCTGTCCGCCGCGGTCAGCATCACGATCGGAACCGTGATCCCGGCGCGCCGCATCTCCCGGCACAGCTCGTGCCCATCCATGTCGGGTAATCCCACATCGAGCAGCACGGCGTCGAACCGCTCCTGCCCTATGATCCCAAGGGCCGCGGCGGCGCTGTCGCATTGGAGGCTGGCAAACTCGGCGTGCAGCTCGAGCTGCTCGGCCAGCGACTGGCGCAAGGCGGCGTCGTCATCGACGATCAGGATCCTGCGAAGATTGCGCATCCCGCTCCCCGCGAAGCGCTCCCCGCCGCGCGCCCGCTGAAGCCATTATCCGCGCCGCCCGCCGATTTCATCCCCGAATCAAGCCGTTCCGCCTCGCAGCCCTCGATCCTCGATCCTAGAACGTATTACCCACCCCGGGATCGGCCGCTCTTTTCGTTGGCTTTGGCGTCCAGCCCTGCGCAAAAGACCTCGCCTCGGCGATTTGCGCTGGGGTTAAATGTGCCGCGGTAAATTCGTATCCGGATCGAGCCCGGTGCAGATGGACGCCGCGCAAGCCCATCGCCGCCAGGAGGAACCACCCGCACGCGCTCGCGTGGCTGCCCGATATGTCCGGCCCGTCGGCGTAGACCTCGGCGAGTTTGACTTGAGCGCGCGGCAAGCCCTGCTCGGCCGCGGCCAACAGCCATCGCACCGCCTGCGGCCGGTTGCCTTGGACGGTATAGCCGTTATCGTCCAAGCCATTGTCGTAAAGAATGCCGAGATTGCATTGAGCCCGCGCGTCGCCCGCTTCGGCGGCTTCGAGCAGCCGTTTCTCCACGCCGTCACTCCTCGCCCGCGGTTCCGGGAATGACGCGGATGATCGCAATTGATGCCGCCCCATCTCGCTCTTTCACTCCCGAAGGGTCCGAATCGCAGGACCGTGTTGAAGGGAAAATGGCCATTGCCGCTCCGTTATGACGAAGCGGGAATGGCCTTTTCATTAGGGCCCGGTGCGGAAGGCCGGAGCTTAGTAGCCGCTATCGTCCATGCCGCCGCCCGGCATCGCCGGCGTGCTCGGTTCCGGCCTGTCGGCGACCATCGCCTCGGTCGTGATCAGGAGCCCGGCAATCGAGGCAGCGCCTTGCAGCGCCAGGCGCACGACCTTGGTCGGGTCGATGATGCCGGCCTTCACCATGTCCACATAAGTGCCGCTCTTCGCGTCGAAGCCGTGATTGGCCTCGGCCTTGTCGAGAAGCCTGCCGACGATGATCGAGCCCTCGGCCCCGGCATTCTCGAAAATCTGCCGAGCCGGCGCCTGCAAGGCGCGACGGACGATGTCGATGCCGGCCTTCTGGTCGTTGTTCTGCGGGTTCAGTCGGTCGAGCTTCTGGCTAGCATAGAGGAGGGTGACGCCGCCGCCGGCAACGACGCCTTCCTCGACCGCGGCCTTGGTCGCGTGCATCGCGTCGTCGACGCGGTCCTTGCGCTCCTTGACCTCGATTTCGGTGGCTCCGCCGACCCGGATGATGGCAACGCCGCCGGCCAGCTTGGCCAGGCGCTCCTGCAATTTCTCCTTGTCGTAATCCGAGGTCGTCTCCTCGATCTGCGCGCGCAGCTGCGTGCAGCGACCCGCGATGTCCTTCTTCTTGCCGGCGCCGTCGATGATCGTCGTGTTGTCCTTGTCGATGCGCACCTTCTTGGCCTGACCAAGCATGTCGAGCGTGACGTTCTCCAGCTTGATGCCGAGATCCTCGCTGATGACCTGCCCGCCGGTGATGACGGCAAGGTCCTCGAGCATCGATTTGCGCCGATCGCCAAAGCCCGGGGCTTTCACCGCCGCCACCTTGAGCCCGCCGCGCAACTTGTTGACGACCAAGGTCGCCAGCGCCTCACCCTCGATATCCTCCGCGACGATCAAGAGCGGATTGCCGCTCTTCACCACCGCTTCGAGCACCGGCAGGATCGCCTGAAGACCGGACAGCTTCTTCTCGAACAGGAGGATGTACGGCTTCTCGAGCTCGCAGAGCATCTTCTCGGCATTGGTCACGAAATAGGGCGAGAGATAGCCGCGGTCGAACTGCATGCCCTCGACGATGTCGAGCTCGGTTTCGAGGCTCGTCGCCTCCTCGATCGTGATGACGCCCTCGTTGCCGACCTTGTGCATCGCCTGCGCGATCATCTCGCCGACCTCGCGGTCGTCATTGGCGGAGATCGTCCCGATCTGGGCGATTTCAGCGTTGGTCGAGATCTTTTTCGACCCCTTCTTCAGGTCATCGACAACCGATGCAACGGCCATGTCGATGCCGCGCCGCAAATCCATCGGGTTCATCCCGGCGGCGACCGCCCTGACGCCCTCGCGCACGATTGCCTGGGCCAGCACCGTGGCGGTGGTGGTGCCGTCACCGGCCTGATCGCTGGTCCGGGTGGCAACCTCCTTGACCATCTGCGCGCCCATGTTCTCGAACCGGTCGGATAGCTCGATCTCCTTGGCGACCGTCACCCCGTCCTTGGTGATGCGGGGGGCGCCGTAGGACTTGTTGAGGAGGACGTTGCGCCCCTTGGGGCCGAGCGTCACCTTCACCGCGTTGGCGAGGATGTCGATGCCGTGCAGCATGCGGGCGCGCGCATCGCCGTTAAATCTGAGTTCCTTGGCAGCCATGTCGGGCTCCTTCTGGTTAAGCGGCTTTCTTGCCTGTGGCGCGCTGGGCGGCGGCGGAACCAATGATCCCCATGATGTCGTTTTCCTTCATGATCATGAGATCTTCGCCGTCGAGCTTCACTTCGGTCCCCGACCACTTGCCGAACAGCACGCGGTCGCCCGTCTTGACGTCGAGCGGGTGCAGCTTGCCATCATCGTCGCGGGTGCCCGGGCCGACGGCGACGACTTCGCCCTCCATCGGCTTTTCCTGCGCCGTGTCGGGAATGAAAATGCCGCCGGCGGTCTTCGCCTCCGGCTCGACACGGCGGATCAGGACGCGGTCCTGCAATGGACGCAGTTTCATCGATGGCCTCCTCGGGCCGGATACATTGGAGATGATTTGGCGCTCTCGTATCACGAGTGCCAACAGGTATTTCACCATATGGGACCACCAAATGGCAGATACAACCCAAAAAATACAATCAGTTTTATAATTCGTAAGAATTATTTCTCCGTAATATGAGTACTAGGTATTTAATAAATGATGGGCAATCCTAAGCTGGCGCAATCGTCAAATAAATCGTGATTTAACTATTGTGAGCCAAGTTCGTTCTCGCGGACCATGCGCTCATGCCCGTCGGTCTTGTTTTTAACCCGATACTGAGGCGTATTGCCGTCCATCGGGAGCAAGCGCACGATGGTGTAGCGACCTCTTGCCTTGTGATCGACGCCTCGATTCGGGAAGAATTCTACCGCTTGCCCGATCTGGAATTTGTGGTCTGGCACGAGAATCTTGGGATCCGGCATGGTGCTGGGTCTCCTCAACCATCGGCTCCCTTCGCCCGGCCGGCCGGGGAGCCCGGTGCGGTGGTCTCCTACCCGCCCAAGGACAGGTAGCCGCTGGCGATAAGGCTGACGAGCATCGCCAACGCCAACGCCAGGTAGATTAAGAATGACGGCGACCTGAAGCCAATTGTGAACCTGCTGCCCGGTGCGGCGCGATCATCCTTGGCGGCGGCGCCACCCATCATCGGCAGACGCTCGATGAGCCCGCTCGCAATCCTCCACGCCTCCGATGCGCTCCAGCGCTGGTCGTACAGCCGGGCGATCATCCGGGCCAATTGATCGACCGCCGCCTCCTTCGTCAGATGCGCCAAACGCGCCGCTTCCTCCCGCGGATCGAGGCCCAGCCGCGCCAGCGCCGACAAGACGCTCAACGGGACTCCGTCGACCTCTTCGCCGACGGAGGCGAAGAGAAACGCATCGAATTCCGGAAATATCGGCGCATAGGCCCGAGGCAGCGTCATTCAAGTAACTCCCTGAACCGATTCCTTCTTATCTTCTACTGCTAGCGCATGCCACGGTCATGTCGAGAGAAGGTTAAGCTCTCGGCGTCGCATATGAGATTTACCTGAGGTGATTTCAACCGTAATAATTCCCGCGACATTGATTATTTAATCAAGTCGTTGAAATCGCCGGACTGACAGAGATATTTCGTTTTTACCGAGCGAACTACCGGCGCGCCGGGTTCGGCCGCCGGATCATGGTCGGCAAGACCGGCTTCATCACCCGTGACGCGACAACAACATCACCTGTTGCCGTCGAATGGCGGCGGCGTCGCGTCTCACTTCGCGGCGGGCGGCGGCGCGTCGTAGCTCACGCGGGTGATCGGCGGCAGGTTATCGACGACCGCCTTGGTCACCAGAAAGGTCATGTCGAGCGTCGCCAGCCCGATCGCGACGACGACCAGCAGCACGTTGAGATCGGCCGCGACGCGGTCGACGCGGCGCAGCGTCTCTTTGATCGATAGGCGATTTTGTGGGGGTAGACGCTTCATCATTTCGTGCGGGTCCCAAATACCGGCGCGACGCCTGTAGTGTCAGATAGGCCCCGATGCTGCACCGCACAATCAACGAAGCGACAGGTCAGCCATGCATACCTTTTCTGCAGGGCGCCCGTGCGATGGATCACAGCTATGAATCACAGCGATAATCACGGCGTCTGCTGTTGCAGCATGGGGCTTGCGGCGCAAGCGCCGCGCCAAGGAAGGTGCCGCAACCGGACTCCCTTAATGCGCCTCGTCCCAGCTCCGGGCCCAGCCGGTTTCGACGACGAGCGGGACCGACAGTTCGAGGCGCGGCGCGCAGGCGCCTTCCATGATTTCCTTGACGAGCCGGGCGGTCGTCTCGACCTCGTCTTGCGGGGTCTCGAACAACAATTCGTCATGCACCTGCAGGAGCATGCGCGCGTGCAAGCCGGCCGCATCGAGCGCCGCCGGCAATCGCCCCATCGCCCGCTTGATGATGTCGGCGGCCGAGCCCTGCAACGGCGCGTTGATCGCCTGCCGCTCGGCCCCGGCGCGGCGCATCGGGTTGGCGTCGCGGATCCCGGGGATGAAGCATTTGCGGCCGAAGATCGTCTCGACATGGCCGGCGCTGCGGGCCTCGGCCTTGATCTTTTCCATATAGGCGCGGATCCCGGGAAAGCGCTCGAAATAGGCGCGGATATAGGCCGCTGCCTCGCCTTGCGCCACGCCGATCTGGTTGGCGAGGCCAAAGGCGCTGATGCCATAGATGATGCCGAAATTGATCGCCTTGGCGCGACGGCGGGTCTGCGGGTCCATCCGGTCGAGCGGCACCCCGAAGACTTCGCTCGCGGTCAGCGCGTGGATGTCGTGGCCCTCCTGGAAGGCGCGCTTCAATTCGGCGACATCGGCGACATGGGCCGCGAGGCGCAGTTCGATCTGGCTGTAATCTGCCGACAGCAGAAGGTGCCCGGGCTCGGCGACGAAGGCATGGCGGATCTTGCGCCCCTCCTCGGTGCGGATCGGGATGTTCTGGATGTTGGGCTCGGAGGAGGAGAGCCGCCCCGTCGCCGTCGCGGCCAAGGCAAACGAGGTATGGACGCGGCCGGTCCTGCTGTCGATCTCCTGCCCGAGCGCATCGGCATAGGTCGATTTGAGCTTGGTCAGCTGGCGCCATTCGAGGATTTGCGCCGGCACCGGATGCAAGGGCGCCAGCGTTTCGAGGACCCCGGCGTCGGTCCCGTAGGCGCCGGTCTTGCCCTTCTTGCCGCCGGGGAGCTGGAGCTTCTCGAACAGCACATCGCCCAGTTGCTTGGTTGACCCGATGTTGAATTCGCTCCCGACATCGCGCCAGATCGCACTTTCGTGCTCGGCGATCCGGCGGGCGAAATCGCGCGACAATTCGGCGAGCGCGGCGCGGTCCACCTTGACCCCCGCATCCTCCATCGCCGCGACGACCGGCACCAGCGGGCGCTCGATCGTCTCGTAGAACGCGGTCATGTGCTCGCGCACGAGGCGCGCCTTCAAAAGCCCGTGGAGGCACAGCGCCGCGTCGGCCCGCTCGGCGGCGAAATCGCGCGCCGCCGCGGTCGAAACTTCGGCGAATGATACAAGGCTCTTGCCGGTGCCGATCAGCCCCTTCAAGGGCGCGAGGTCGTGAGCAAAGGCGCGGCGAGTCAATTCCTCGATGGTGTGCTCGACCTGGCCGCCATCGAGCACATAGGACATCAGCATTGTGCAGTCATAGGGCGCCGGCATGATGCCGTAGCGCCTGAGGAGATGCGCCGTGCCCTTGACGTCGTGGCCGATTTTGAGGATTCCCGGATCTTCGAGGAGCGGCTTCAGCCTAGCGAGCGCCTGGTCGAGCGACAGCCCGCCCGCGCCCTCGGCGGCGTCGAGCAGCCCGGCCGGGCGATGCCCCAACGGCAGATAGACGGCCGTTCCCGGCTTTAGCGCCAGCGCCAGGCCGCACAGCTCGGGCCGCGTCCCGCCGAGTACGCTCGGCGCCGGCCAGAGCGCGAGCGATCCCTCCTGCGCGGCCGCCTCGATCCACTGTTCGAGGCCTTCCACCGAATCGAGGATCGCATAGCTGCGCGGCGCCGAGAACGGGAGGATCTCGGGGATGATCGGCTCGCTCGGCCCGACCGCCGCCGCAGCCGCGGCGAGCGCGGCGGGGCCCGTCAGACGCTGCGACATCCGAAGCGCCAGCGCGCGGAACTCCATCGTGCGCAGAAACGGCAGCAGCCGGTCGAGATCGAGCGGCTTCACCTTGAGATCGGCGAGCGGGCACGGCAGGGGCACCGCGTCGTCGAGCTTGACCAGCTCCCTCGACAGCCTTGCCTTCGCCTCGTTCTCGATCAGCGATTGGCGCCGCTTCGGCTGTTTGATTTCGTCGGCATGGGCGAGGAGGTTGTCGAGATCGCCATAGGCGTTGATCAGCTCGGCCGCGGTCTTGACCCCGATCCCGGGAACCCCCGGCACATTGTCGACGCTGTCGCCGCACAGCGCCTGGACATCGACGACCTTGCCCGGGCCCACCCCGAACTTCTCGCGCACCTCCGCGTCACCAATCGGCCGGTTCCTGATCGGGTCGAGCATCATCACCTTGTCGTTGACCAGCTGCATCATGTCCTTGTCGGACGAGACGATGGTTACATCAGCGCCGGATTCGACGGCGTGGCGGGCATAGGTCGCGATCAGATCATCGGCCTCGAAACCGCTCATCTCGATGCGGCATACGCCAAAGGCATCGGTCGCCTCGCGCACCAGCGCGAATTGCGGCACGAGGTCGTCGGGCGGCGCGCCGCGATTGGCCTTGTAGGCGTCGTAGATGCGGTTCCTGAACGTCGCGCCGGCGGCGTCGAACACCACCGCGATGTGGTCGGCATCGGTCTCCGACAAGAGCTTGGCGAGCATGTTGCTGAAGCCGAGGACGGCTGCTGTCGGTGTCCCGTCGGCGCGGGTCAAGGGCGGCAGCGCGTGATAGGCGCGAAAGATGAAGCCCGAGCCGTCGATCAGGAAAACGTGGTGCGGCGCCGCCGACGGGGCTCGCGTCGGTTCGGCGATTGGCGGGGCGACAGCTGGGGCGATATCGTTCATGCGCGGCTCCTCTCGGCCGGGCTTTCGGGCGGCGTTTCGGGAGGCTTCTCGCTGCCCGCCCGCGCCAATGCGCGGTTGACGAAGAGGCGCGAGCAATAGGGACACTCGACGCGGCCCGCCGGGGCCAGGCTTAGATAGACCTTGGGTTGGCCCATCGGCCCGCCGCCGCCATCGCAGGGCGCCATCATCTCATCGATCTCGATCGTCTCGAACGGGGTCATCGGCGTAGATTCCACACGAGCTAAATCACCTTCTCTACCGTGATGTCACCAGCAAATCCCCTTGGCCGGGCTTGACCCGGCCATCCACGTCTTCCTGTAGCAGCGACGAATGACAAGAAAGACGTGGGCGGCCGGGTCAAGCCCGGCCAAGGGGTATATGTGGTTACGGCTGAGTACTCTACAGCGACCGGATTGACTGAACCGGACAGTCGGCCCGGCGCGTTCACCGCCTGCCGGTTGACCGCCAATCCGGCCGAATGATACGCGTTGGCGCGGGACAATCAAATGATCCGCTCTCCTCTTGTCGTCGGCCGCAAAGGGGCGCCGCAGCGCCTCCTGACATGGCGGGCCGCACTCATCGCGCCGCTCATGCTGCTCGCTTCCTGCGCGCCTCCGGCCGACACCGAGATCGGGTTCGCGAGATCAGCGCCGCCGCCTCCGGCGGCCGAGGCGGGCGTGCCGGCGCGCTTCACCGACAAGGAGTTCATCGCCGATGACGGCACCCGCCTGCCGCTGCGCAAATGGCTCCCGCCGCCGCGGGACGGTATCAAGGCGGTCATCCTGGCGCTGCACGGGTTTGGCGACTACAGCCACGCCTCCGAGATGCCGGCGCGAGTGTGGGCCTCGCGCGGCATTGCGACCTATGCCTTCGACCAGCGCGGCTTTGGCGGCGCCCCCGGCTTCGGCTCGTGGGCGGGCGCGGGGCAACTCGCCGCCGACGCCATCAGCGCGACCCGGATATTGCGCCGGATCCATCCCGGCCGGCCGCTTTATCTCCTCGGCGAAAGCATGGGGAGCGCCGTCGCGGTCCTCGCGGTGACGGGAGGCGCCGGTCCCGACGGGGTCATCCTCAGCGCGCCGGCGGTATGGGGCCGCCCGACGATGGACCTCTTGCCGAGGCTCCTGCTCTTCGCCGGGGTGCGCCTCTTTCCCGACATGGTGCTGACCGGACGCGGGCTGCACGTCATGGCCTCCGACAACCTGCCGATGCTGAAGGCGCTGGCGAAGGATCCGATGGTGTTCAAGGGGGCGCGAATCGCCACGATCTACGGGCTTGTCGATCTGATGGACGAGGCGCTCGCCGCGGCGCCGCGGCTCACCGCGCCGACGCTCCTCATGTACGGCGCGCATGACGAAGTTGTCCCGCGCCCGCCGATCGCAGAGTTCGTCGCGCATCTGCCGCCCGACCCCGGTCATACGAGGCGCCTTGCCTATTACGCCCAGGGCTATCACCTCTTGCTGCGCGACCTCGACGGCGCGGCGGTCGCCGGCGACGTCGCCAGCTGGGTCCTCGATCGCACCGCCAAGCTGCCGTCCCGCGCCGACGCCGCCGAGAACGCAGAGAAATGGCCGCCACCCCCGGACGGCAGCGGCTGAATCCTCAACCGGACCGTTGACTCCCGCACCCGGCTCGTCATGCCGCTTGCGCCCGCAGGCATCCGGCGGTAATCACCCTCCCTCGGCTCCGGACCCGTAGCTCAGCTGGATAGAGCGCTGCCCTCCGAAGGCAGAGGTCGCACGTTCGAATCGTGTCGGGTCCGCCAATCTTTCGGTATTATGCAGCAAGCGCCGCCACGGCGCGGTGGCGCCGGGCCGGCCGGCCTGCGCGCCTACGCGTAGCGGTAGTGCGGCGGCAACTCGGCCAAAACCGGCTGGCGGCGATCCTTGTCGGACAATAGCGCCTCGGCGGTGGACGCCGGCCAGGCGATGCCAAATGCGGGGTCGTCCCAGGCCAATCCGCGATGCCGTGTTGCCGCAGCACGTCCTCGCGAAAAATCTCGGAGAAAAAGCCGCGCGGATCGCGATGGCGGACCGGCCTTATCTCCCTTACCCCGGCGATCTCGGTCGAAATGACTTGCATGCGGCAGGGGTCCTGAACCGATCTTCTCCGGATACTCGATCTGCTTGATGCGATTTTCCATCTCGGCGAGGCGCGCCACAACGGAATTCGATCGCAACCTGCCCGTTGACGGACAAAGACGGCGAGACGCTCGGCCTTGTAGGATGAAATCAGATCGTCGAATGCAACGACACGGTTGCGGCGTCGGAGCTTAAACCGGTTATCGGTATCATGCCAAAAGCACTTCCATGGCCGAAAAGTCGAGAGCCAGCCTCCCTGGCCGGCAATATCATCTGATACATACCCGACAGCGCGGCAGAAGGGATTCGTGCTGTAGCAAGCCGTCTCCCGAAGCATCTCCAATCCACAAAGAAAAGTATTTCGGTATCGCGCGCGGCGTCGGTCCCGATAAGTACCAGCGCGCGGGATCGAGCAGCAAGACGGCTCTCGACGCTAGTTGGGAATTGGCTCCCGCCTGCTGCTGATGTTCCAAAAGGATTTCCCGCGTCGGTAAGCAGTGCTGGTTGTGGAGGGGCGTGGGTGCATGCCAAGACATCCGCCCTCATATTCGGCGGCGTGCCACCATCGAACGACCGCCTGGCGTCGAAGAGAAACCCGGTGCATAGCGGTACAAGCCGGTCTTGGCTCGCGGCCAGCACTTCGAACCGGACCCATGGATTTTGCGCAGGGAAAAGCGGGATCCCCACCACCACCGGTTGCCAGTAACGAGGGTCCGTCAGATCGAGGCTTATCAGCTCGCTTTGCCAGACAAGCACCCGGTTGTTGCAGTCGTACCACCGCAGATAGGCTGGTACCGCATTGCTCGTTGCGGTGTTTTTGTGTGACGCATCGGATCGATACCACAGAACCAGATCCTGAGCGTCCTGCGTTGTCGCCTCATATCGGAAAAATACAGGCGTTTGCGGGACGCAGCTTGAAGAGCGATAGAGCGGCTTCTTCGCGAACGAGCGAGCCGCCTGCATAACCGCGCGCCGCGCGTGATTTCCTAAATCGGCCTCGAACAGCTTTAAGGCAAAGAGGCGACAGAATTCCGCTTCACCGCCGCGCAGCCGGATCATCCGGTCGATGAGCTCGGGATCACCCTGTTCGATAACCGCATCAATCGCTTTCTCTGCGGCCGCCGGGGACGGCTCAGCACCGAGGGGAAGCGCAGTCCCGATCGAGGGAACAAGCGCCGGCTCCGCGATTTCGGCCGATGCCGAGACGCCGAACCGCCGCTGCAATGCGGCGAGTTCCTGCTCCGCGGCCTTTGCATCCCGCTCGCGCAATACGGCAGCTTGCTGTGCCCGGGCGAGCGCCGCGTCGAGCTCTGCCCGCTGTCGCAATGCGGTTTTCAGCTTTTCTTCCAAACTTCCGGTCCGACCCGCCGCGCTGACCATCCGGTGCCACGCATCCTCAATCCTCGGATCGCGCCAGCTCACGATAGGCTGATCCTCGTTGCCGGGAGCGGGTTGCAACAGGAGCCTGGCCATTCCCGAGAGCTGCTCGAATTCACCCTCAATACCTTGCTGGAGCAGCCGAAATGCAGCGAATTGGCGGACGATGCGTCGAATGTCGCCCCTGGCAGATGCATCGGAGTCGAGCCGGCGCGCTGCCTCGTAAAGCGGCCATAGCGGCGGTTGGGCCGATTCCCGCAGATCCGGATCGTCATGCCGCAGGTTGCGATCGATGATTTCGGAAACGGCGGAGATGATCTCGGTCTGCGAGGTTTCCAGGCCGAGAAATCCGACAAGCTTTTTTGCATTATCGCCGGTATCGTCGAACCATGTTTCATACTCTATTGTGCAAACATCATCGTTGTCGGTGTGCTCGTACAATTCAGCCATGTAGGTGAACCAGCGGTACTCGCCAATGTCCATCCGCAGCCCGTCACGTTCGTTCAGTGACCTGGCGACCTGTGCGGGGTGGCGCAGGCAGATGACGATTTTGACCTTGAGATCGAGCTCGCTGAAAATCTGGCGCCACAGCGGCAGCAGACGGGCCGTCCGTGGATCCTTGAACCCGAACGGGACGCCGGTCGCCATTTTTCGCCCGAGAAAGGCGACGATTTCGCGCTTGATCTCCGCGACGCGTGGATCGACCCACCATTCCGCGGGTAGCGGGAGATCGTGCAGCGGGGTCTCATAGCCGCGGTTCAACAGGTCGAATATGCGGTTGTGAAATCCGACGATCTCCCAGCGTTCCCAGTGCCCCTTTGGATTGCTTGAAAGGGGCAACGGATCGTCGGCCATATCGACCCCGAGCGCATTCAACAGATGCGCGCACAACGAGGTGCCGCTGCGATGCACGCCAAGAATCACAACAAAAAGCGGCCGCTCCCGCTCGGCTGCAGCCGCAGGGCCATCCAGCGCGGCCTCGACCAAGCGGCCAGCGTCGGCCCTGCGGGCAGTTCTCGTCAAAACAGAAGGGTCTTTCCGCCCGGCAATCTCATCGAGGTCACGCTTATAGCATGCCGCCGTGGCCATCGGGAATGATGCCCACCTTCCCTTCCGGTGCCGACAACGGGCGCCAGCGTCATGCCAAACACCTCTCGATCCAGCCCTGCGGCGCCGCGATGGCGCGATCCGGGCGCCCGAGGCCCGGCGGGAGACGCCGCGCGGTGCCCGATAGAGCGTGCAACGCAAGGCAGGGTAACGTTAGCGCTAGACAGCCGCCGGCATTTTAGCTAGATGTCGTCGCTATCCGGGAAATCCTGGGCAGATCTTGCGGCTTGCGGATCGCGGCTGACGAACTAAATAATCAGAATGCGGGTTCGATTTATTGCTCCGGTAATGACGGTGCCTCCCCATCAACCATGATCAAATTGCCCGCAGTCCCATATAAGGATGTCTACCTTCTTGACGGCTGCTTGAGATTGCCGGCGGGCAGGGGCGAGCGAGCATTTGATAGCTATTGATCAAAAGATCAATTCGGCGGTCGCCGAACGCGCGAGCCCTTCCGGGGTCGCCGTTTGCGATCATTTGGGCCTCGCAGACCGCATTCCCGGCACGCTCGTCGCGAGGATGTGGCGCCGATGAGCGAGGCTGGGCCGTCGGCCCTGCTGCGGACGCCCTGCTTCGAGGCGCCAGCCGAGCCGATCCCGGTTCTGCGCCCGCTGTTACCATGTGCGGACCGGATTCTGCCTTATCTGCGGCGCATCGACGAGACGCGCCTTTATTCCAATCACGGCCCGCTCTCCCTTGAGTTGGAGCGCCGCCTGGCGGAGGCGCTTGGGTTGCCGCCCGGCGGGCTTGTTACCGCCAGTTCGGGCACCGCCGCTCTTGTCGGCGCGATCCTGGCCAGTGCGGGCCGCGCCAGCCCGGACCGGCCACTGGCCATCATCCCCGCCTTCACCTTTGCGGCCACCGCCGCTGCGGTCGAGCAATGCGGCTACCGCCCCTACCTCGCCGATGTTGGCGCCGAGAGTTGGATGCTGGATCCCGCGCGGCTGGTCGACCACCCGAAGCGCGAGCAACTCGGTCTGGTGGTCCCGGTGGCGACGTTCGGCCGGCCGGTGCCGCAGGAGCCGTGGCGGCGCTTTCGCGCGACGAGCGGAATCCCGGTAGTGATCGACGGCGCGGCGAGCTTCGCCGGCCTCGCCGAGCGGCCCGGGGAATTTCTCGGCGCAATCCCGGTGGCCATCAGCTTCCACGCCACAAAGGCTTTCGCAACTGGCGAGGGCGGCGCCGTGGCGACGATCGACACCGACCTGGCGCTGCGCAGCGGCCAGGCGCTCAATTTCGGCGTCAGCGGCATCCGCGACTGCCGGATGGCGAGCACCAACGGCAAGATGAGCGAATATCACGCGGCGGTGGGCCTTGCCGAACTCGACTTCTGGCCCGAAAAGCTCGCCGCCTTTCGGACCGTGGCGGAGCGCTATCGGCAAGCGGTGGCCGCGGCCGGGCTCGCCCAGCGGTTTTACGGGATGCCCGACATCGCGCCGAATTATGCGCTGTTCCGGTGCCGCGGCGCGGCAGAGGCCGATCGGGTGGAGCACAGCCTGCGGCAGGGCAGCATCGATTTCCGCCTGTGGTACGGCAGGGGTCTCCAGCACCAGACCTATTACACCAGCCTGCCGCGCGACGCCCTCGACGTGACCGACGATATAGCACCATGTCTGGTCGGCCTGCCGATGGCGCCGGATCTCGATGAGGAAACAATCGGACGCGTCGTGACCGCGCTGGCGGCAGGGGCCGCCGAATTCGCCTGATCGCGCAGCATGCCAAAGGCGGCGTTTCCTATCCCGGCAAGACCAGGGTATTTTGTGCTCGAATCCCGGCACTCAGTGTAGCCTTGCGACGGCTCCTCTGGCGTCGCTGGGAGCCAAGCATGCATGTTCCTCGCTCCCGATCCCGGCCACATTCGGAAACTGTCATGAGAGAGACGATCGAAACCAACCGCGACTGGCTTGCCCACTGGACGAGTGTTGGCCAGCGAACCCCCAGGGACGAGTTATACCGGCAGGTCGAGCGCACCGTAGGCGGCAAGCCGGTGTCCCCGGATGAGATCGAGCTTCTGACCGAAGCCATAACTCAGCGGCTGAACCTCGGCCGCGACGACGTTCTACTCGACCTCTGCTGCGGCAATGGGCTTATTACCGCGCGGCTGTCTCCGTTGTGCCGGGCGGTCGTCGGCGCCGATTATACGATCGAGTTGATTCAAACCGCCCGGGAGCGCCAACCCATGCCGAACACCGTGTACCTGCACCGTGCCGCGGATGATCTACACCCGACGGATTTTCCCGTCGGACCGCCGACCAAAGTATGCATGAACGGGGGGTTGCAATATTTGACCGAAGCTCTGACGAAGCGGGTGTTGCGATCCCTGCGGGCGTTAGCGCGACAAGATCTGGTGATTTTCTTCACCGACGTGCCGGATGCGGCCAAGCTCGATGCGTTTTATAATACACCCGAACGGCGGGCCGAATTTGAATGGCGGCGCGCGGCTGCAACCGAGCCGATGGGCACGTGGTGGGACCGCGATCACCTACGGGGGCTGATGCAATCAGCGAATTACGCCGCCAGCATCATCGAGCCTGACCCCGGTCGCTCCACCGCTCACTACCGCTTCGACGTTCTCGCACATTTCGTGCGCTGAGGCACGATGAGGTGCGTCCCACCGATCCCTCCCCGAAATGACATCGATTGCACGGCTCTCGACCAGAAGAAGCATTACAAACGGTAAAAGCAAACTGCCGCATGATCACAGCGATAATGCAGCCGTACTTCTTTCCCTACCTTGCGTATTTTCAACTGATTGCCCAGTGCGATACATTCGTATTTTACGATGACGTGCAGTACATAAAGCGCGGCTGGGTAAACCGCAATCGCATCCTACGGCAGGGTCAAAGCCGCTGGCTCACCCTGCCGGTCCGCAAAGCGCCGCTTCGCTTCGCGATCAATCAGCGATACTACCAGCTTGACCGGGCGAGCATCGGGGGCGTCTTACGGCGGATCGAGGCCGCCTACCACAAAGCGCCGGGTTTTGTTGCTGGGGTTTCGCTGATCGAGCAGTTGATGAACTTCGGCGACGCAAACGTCGCCGCCTTCAACGTCAACCTTATCCAGGGGGTTGCCGCCCATATCGGGCTGCAACCTCGGTTCATCCTGTCGTCCGCCATGGAAAAGGATCCCCGCCTTACCGGGCAGGACCGGGTGATCGACATCTGCCGGCGCCTCGGGGCGACCCACTACGTAAACCCGATCGGAGGCATCGGATTCTATGACGCGGAGCGTTTCGCCGGGGCGGACCTGAAGCTGAGCTTTTTGCAATCCGAGTCACCCCGCTATCCGCAGTTCGGGCAGACCATGATCCCCGATCTCTCGATCATCGATGTGTTGATGTTCAACGACGAACCAGCCATCGCGAGGTTGTTGCGGGAATATCGGCTGGTATCCTCTGATTCATAAGGTGCCCTACGCGGGCTGAGCAGGGCGTCCCATTCAACAACTCGGCCTGGCTTTTCCGACCGATTGCTGCCGGACGGGGGCCAGTGGGGAGCCGATTTTCGCTTGTCCAAACGTCTTGGCGGTGCGATCCTGGACCGATACCACTCGGAACTCTGGGAATGTCGGTTTAGATTTTGCCCCACGCTCCCGGAAGGGGAACGCCAGCGAGAGTGAAAGGCATTGCAGCTTGCAATTATACGTAGAAATAACATCGTCCATACCGGCGACCGAGCAAAACATCGCCTGGGGAAGCACATGTGTTCCGTAGCTTGCAGCCATGATTGCCCAGAGGTGTGCCTGTCAAGATGCAGCGCAACAAAGGGCCCTCCAATCAACTTTTCGAAAACAGTATACCTGACCTATGACGACGGACCGAATTTGGAGGTAACCCCGGCGCTGTTAAACTTGCTGGAGGCAGCGGGAGCGACAGCTACCTTCTTCGTCAATGGTGTGTCATTTGCAAATGAGGGGGCAATCGATTTATTGAAACGAATGATAGCGTCAGGTCACAGGATTGGCAATCACGGCTTAACTCATGAGCCGGACACGTGCCCTAACTTCTGCGCTATGGCCGAAACCATTGCGAATTTAACTGGGATCAAGCCTCATTACGTGAGGCCGCCCTATGGAGATCGGCGGGCTGTTGTCACTTACGCGGCGCGCCATCCGGATGCGCCCATTGCGTATTGGGATCTCGGTTTCGGGGACTGGGACCGCGTAGAGGTTGAAGAAGTACGTATCCGAATAAAGCGGGAACTGAGAGACGGCATGATAATTCTGGTTCATGATGGCGCGTCGCCGGACAGTGAATACAAAGATCGATCACAAGCAATTGAAATTACCCGAATTCTTCTCGACGAATGCAAAGCGGCCGGGCTCTCTGTGCGTCGGCTTCCGGAGTGAGCTTGTGTCCACCATTATTTGGATAATTACCTTCATTATCGATAATTTTTTAACTGATATGACTGAACCAAACGACCATCGCTTAAACCGCCAATACAAACGATAAGATACATAGATCAGAGGACACATCCCGGAAGATGATCTTTTGCCTGCATCGCACTAAACGCTAGCATAATACCAATTTTCTGGATCGGTCTTTGGACGCCATTCAACCCTTAGGCATAAGCTGAGCCCGACATGCAGTTCATTGCCGCAACCGCAACCTTGCACTCAATCGACGCGATCGAGGTGTTTCTGCGCCACATGGAGCGGATTGGCGCTTCGGGTGTCCTGGTCATTGACTTGGGATCCGAAGACGCAACGCTCGACATACTGACATCGCAACGGTGGGCCGGGTTCGTGCACCTCCTTCCATCAATCAGCATGGCGAACAATGACTCGGAAACTTGGCTTCTGGCGGCGGCGAAGGTGCGTTTCAACGGGTTGTGGTGCCTGTTCACCGACCCGGACGAACTCGTCTCCCCGTCGATCTGCAATCTGGCGCCGGACCGCGACATTTCCTGTTACCAAATTCCCCGCCGGAACGTAACGGCACGGCGCGAACTGCTCGACAGCTCGGGCAGCGTAAACTGGCGCGATCTACGACTTGAAATCGTCAAGCCGGTGGAGCGCACCGCAGCGGACCCGATGGACCGTCTCGTTCCGCCGTGGGTTCACACGCGCGTCTTCGACAAGGTCCTCGTTCGCGTGGAAGATACGCTGGAGATCGGCGAGGGCGACCACTCGGCCCGGACCCGGGCCGGCCGGACTGTCGCGGCGCAAGATGTGACCATCAGGCACTATCCGCTGCGCAGCTACGCTGCCTTCGAAACCAAGGTCAGGACAATCGAAACCTTTCTGCCGCTTAATCCCCAGCACGGGCCCGACTGGGCATGGCATTGGCGACGCTGGGTGCGGATCATGCAGGCCGGGCAGCTTCACGAGGAGTTTCTTGCGCAGTTCCCGGATACCCTGGACGCCGCCTGGATGATTGGCAGCGGCGTCATCCGGGAAATCGAGCCCCCCGAGGTGGAGGATCAGGCGTTCGTATTCGAACACGACAGCCGCGCTATTTCCATCGCGACGACGCCCGCCGCGAGATCGGTGGAAATTCATGTCCCAGTCTCGCTTAACGAACACTTTTCCCACATGATGTATTTTCTGACAAAATCAATTGACCGTTTTGCCAGGCTCGGCTCGAATTATAAAATCGTCTTCACAGTGAGCTTGGATAGCACCATAGACCCGGATTCGAATCTGCTGTTGTGGGCACGAGAGCTCCCTGTCGAGTTCCGATATTGCGCAGACTTGGTTTGGAGAGATTGCAAATTCAGAGCGGACACATGGGGTCGGGCATTGCATGTGTACACGGCGCCGCTTCTGCAGCAGATTGCGTATGATTTCGAGTCTGATGTTGTTATATTCATGGATACAGACACATTAGTCTGTGGTTCTCTTGCTGAAATCGTCGATCGTGCCGCTCGCATGGAAAAGATTTTTGGCTGGCCGACGTGGCAGCCGCCTTCAATCGACTTAATGGCGGCAATCCGTGACCGCGGATGCACCCAGACTGAATTTGAGCTGACTTACTCAGGGTATGGCTGGTCGTTTATGGAACCGAAGGAATGTCCGCCATATTTCAACTTCGGATTTCTGGTTATGAACCAAAAAGTTGCAAGGCGTTTAGGGCAAAATCTCCCTGTAATGCTCGACTTTGTTTTCAACAATTACTACGATGTTCTCGAGTGTCAGGTCGCATTGTGCCTGGCGATAATCGACGGCGATTTACAGTATGAAGCCTTGCCTGAAAAATACAACTACGGCAATGGAGATTGGTCTTTTCCGATCCACCCGCAGCTAGGCCTGTGTCTCTATGAACAAAGCATGGCCAATTTTCGCAATATTCGCGTTCTGCATTATTGTGCGCCATCGACACAATTTAAAAAATCGCGAGATCTGGCTACATGGGACAACGTTAAAGCTTTTTGCTCAAACGAAACAGTCACCGATAGCAATCTCTTTCTGAGAGACATGTTTCGAAAATTTATCGATGAGCGCTTTGCGACGTCAAAGTCGCCTGATTTAGCGTCCCGGAGCGAGGAGCAAGCTGCACCGGCAAGCAACAGTGGGAAGTTTGTGACCGCGTCGGAATCATTGATGCCGCTGTCATTCGAGGACCTCGCCTGCCTATCGGTAATCACCGAATTTGCCAATTCCGCCGAGGTTACGGAAGTATCTCCGGGGTATGACAATACGTCGGTGCAGTTCATCCGTATGAAAGACGTTTTATACATACCGGAGTTAGGCCTACAGGTGGTTGGTGGCCGCATCGTTCCGCAAGAGTCAATACAATCGCCCGCCGCCTTGCGCCTGGATACGCAGAGCGACTTTCAGGGGCGCGCGGCAAAATACCGAGAGCCGTTTCAATTTCTGTACTCGTGTGAGGACGTATGCATTTTATCCAATTTACACTCTGGGAATTTCCATCATTGGATAACAGAGGAGCTGATCAAGGTAACTATTTTGGAGCGGCATGGCTTTGAGGGAAGTTATGTCGTCCCTAATTTACCGAATTTTGCGCTGGAATTTTTGCGGATGCTGGGGATTCCGCGCGCCCGCGTGATCGACATCGTCCTCAAGCCCACGGTGTTCAAATCCGTGGTATTTACGACTTCGATACATGGCGATAATGCCGTAGAGTTCGCCTCGGTATTCCTCGCGCTGCGGAAAAACATTCTGGATAATGTTTGGGAGGAAGAACCGCCGGCATCGTCCCGGCTGTGGCTGGATCGTAAACTCGGCATCAACAATCCAGGGCGTGAACTGATCAACGTGGAGCAAGTGCATCCCATTTTGCGCAGACATGGCGTGGATATAATTGACATGGCCGGATTGCCTATTCGGACGCAGATCGCCGCTTCTCACAACGCGGAATTAATAATTGGTCCACACGGCGCGCAGTTCGTCCATGCCCTATTCATGAAACGGAATTCAGACGTGATAGAGTGCTTTTCGCCGGAATTTATCAATACCGGAATTTTGGGGATTTGCTCTATAATGGGGCACAAATACCAGATGATGGTGCACAACAACGCCTACGGAGCGTATCCGTATGGTGAGAGCCTTCATCTTAATTGCGCACACCTGGAGGTCGTTCTGAGGGCGTCATGCGCAGAGCAGCAGACCCGGCGATCGCCGCACCTGTCGTGAACCAGGACGGCCTCGCATCATCACCGATCGGGCACGACTGGCTAACGAATTGCGCCAGTCGCTCGGCTTTACCGCCATTGCTCCTGGAGTTGTTGGGGAACGGCGGATGGCTGATCCGGCGAACCAGGGCCACATGGCCCCGCCCTGCGAAGCGAGGCTCAAGCACCCGTCATGACAAAGGGGATCGCCTGAGCGGCGACCGCGGCGGCGGTTCCCTGAAGGGAGAAAGTCGATCCGACCAATTGGCCCGGATCGAGCGCGACATCGAGCACCTGTCCGAAGTCGAAGCAATGCACGCTGTGCTCGGGGCGTTCGCCCAGCAGCGCATGAATCAGCGCGCCGATCGGAGCGGACATCGCGGTAGCCTGGATGAAGATCGCCACCCGCCGGTAGCGGTCGAGAATTTCGATCAACTGACCGGCCACTCCCGCCATTACGGTGGGCCACAGCGCAAATATATAGAAGCGGGGGACGAGTATGATGTTTTGCGGGGGCGCTGGAGGACGCAGGCCGATGCCGGCGAGATGCGTCGGCGCGATGAAGACCACGCAGTCGGCCGCCTCAGCCGCCAGCCGCACCAACCGGTCCAGGCTCGCCATCCAGACGACGTTCTTGATGGCGGCGGCATCGGCGGCGTGCACTGTGGCGCCCGGAGCACAACCATCGAAGAATGCGAGAATCCCGGTGAGCGCGTTTTTCACGATAGGATGCAGCGGCAGCTGCAGATCCGCCGCATAAGTCGCATCGCCGTTTGTGATTCCGAGACCGAAGGCATGGCCGGGACCGATGAAGCAGCCGCGCTCGGTCTCGAACTGGCGCATCGCCAGCACGAGGAGATCGCCGAACCGGCTGCGGTATTTGTCGCGATAGAACGCCGCGACATCGGGGTGGTACTCGCGGATCAACGGCTTTGACGCTGCGCTGAGCCCCACGCAGGCGACATCCTCCCAATATTGATGATTGATCTTGACCGAGACGTAATTCCGCCGACTGAAACTCTCGAGGAGGTCGATAGGGTGCACGACCAGGCGTTGCCTCGCGACGGCGATCATTTCGTCATCGTCCATGTCCCGATAGCCGACCGCATTGGCCGCCCAGCCGTCGAACACGCCCTCGATCCCGGTCAATCCGCGATAACCGGCGAAGAGGTCGTCAAAATCCCGCGGGACGGCGAAATTCCGGCCGAACAGCGCGGCCATGATCGCCGCATAGTACTGGTCTGGATCGGCGAGAGCATCCGGCCGAAGGCTTTCCGCGAGATCGCGAACCGGCTCAAATGGAATCGTAGTGCCAATCAGCCGGTTCACCACCGCCACGCCGTGCGTCACGGCTTCAAGGACGCGGCAGCGGTCGGCGTGGGTCGCAAGGTTGCGGTCGGGCATCGCCGCGGCGTGACGGATGATGGCAGCTTTTTCCGGGCCTACCCGCGGAACGAGGTCTTGTGACAAACGGTTGTTCCCGACGCGTCGCCCGACGCACAGCCGCACGTACGCCGCACTTGGCGCGCACCACAGGCGGCGCACGCGCGCCCGCATAAATGACGGCAGCGAAATGATCTCGACGCCCGCGGGAAGCATCAACTCCAGGCTTTGGCGCTGTGTCGCCGGCATTCGCTCATCGACCAGAACGGGGACCGGCGGCAACGCGCCGGAGGCGCTGGCGGCGAGGTAGCGCGGCAGCAGATCCAGCATCCAATGCCGGAAATCGTCGCTGCGCGGCCCGAGCAGCATGAACGCCTCATCGAACTCGATCGTGGTGTCCTCGTCGTCCGGGCCGATGATCCACACCGCGCCATCTTCGGCGTGAAAAATCGCCGGGTCGAAATCGAGCTCGTCCTCGCTCAGCGACTGCTCGCCATTCTGCCAATCGAACAGCGCGAGGTCGGCCGTCTCGATCACCCCGGAGCGGCCGCGGACCCGCGCGTCGATCAGGCAGGCGACGAAGATCGCGCGCGCCGCCCCGGCGAGGTCCTCCTGCGCGCCCTCGCCGAGGACGCGCGAGGCCGGGATGATCAAGGGCTCTCCCGCCGGCGCTATTTCGTGAAACGCCGCGGCGCGATCCTTGGCGAATTCATAAAGGCCCGCGATCGGCGTGCGACGGAGACGATCGCTGTCGGGCAAATTGATGACTTGGCGGTAAAACGCAAATCCTTCATCGACCCCCAGATTGCTGACCAGCGCCTCCTTGTACAGCATCAGCGAATGATGATCGCGGCGCGCCGATGCCTCGAAACCGCTGGCATGTGCCTGCGCTTCCAGTACCCGCGCCAGGGCCTCCCCGCGAGCCGCCGGGGCGACGGGCAGGCCGGCCCCGCGGCCGATCTTCAGAAAATGAAAGAGCGGCCGGTCGACGAAATCCGCGAGCTTCGGGTTGGCCGCGAGATAGGCCCGCGGGTCAAAGGCCGGGTGCGGTTTGTACCCCAGCCGCTCTCCTGCCTCGGCATAATGAGCCAGCGCGTTCGACTCGGCGAGAGCACCCATCATGGCGTGCCGCCGATAATAGAACGGCAGAAAAATCGGGTTGGGGCTGCGTCCCTCGGCCTCGCCCTGCGACAGATAATGCGTCAGAGGATCGACCGGCGAGGCTCGCAGCTCGGCATAGGTCGCGCGATAGAACTCGGCATCGAACAGCCCGGAAGCGAGCAGGATCCGCTTTGTCTTCAACCTTTGCAGATCGGTAATCATGAGCGGGCAGGCTCACGACCCGGCGCCAGAGGCGACCGCTCTTCGGCCCGCGGCGGGATCGCCGTCGACTTGGTCAGGCGAAATATATGCTGATGTAATCAAGCCGGAGCTCAAGGTCGTGCTGCGTATCGAAGAAGATCAGCAGCTGCGGGTCGCGCTCACGATCGACCTCGAAATCCTCGGGCAACACCACGGGCCCGGACGGGTTGCACGCCCGTTCCTCGGGCCGCAGGTCGAACGAGCTGAATTGATAGTCTACGGCGTCACCGCCTTTTTTGGGTAATCTCAACATCGCCTGACACGAAACATTTCTGTCCGGCAGGGCGTACACGCCAAGCTGATAACGCTGCGCGCCGCTGAGATCCGACCACGAACAATATGCCTCAAGGGCCAAAAACTGGCTGGCTCCCGTGTATCTGATCGTAACCGTGTTGAGGCAGTTTTCCGGGCTGAGCGAATGGTCCATCTTAGGTTCGACCGTGAGCTGGACATCCGCGCCTTTTTGGAAACCAAAGTGCACGCCCGGGGACAGCGGCGCGTACGCCTCTACGGACTGGCGCAGCCGGGCCGGTATCGGCTGGCAGAAGAACCCGGTCAGCCTCGCCTGAACCCCCTCGGCAAGGCCGAGCGCGCTCAACAGATCGGATTGCAGCGAGATCATTCGTCCGACAATCTCGCCGGCGCGCAGCGCGAATTCTTTGAGGGATGCGGTGTGCTCGGTCAAAGCAAGCCATCCTTTTTGCGGTTCACCTCAACGAATTGCCGCCCCAAATGGTGTCGAGTCCGGCACCACAGCAGCCTTCACCGTCTGCCGTCGACAGGTGATCATTTGGGTCGCGCCCCCGCTGCCTATGGCGTTTTACACCAGGGTTCAGGCATAGGTAAAGTTTTACCCCGGCTTTTCCTGTATGGCCGGGCAACACGGCGCTCGATAGACAGGGGGCTACAAGCGCGCCGCTCATTCAATCCAACTTGCGCGGAAGGCTGACACGAGCTGGGTGTTTGCCGCTGCAGAGATCCTGCTAGCACCAGTAAAATTTTCGCGTTAACCTGAAAGTCGGGTGCATCTAAACGAGAGAAGAAGGACGCATGGAAAAGGTTGATGCGTGGGCACCGCTATGCCCCAGCCTTGCGGCATACGCCAGTGCTAGGGTGTGGTTTCTCAAAACCCTGTCATCAGCCGTGCCGGATGAGAGGTTACAGCTTATCCGGCGCGGGTGACGGGACCTGCCGGGATGGCGCCGAACTCGATAATCGCCTACCTGACGCAGTCCCGCGATGTGCTGCAAGCGGCGATCGACGATCCGCAATTCCGCGCGACGATCGAGCACATCGCCGACCGTACGGCGCGTGCGCTCGCTCACGGGCGCAAGCTGCTTCTCGCCGGCAACGGCGGCAGCGCTGCCGACGCCCAGCACATCGCCGGTGAATTTCTGTCACGGCTCAATTACGACCGCGCTCCGCTCGCCGCCGTCGCGCTGACCACCGACAGCTCGGTGCTGACCGCGGTCGGCAACGATTACGGCTATGACAGGGTGTTCGAGCGGCAGATTCTCGGTCTCGGGCAGCCGGGAGATGTGCTTTTCGCTATTTCCACCTCCGGTCGCTCGCCGAACATCCTGCGGGCGATCGAAGCAGCCCGGGAACAGCGGCTGATCATCGTCGGTTTTACCGGACGAACCGGCGGCACGATGGCAGAGCGATGTGATCTGTGCCTCTACGCGCCGTCCGATTCGACGCCGCTGATTCAGCAGATCCACATCACCGCCGCGCACATCATATGCGGGCTTGTTGAGGAATGCTTATTTCCACGGAAAGCGCTGCAGGAGCAGATCGGGCCGAAGGGCGGGTGATCCGCCAGGCGGCAATTCTGTGCGGAGGCCTCGGCAGCAGACTCGGTTCCCTGACGGCGCGGTCGCCAAAACCGCTGCTGACCGTCGGCGGGTGTCCCTTTCTCGACGCACTGCTGTCCGCTGAAAGATTAGGGTTGGGATCATCGCTGAGTCTGAGATCGTCTGGCCGTAGGCGAAGCAGCGCGGATGCTCACAGACAATCTCGGCGTTCTGGCGGATGATGACGCGCTCCGCATAAGCCTGGAGCTCGACCGGCTGGCCCAGGCGAACGGCCACAACTATAGATCGAGTGCTGACCCCACACATATAATTTTTTTTAGGGTATTCGTTTGCGGAATATCGGTCACACTTGCTGACAGGAATGCCGGCGGAAACATTCCGCGAGGTGCATTTTGTGTGGTCTTCAAGCATGGATTGGACGTATGTTGGACGTCTTGGCTGGATTTGGTCCTTACCGAGACCACCGAACGGGGCCAGGCGCGGTCGACCCGAGTCGGCTTTGACTTGCGGACCTTGCCGCCGGCGTTGCCGGTGTAGAAGCAATGGCCGGCGAGATCCGTGATGCATTTTTTACTCTAGGCGACCGCGACATTTTCTCTCCACCGTTGACAGTGGTTCGATTTTGGTTATCGTGCCGGCGACCGGAGGGTATGGTAACTTGGAACGGAGACGGATCGAGGCATTTTATCGCGAGCTCCGCCTGATCCGACGAGTCGAGGAGCGGATCGCAGAGATCTACCCGACCGACAAGATCAAGAGCCCGGTGCATTTGTCGATCGGCCAGGAAGCGATCGCTGTCGGCGTGAGCCAGGCGTTGCGACCCGACGACATCGTGTCGGGTACCTACCGCGGTCACGCCATATATGTCGCACGCGGCGGCAACCTTCCGCGAATGTTCGCCGAGCTGTATGGCAAGGGCAGCGGCGTCGCGCGCGGCAAAGGCGGCTCGATGCACCTCGTCGAGATGTCCCGTTCAGTGCTCGGCACATCGGCCGTGGTCGGCACGACCGTGCCGATCGCCATCGGTTACGCCCTAGCGCAAAAGGCGATGGCAACGGGCCGCATCGTTGCGGCCTTCTTCGGCGACGGAACGACCGAGGAGGGAGCCTTTTACGAGAGCCTCAATTTCGCGGCATTGCGCAAGCTCCCGGTGCTGTTCGTCGAGGAGAACAATTTCCTCGCCATTCACGAACCGATCGCGAAACGGCAAGCTGCCGATCGTCTGGTCGAACGCGTTCGTACCTTCGGGATCCCCGCGGAACGGGTTACAAGCGGAGATGTCTTTGAGATCCATGCGCGGGCAGCGGAGCTTTTGGAAGGGGTGCGTGCCGGCAACGGCCCGGCGTTTCTCGAATGCCATACCTACCGCTGGCGCGAGCATGTCGGGCCGGGGGAGGACTACGACGCGGGCTATCGTAGCCGCACCGAACTGGCCGCCTGGCAGGCCAAGGACCCGGTAGCTCTGCTCGCCGCGCGGCTCGATCCGGAGCTGCGTAACGAGATAGAAAGCGAAATTGAGCGACAGATCGATGCCGCCGTCGCGTTCGCCGAGGCGAGCGCCGAACCCGCCTCAACGGAACTGTTCAACCATGTCTACGCAGGGTAACGGCCAGCGGATGCTGAGCTATGTCGACGCACTGCGCGAAGCCGTCGCGCAGGAGATGGAACGCGACCCGCGCGTCTTCGTCATGGGGCTCGACGTCGACGACCACAAGGCGATTCAAGGCTCGACCCGCGGTCTTGTCGAGCGCTTCGGACCGGATCGAGTGTTCACGACGCCGCTTTCCGAAGATGCGATGACCGGCGTGGCGATCGGCGCGGCGATGGCCGGCATGCGGCCGATCCATGTGCATATTCGCATGGATTTCTTGATGCTCTGCATGAATCAGCTCATCAACATGGCCGCCAAGAGCCATTACATGTATGGTGGACAAGTCTGCGTGCCGCTGGTGGTGCGCAGTATGATCGGCAAGTCGTGGGGACAGGGCGCCCAGCATTCGCAAGGGCTGCATTCGATGTTCATGCACGTTCCCGGGCTCAAAGTCGTGGCGCCATCCAACGCTTATGACGCCAAGGGCGCGCTGACCGCTGCCATCCGCGACGACAACCCGGTGATTTTCGTCGAACACCGGCTGCTTTACCCGACGCAAGCCGCCGTTGCGGAGGAAAGCTACACGGTCGCCCCCGGTCAGGCTCGGGTGTGGACGCATGGCAAGGACATCACCATCGTCGCGATATCGAACATGGTCGTCGAGAGCCTGAAGGCGGCCGAGTTGATGAGCGAGGTTGGGATCGCCGCCGAGGTGATCGACCCGATCTGGCTGCAGCCGCTCGACACCGACACTATCATCCGCTCGGTCGAGCGGACCGGTCGGCTGTTGATCGTCGACAGTGCCTGGACCAATTGCGGCGCCAGCGCGGAGATTGCGGCGCGTGTCGGCGAGGCGCTGGGCGGGCCGGGCGGGCCGCTTATCCGGCGCCTCGGCTTCGCCCCGACTACCTGTCCGACGGCGCCGGTGCTGGAAAGGCTCTTCTATCCCGGGCCCGGCGAGATCGCCAGCGCGGCCCATGCGCTCGTGTGGCCCGGGCGTGCGCCCTGGGTTCCCGATCCCAGGCGCACGACCCTCGCCTACCAACAGGCGTTCCGCGGTCCGTTCTGATGCCGGAGCCGAGCCGCGGGGCCAATCGCTACGAACTTGCCGCCTCGACCTGGGCCGAGGAGGAAATCGCGGCCATTAACCGCGTCGTGGCACGGGGCCGTTTCACGATGGGTGAGGAGGTGGCCGAATTCGAGCGGGTTTTTGCCGAATATTTCGGTATGAAGCATGCGGTGATGGTGAATTCGGGATCGTCGGCCAATCTCGTCGCCATCGCCTCACTGTTTTATAAATCGGAGCGGCCGCTGCAGCGCGGCGATGAAGTCATCGTGCCGGCATTGTCATGGAGCACCACCTATCATCCGCTGCAGCAATACGGGTTGCGGTTGCGCTTCGTCGACATTGAACTCGATACTCTCAACATCGATGTCTCGAAGCTCGCCGACGCGCTGACGCCGCGCACCCGCATGGTGGTTGGCGTCAGCATCCTCGGCAATCCGGCCGCTTGCGACGTCATCCGCCGGTTCTGCGACGCGCACGGGCTGTATTTCGTCGAGGACAATTGCGAGTCGATGGATGCCGAGATCGACGGCCGCAAGACCGGAACCTGGGGCCATCTGAACACTTTCAGCACGTTCTTTTCGCATCACATCTCGACGATGGAAGGCGGCGTGGTGTTGACCGACGACACCGAACTCTGTCACTTGATGCGATCGATTCGCGCGCATGGCTGGACCCGCGATCTCCCCGCCGACACGCGTATCTTCGAGCGCGGTTCGGACCAGCATTTCGAGGCCTACCGCTTCATTCTGCCTGGATACAATGTGCGCCCCCTGGAGCTCTCGGGGGCGATCGGCCGCGAGCAGATCAGGAAGCTGCCTGATTTTACCAAGGCGCGGCGCCGCAATCTCGAAGTGTTTCAGGCGTTGTTCGCGAATGACAAGCGCTTCATCATCCAACGCGAACATGGCAAGAGTTCCTGCTTCAGCTTCACGATCATCCTCGACCCCGAGCACGGCGAAGATCGCGACCGCATCTTTGGCGCGCTTCGCGAGGCGGATATCGGGTTTCGGATAATCACCGGTGGCTGTTTCCTACGACACGATGCGATCCGATATTACGATTACGACGTGGTCGGCGGCATCGAGAACGCGCTGACAGCCCACGATCGCGGGTTCTTCGTCGGCAATCACCCCTTTGATCTGCGCGATCAGATCGAGCATCTGCATTCGGTGCTCAACCAAGTCTGTCACAACTGAAGGTTTGGGCACAAATGTACTCCATACTCGTTACCGGCGGCGCCGGATTTATCGGGTCGACCCTGGTAGCAGCGCTGCTCGAGACTGGCCATCGGGTGACGGTGCTCGACAGTTTCTTGTTCAACCAGATGTCCCTGGCGCATCTCTGCACGAACCGGAACCTCGAGATCGTGCGCGGCGATGCGCGCGACCGTGCGCTGGTGGCGCGCCTGGCAGGAGAGGCCGACGTGGTGATTCCGTTAGCCGCGCTGGTAGGCGCGCCGCTCTGCGCGCGGGATCCCGAGGGGGCCGTGGCGGTCAACCGCGATGCCGTCGTCGCACTGCTCCGGACATTGTCCAAGAACCAGCGGGCGCTGTACCCGATGACCAACAGCGGCTATGGCGTCGGCGAGCCGGGCAAGGCCTGCACGGAAGAGACCGCGTTGCGTCCCATTTCACTCTATGGCCGCACGAAGCTGGAGGCCGAGGCCGCGGTGCTCGATTTCGGCAATTCCGTCGCATTGCGTCTGGCGACCGTATTCGGGATGTCGCCGCGGATGCGGACCGACCTGCTGGTCAACGATTTCGTCTACCGCGCCGTCACCGACCGCTCGGTGATTCTGTTCGAGGCCCATTTCATTCGAAACTACATTCACGTGCGCGACGTGGCGCGCGCGTTCTTGCACGCACTCGACAATTTCGACGCGATGCGCGGCGAGGCCTACAATGTCGGGCTGTCGGACGCCAATCTTTCGAAGGCGGAGCTTTGCGAGCGCATCAAGCGCCACCTCCCCGACTTCCACTATATCGAAGCGGCAATCGGAGAGGACCCGGACAAGCGCGACTATATCGTGTCTAATGCGAAGATCGAGGCCACCGGGTTCCGCCCGGCCTATTCGATCGACGACGGCATCGCCGAGTTGATCAAGGGCTACACCATGATGCGGCGCACCCCGCTGGGTAACGTATGAGGGCGTCAATCGCGGGACGTTGGCGCGGCGCTCGGGTCGTGTCGGCCGGGGGATCGGCATGATCATCAGCCGCACGCCGTTTCGGATCTCGCTGTTCGGCGGCGGAACCGATTATCCCGATTGGATCCGCGAGCATGGTGGTTCGGTTCTCGGGATGGCGATCGACAAATACTGCTATATCAGTGTCCGGCCCCTGCCTCCGTTCTTTGATCACAAGCACCGCATCGTCTACTCGCTGATCGAGTTGGTGCGGGAAATTTCGGAAATCCGCCATCCCGCGGTTCGCGCCGTCTTTTCCGAGATGGGCGTTACCGGGGGCTTGGAGGTTCATCACGACGCCGACCTTCCGGCGCGCTCCGGCCTGGGTTCCAGCTCATCCTTCACCGTGGGACTGCTCAATGCGCTGACCGCGATGGGCGGCCGCAGGATGAGCAAGGCCGCCCTCGGCGCCGAGGCAATCCGCATCGAGCAGCAAGTCATGTGCGAGAGCGTCGGCTCTCAAGACCAAATCTGGGCAGCTTATGGCGGCTTCAACCGCGTCGATTTTCATCGGGAAGGTCAGATTTCGGTAAAACCGATCATCTTGGGCGTAGAGCGACGGCGCGAATTCCTGGATTCGCTGATTTTGGTGTTCTCCGGCCTGTCTCGCTTTGCAACGGAAGTCGCGGCGGAAAAGATCCGCAATATCCCGCGCAATGAAAACCGGCTGCTTGCGATCCAAGGAATGGTCGATGATGCAATGGAGCTGCTTGCGGACGTCCGGGAGCCCGCGCACAAACTGGGCGAGCTCCTCCACGAATCATGGATGCTGAAGCGAGGGCTTGCGGATCGCGTTTCGAATGATCGGCTCGACGAGATTTACGACACGGCGATCGCCAGTGGCGCCAGCGGCGGCAAGCTCCTCTGCGCCGGGGGCGGCGGCTTCATGGTGTTTCTAGTTCCGCCCGAGCGGCAATCCGGGGTTCGCAAGGCGCTGCGCGGTCTCGTTCAGGTATCATTCGATATAGACGATGAAGGCAGCCGCATCATGGTCTATGAACCGAACGGGATCGGCGGCACACGAACCGGCGCCAGCGGTTCCTGACAAGACTACACCCGGAACCAAATACGTGGTCCGCACCGGCAGTGGCGAGCTAGTCTGCTTGTGCCCGCCGATACCGGTCAACGGTTTCCTGGATGCCGGTTTCGAGAGCAATCCGATGGCGCCAACCGAGCCGGTGCAGCTTTGCGACATCGAGCAGCTTGCGCGGCGTCCCGTCCGGCTTTGACGTATCGAAGGTGAAGCGGCCCTTGAATCGGGTCGCACGGGCGATCAGCTGCGCCAGTTCGGCGATCGACACTTCCTCGCCGGTGCCGATGTTGATGTGTTCGTCATCCGACCAATGGCACATCAGAAAGACGGCGGCGTCGGCCAGATCGTCGACATGCAGAAACTCGCGGCGCGGGCTGCCCGTGCCCCACACTTCCACCGCGTTGCGCCCCCTGCGAACGGCGTCGTCGATTTTGCCGATCAGGGCGGCAAGCACATGGCTGGTCAGCGGATCGAAATTGTCGCCAGGGCCGTACAGGTTGGTCGGCACCACCGAGACGAAATCGCAGCCATGCTGCCGGCGATACGCCTCGCACAACTTGAGCCCGGCGATCTTGGCGATCGCATACCACTGGCTTGTCGGTTCTAGTGGGCCGTCGAACAGGCAGCTTTCCGGGGTCGGCTGCGGCGCCAGCCGCGGGTACATGCAGGAGGAGCCAAAGAACATCAACTTGGCGACCTGGGCTCGGCGCGCGGCCTCGATCACATTGGTCTCGATGGCCAGGTTCTCGTACAGAAAATCGCCCGGCCGCGTCGCGTTGGCGTGGATGCCGCCGACCCGCGCGGCGGCGAGGAACACCATGTCAGGCCGGTGCGCCTCGAACCACCCGGACACCGCCGCACTATCGCGCAGATCAACGGCGTCGCGACCGGCTGTCAGTATTTCGCACGGCTCCGGCAACAGTCGGCGGACCAGCGCCGAGCCGACCATGCCGCGATGACCCGCAATGAACACGCGTTTGCCGCGCAGATCGAATTCCATGCCCTTGCTCGTCTACTTAGTAGAGAACATCCATCACTTCGCTCCCTAGCTATGAATGAGTTTGCTGGGGTAATATTGCGCGACCAACTCTCGCAAGAGACGATAAAGAACGTCCGGTTCGAAATCATAGTTGTCGTAATATCCCTCACCGACGTCGCGCACATCCGATTTTGCGATAAAGGTGGGCGGACAACTTCCTTCCCAGATCAGGTGGTAGGAAGTACCATGGTCGAGATGGGCAACGTTCGAATGGGCGACACCAGGACGGCCCGCAAGCCAGGCCGTGAAGACTAAGCCGGTGCTGACAACCGACGAGTAAACGTGCGCCGCTCGCGCCCAAACCGTGGTCTCATACACATCGCAGCCGATCGGGTTGATCGTTTCGATCTCCGGCCCCACGCCCCGCCGGATCGCATCGGCGATATCCGCCGTATCCGCGAAGCCGTCGAAAACGACTTTGAGCTTGCCGACATCCTGCGCCAGGCGTCGCAAGACGGTGATATGGCCGTCTATCTGGTGTACCCAGGCTTTGTTGTGCTGGCGCAGGTTGACCAATACCAGCAAGGCGTCGGCGGCAGCCTGTCGGGCGCGGATTTGAACATCCTCGGGAACCCTCTCGTCCGCGGCCCGTAAAATCCGGCGTCGCAACCGGTCGCTGGCCCGAACCCCGATCGGCCGCAGATGCTGGAACGGCAACGGCAATATGTCTTCGAAATCGGCGCCCTCGCGCGCCAATCGGACCACGGGGATATTGGCAAGTTCCGGGAACACCGCAACAACATCGAATTTGGCGTGACACCCCACGATCAAATGCTTGATTGCGTGTTCGCCGAAATTTTCTAAGATCTCTTCCAATCCGGCCAGGTCTTGCCAGACATAATGCCCGAGATTTTCCGTGCGACCGACGATAGCCCCGGTGTCGGTACGGTTTCCCTGTATGGCGTGGGCGAACAGCGAGCGGTGCTGAAGAATCTTTGACAGCAGGTCGTGGTAGACCTCGACACTCCACGCCTTGTGGATGTCCCACTCTCCGCCCACCGGAAAATGAACAATAAAATCAAGCCGGGGAAACCCGCATAAGACGATCTCGCCTCGCACCCGCCCGACCAGCAGATAGAAGGTCTCAAGGCCCTAGAAACGATAGGCAATATGCCATTTTTCTAACGGAAAAGAGTGCGTCGATACCAGGCGCCCACCGGTCATCGGATCGATTGTTACAAGCCCGTGCGCAGAAAAAAACGGCGATTGGTATTGCCGCCGACTGAAACCGGTGTAGCGCCGAATGGCTTCCTCCACGGCGATCTCATCCGGGGTAAGGATCGGCAATGAGCTTTCGCTTGTCCCTGAGCCGATATCGTCGTTGCCAATCAACTGCAACAGGCGCAGCGACAATCCCAGCCGCGTCGCTGCCGCAAGGGCCTCGGCCGTTGGTGCGCCAAGGTCGAGAACGGTGATCGGTCGTTCGGCAATGGCCGAAAAAATCCCGCTTGCCACGGCGGCGCCGCCGCTTTCAGCTTTCGGTACCTGGAGCTGTAGCCTCGGGATATGGAGTGTAGCAATCGACCGCTCGATTTCGGTTTCAAGAGAACTGGCGGCGGCAGCCTGTGCGGCTAGCTCTCCGTACTCAGAGATGTGGTCAGGCGCCATGTCAACCGACGTTTCCCGGGATTCCCGCGCCGACAAGCGTGATTTTCTGCCCTACTGAGGCACCGGCTTTGAATGACGCCATATTATGGCATGGCGTATGATCACCCGCAAGAATCCGCGACAAGATCCGCGACCCGGTCGAGGTGGCGCGTTGCCACCGACGAATTTCAGTCGTTATATGACCGGCACCTCGACAATCTTGCGGCAAACCACTACGTCGATACTCGCGCCGCGCATCCCCTTCGACAAATCGTCAAAGAATAATATCGAGGTGCTCATGCCGGAATGGACAGCCAGATAGTGGGCTATATCGTGTCCCCAGTCGATTGTTACCAGTGAGCCGGCATCGTCGACCGGATTGCCGTGGTAAATCGGTTCCATGTGATGGATCACTACGCCGTCGACCAGCGAGGCGCGCCGCACACTTGGGTCGTCAGGTGAGCCCCACGGCACGGTCATGATGTAATACCCTCCCGGCTTCAATGTACGGGCAATCTCCTTGATCGCCAGATCGGGGCGAAAGATATGCTCGAAAACTGCCTGAGAGATTACGAGATCAAACGAATCGTCGGGGAAGGTTTGGTGCTCCAAATCCTCGCACCTATAGCCCTTCTCCACGTTGATTTCTCCGGGCCTCAGCGATTTGTCGTATTGGGTGGCAACGTAGTTGACGCAGCCTTGTCGCAGGTAATAGCTCGACGCGCCGAAATCCGGAGAGCATTCGTGGACCATGAGGTCCCGCCAGTTTGGTGAGAACATCCGCAGCGCCTCGAACAGCGTCCGCTGTCTTGGATAGGACGAGCAATGCTCGCAAAGCAGCGCCGCGTCGTACCAATTCTTGTACCATCGGGGATCAAGATCGCCCTCTCGCGTTGCCACGAATCTGGTGTCCCGCTCGCAAATGGGGCACCACCCGGCGAATTCATGGGTCAGCTTTAACGATCCGGTGTCGCCCAAATTCGATATCCTTCGTCCTCCCGCCGCTTCCACCGCACCTCTGGACATGCGGGCAACACAAGAGAGGTGGCTACCGCAGACCGTGCATATCGGCAACATTCCCCCGGATTTCCCAGCCAGGGCAACAAAATTCGATCTCACACTGAGTCACTACCCGGAGAAACGGCTCTTTCCGCAGGGCGCCGCCCGTGGTATCCTCGAAGGGAAATGGCGGCTCGCACACCCCCCTGCGAATTGGGCTGGAGCGACTCTCAAGCTCTCGTTATTCTGCAAAAGCGATAAACGAAGATTATAAAGCGGGATTGATGGAAGCGCCAATCGATCAGCACTATGGTCTGAATCCTCATGGTAGAAATAGGATGACACAAAACCTATTTGCCGCATTTTGCTCAGATGCCGGTCTTGTGATCGAGGAACAGATCATTTTTGCGTGGGTGTTCCCGACCTCGATGGCTGTCACTCCTGCGAAAGCCCTCTAGTGTCCCGATTCGGAAATTCGCGATATCTCCAATCTCGTCATCCAGGCGAAGGCCGGGACCCATTTCTGCCGTGGGTACCGGCCTTCGCCGGTATGACGAGGAAGGGAAACGGCGATC
>Ga0182024_10001570_pt1 | contig 58556 bp, 49 predicted proteins | sample P32metaG_FD_120480 | JGI IMG/M metagenome (GOLD analysis project Ga0182024, IMG submission 120480) | Permafrost microbial communities from Stordalen Mire, Sweden - P3-2 metaG (Illumina Assembly) | ecosystem: Environmental > Terrestrial > Soil > Wetlands > Permafrost | place: Sweden: Stordalen...
AGGATCCGGAGAAGGTGCGGGCATTTGTGCGGGCTGTGCGGGAAATCGAGCAGAAGGTGAGTTAGAGATGGCGACGGTTCCACGAACGAAAGTGAAAGTCAAAGTCCCCATCCTAGTCTCGCCAAAGAGCGGCGAGACTAGGATGGGGCACCCTCGGAGTGCTTCGTCTCGGGCGTCTACACTTGGGATTGAGCCGGGGCGATTTGGGGTTTATGGCGGGCGATATGTGCCGGAGACTTTGATGGCCGCGCTTGAGGAATTGGAGCGCGAGTATGAGAGGGCCAAGCGCGACCGAAAATTTCAGGCGCGGCTGGAGGAGTTGTTGCGGACGTATGCGGGGCGTCCGACGCCGTTGTTTTTTGCGCGTCGGCTCACGCAGAAACTGGGCGGGGCGAAGATTTATTTGAAGCGCGAGGATCTGCTGCATACCGGGGCGCACAAGATTAATAACTGCCTGGGGCAGGGGTTGTTGGTGGAGCGGATGGGGAAGCATCGCGTGATTGCGGAGACCGGAGCGGGGCAGCATGGAGTCGCGACCGCGACCGTGTGCGCCCTGCTGGGGTTCGAGTGCGTCGTGTACATGGGGACGGAGGACATGCGGCGGCAGGAGTTGAACGTGTTCCGCATGCGGCTGCTGGGGGCCGACGTGCGGGGGGTGGAGTCGGGATCGCGGACTTTGAAAGATGCGATCAATGAGGCGATGCGTGACTGGGTCACGAATGTGCGGACTACACATTATTTGTTGGGGAGTGTGTTGGGAGCGCATCCGTATCCGACGATGGTACGGGATTTTCAGCGGGTGATTGGGCGCGAGGCGCGGGCGCAGATTTTGAAGGCTGAGGGAAACTTGCCGGCGGCCATTATTGCTTGCGTGGGCGGAGGGTCGAATTCGATCGGGATTTTTTATGATTTTCTTAACGATAAGAAAGTCCGGCTGATTGGTGTGGAGGCTGGGGGACGCGGCGAGGCACTGGGCGATCATGCCGCGCGGTTTCGCGGAGGATCTCCGGGGGTATTGCAGGGGACTTATTCGTACGTCCTTCAGGATGCGGGGGGACAGATTGCGCTGACGCATTCGGTGTCGGCGGGGCTGGATTATCCGTCGATTGGGCCGGAGCACGCGGCTTTGCGGGATGCGGGACGAGCGGAGTATGTGCCCGCATCGGATGCGGAGGCGCTGGAGGCAGTGACTTTGCTGGCGCGGACGGAGGGAATTATTCCGGCGTTGGAGTCGGCGCATGCGGTGGCGGAAGTGGTGAAGCGCGCGCCGAAGATGAAGAAGTCGGAGGTCGTGATTGTGAATGTGTCGGGGCGCGGGGATAAGGATATCGGGATTCTGCGGGAGAACCTGAGAATCGATTGATGATTTTTGATTGCTGATTGAAAACCTAATTCGGACGCGTCGTTAACTTTCAATCAGCAATCAACAATCAACAATCAGCAATTTCTTCATGCCCTTGACTCTCTACAAACGGCCGGCTCTGGTGGTGTATGTGACCTGCGGGGATCCGGACCTCGCGACTACGCGGGAGATTGTGTTGGCCGCGATTGAGGCGGGGGCGGATGTGATTGAGTTGGGAGTGCCGTTCAGTGATCCGGTGGCGGACGGGCCGGTGATCCAGCGGGCCAGCGAGCGGGCGCTGACGCATGGAACGTCGCTGGGGCAGGTGCTGACGCTGGCGGCAGAGGTGCGGCAGCATGCGCAGTCGACGGGGCTAATCGTATTTTCGTATCTCAATCCAATTTTGCGGATGGGAATGGAAAAATTTTGCAAAGTCGCGCGGGCTGCGGGCGTGGATGGCACGCTGGTCACCGATCTGCCGGTGGAAGAGGCGGGAGAATATTTGCGGGCGATGCGAGGGCATGATCTGGCTCCGGTGTTTCTGGCGGCGCCGACGAGTCCGGATGAACGGTTGAAGCGAATTGCGGAGGCGTCGCGGGGATTTGTGTATGCGGTGTCGCGGACAGGAGTGACGGGAGCGCGGCAGGAACTTGCCGACGATGCGCGGAAGTTGGTGCGGCGTTTGCGACGCGTGACCAAGTTGCCGGTTGCCTTAGGATTCGGGATTTCGACGGCGAAACAATTTGCGGAAGTGGGTAAGTTTGCGGACGCCGTGGTTGTGGGCAGCGCGATCGTGGAGACCGCGGAGCGGAATCGCGGGCGAGAGGCGGCGGCTGTGGGGGAGTTTGTGGGGAAGCTGACGGCTCTCAGTTCTCAGCTTTCGGCTACGGCCCGGTGAGGGTACGTTTTAGTTGTGAGGTTTAGAACAATCCCCACGTCTCGCAAAGAACGCGAGACTGGGGCACCCACACCCACGGTGAGTCTGGCTGAAAAGTTCGTGCCGGGCCAGAAGTCAAAATCCCCACCCTTTCGCAAAAAAAACGCGAAAGGATGGGGCACCCAGAGCTGCGTTCGACCCAGACTTTTATGGACATCGAGGATTGGCGAAAGAAAATTGATGAGCTGGACCGGAAGCTCGTGGAACTGCTGAGCGAGCGGGCTCGGGCTGCGGTCGAGATTGGTCGGTTGAAGCGGGATACTTCGTTGCCAATTTATGAGCCGGATCGGGAGCGGATTGTTTTTGCGAATGTGCAGGAGGCGAATCGGGGGCCGCTGGCGGGGCGAGATCTGGTGCGGATTTACGAGCGCATTATTGATGTGATGCGGAACGTGCAGAAGGAAGAGCTTGTGACCAGGGCCGAGGCGGCGGAGGCCGGGACGGAGTTGGATTCGGAAGTGAATGACTAGGCGAGAACGCTGCTGGTGGAGAGGAAAAGCAGGTTCCTCGACTTCGCTCGGAATGACAAAGCGTTTTGTGGGGACAGAGGCCAAGAGCCAAGAGCTAGAAGCTAGAAGCTAGAAGCTGAGAGATTCCTATGATTGTGGCGATGCAGGAAGGCGCGGATGAGGGGCTGATTCAGCAGGTGATTGAGCATCTGGTGAAGATTGGCTTTGAAGTGCACCGCTCGACTGGGGCGCGGATGACCGTGCTGGGCGCGGTGGGAGCGGGGATTGATTTTGATGTCCGCAACCTGGAGTTGTTGCCGGGGGTGCAGGAAGTTCATCGGATCAGTTCGCCGTACAAGCTGGCGGGGAGGAGTTTTCGTCCGGAGGGGACGATCGTTAAGCTGGCGAACGGGATTGAAATTGGCGGGAACGAAATTGTAGTAATGGCGGGGCCTTGCTCGGTGGAATCGCGGGAGCAGATTTTGACGACGGCGGAGGCTGTAGCGAAGGCGGGCGCAAAAGTACTGCGGGGCGGAGCGTTCAAGCCGCGGAGTTCTCCGTATTCGTTTCAGGGGCACGGAGAAGACGCGCTGAAGTTGCTGCGCGAGGCAGGAGAGAAACTCAAGCTGCTGGTGATCAGTGAGGTGATGGAGATTTCGCAGATTCCGATGATGCTGCCCTACGTGGACATCCTGCAGGTGGGTGCGCGCAACATGCAGAACTTTAATCTGCTGCGCGAACTGGGGAAGGTGCGCAAGCCGGTGCTGGTGAAGCGCGGGATCGCGGCGACCCTGGAAGAATTGCTGCTGTCGGCGGAATACGTCATGGCGGGCGGGAATTATGAGGTGATTCTGTGCGAGCGCGGCATTCGAACTTTTGAGACCTACACGCGAAACACGATGGATATCTCGGCGATTCCGATCATTCACAAGCTGTCGCATTTGCCGATGACGGCGGATCCGTCGCACGGGACGGGGCGGCGGGATAAGGTTGCGCCCATGGCGCGGGCGTCGGTGGCGGCGGGAGCAGATGCGCTGCTGATTGAAGTGCATTGCAATCCCGATAAGGCGCTGTCGGATGGGGCACAGTCGCTGTTTCCGGAGCAGTTCGCGAAGTTGATGGACGAGTTGCGGATGATTGCGCCGGCGGTGGGGAGAAGCATCGGGTAATTTTGTAATTTGGTAATTGAGTCATTGGAAATCATCGCGCGTTTGCTTTTCAACTTACCCAATTTCTAAATCACACAATTACCCAATTTCTCTTATGTCGATTCGGCAAATCACGATCATTGGCACGGGACTGATTGGCGGGTCGCTGGGACTCGCGCTGCGGAAGAAGAAATTTGCCGGGCGGATTGTGGGATGCGATCGCGAGGGGACGCTGGAGCGGGCGCGCATGCGCGGCGCGATTGACGACGGCACCGCGAATCCGGGCGACGCGGTGCGTGGCAGCCAGGTGGTAGTGCTGGCGACTCCAGTGCTGGCGATTGTGGATTTGATCGAACGCGTCGGGCCAGCGCTTCCGTCGAAGGCTTTGCTCACCGACGTGGGTAGCACGAAGACCGCGGTGGTGGAACGCGCGGTAAAAGTATTTGGGAAAAACGCTGGCAAGAGGTTTCTGGCGGGGCATCCGATGGCTGGAAAAGAGATGAGTGGAGTGGATTATGCGGATGCGGATTTGTTTCAGAAAGCAGTGTGGTTTCTGACTCCGCTGCCGGGGCAGAATTTGAACGAAGGTGTGTTCGCGGAGTTTGCGGGGTGGATCGACCAGATCGGATCGCGGATTGCGATGCTGCCAGCGGAGGAGCACGACCGGCTCTGTGCCTGGATCAGCCATGTTCCGCAGATGATTTCGACCGCGCTGGCGGCGGCGCTGGTGGAGGAGTTTGGCGACGAGGCTCCGCTGCTGCCGGCCGGAGGGCGTGCGCTGCAGGAGATGACGCGGATTTCGGCGAGCCCATATTCGATGTGGCGGGATATCGCGATCAGCAACAAAGCTAATCTGGAAAAGGCGTTGTGGAAAGTGGAGCAGCGGCTGGCGCATATCCGGGAAAACCTGGGGACGCGGCAACTGGCGGATGAGTTTGAGCTGGCGCATGCGTTGCGGAAAGTTCCGGGAAAGAAAAAAATAATTGTTGATTGAGGATTGTCGATTGCTGATTGAAAAGCCTTGTGTGATGAGACTCTATCCAAACATCAGCAGTCAGAAATCAACAATCAGCAATTTCTTGATTTAGAATTCGGACGCTATGAATAAAGTTGTGGCCAATGCGGATGAGGCCATCCGCGACGTGTTTAACGGCGCGACGATCATGATCGGCGGGTTCGGGTTGTGCGGGATGCCAGAGAACCTGATTCGCGCGCTGGTGCGCAAGGGGACGAAGAATCTGCGGACGATCAGCAACAACGTCGGAGTCGACGGCGTGGGCAACGGATTGCTGCTGGCGGCGGGGCAGATCGTGCATCACACTGGAACGTATGTGGGCGAGAATCGGCTGCTCGAAGAGATGGTGCTGAAGGGGACGATCCGGCTGGATCTGGTCCCGCAAGGGACGCTTTCAGAGCGCATTCGCGCGGGAGGCGCGGGCATTCCGGCGTTCTATACACCGACTGGCGTGGGGACTATTGTTGCGGAGGGCAAGGAAACGCGCGAGTTTAATGGCCGCACTTATGTGATGGAGCGCGGGCTGATGGCCGACTTTGCGTTTGTGAAGGCGTGGAAGGGCGACCGCGAAGGAAATTTGATTTATCGGAAGACGGCGCGGAATTTTAATCCCATGATGGCGACGGCGGCGAAGATCACGATTGCCGAGGTGGAACATCTGGTCGAGGCGGGGGAAATGGATGCGGATCAGATTCATACGCCTTCGATTTATGTGAAACGGATCTTCCAGGGAGAGTTGTACGAGCGGCGGATTGAACGGAGAACGGTGCGGAAAACGGCCGTTGGTCGCTAGTCGTTCGTCGTTGGCAAGAACCTGACTTCAACGATTAACGGCCAACGACCAACGACCAACGACTAATCACTTATGAACAAGCCGGGAAAAGATGTAGACAAGCGCGAACGGATTGTGAAGCGGATTGCGCGCGAGTTGCGCGATGGGTTCTATGTGAATCTGGGCATTGGGATGCCTACGCTGATCGCAAACCATGTTCCTCGTGGCATTGAGGTGACGCTTCAGTCGGAGAATGGGATGCTGGGCATCGGACCTTATCCCATTGAGGGCACTGAGGATCCGGACCTGATCAATGCGGGCAAGGAAACGGTGAGCGAGATGCCGGGGACGTCGTATTTCTCGAGCGCCGATTCGTTTGCTATGATTCGCGGCGGGCATATTGATTTGAGCGTGCTGGGCGCGATGGAAGTGGACGAGTCGGGGAGCCTGGCCAACTGGATGATCCCGGGGAAAATGGTGAAGGGGATGGGTGGAGCGATGGACCTGGTGGCGGGAGCGCGGCGCGTGGTGGTGGCGATGGAGCATACGACGCGCGAAGGGGCTCCGAAGATTTTGAAGAAGTGCACGCTGCCGCTGACTGGTGTGAACGTGGTGGATACGATTGCGACGGAGATGGCGTACATCCGGGTGACGAAGGATGGGTTGGTGCTGGAGGAAGTGGCACCGGGATTGACCGCGGAGGATGTGCAGCGGGCGACTGAGGCGCGGTTGATCGTGAGTCCGGAGTTGAAGGTGATGGAGAGTTAGGGGCTGGAGTTACGGTTTTTCTTTCGCCCCTGCGAGGCTGGTTCCGACGCCAGACATTTCACCCAAGGCTTGCGCCCTGGGCTGCGTTCTTTCGCCGCTTCGCGGCTGGACAGCCGAGGGCGGCAGTCCCCACATCGGAAGTCAAAATCCCCACCCTACGTCGCAAAACGCGCGACGTTAGAGTGGGGCACCCGCGGGCTTCTTGCCTACTTCCCGCTTATGCTGCGGCGATGCGGCGGATCAGGTCTTCCTGTTCCGTTTTGCTTTCGGCGCCGATGGTGAAGGCGTCGAGTATGCCTAACGATAGGGCGTACTTGATGGCTTCGTCCTGACGATTGCGCAGCGTGCCTTGGCCTAGAATTTTCATGCCGACCACCGCTTTTCCGGCGGTCTTCATTTCCTTCAGAACACTCAGTACCGTTGCGGGATCGGCGTCCATATAGGCGCCGACTGGATTCATGCGGGCCAGATCAATTTCGACCCACGGAGATTTTGCGGCTGCGCGCAGGGCTTCAATGCTGTGGCAGGAGCAGCCATGGGTGCGGATGGTTCCCTTCTCTTTCGCTTCGGAAAGCACGTCCATCACGCCCTTGTAGCGGTCGGTCCAGTCGGCCTCGGTGACGCAGTGCATCAGGCAGACGTCGAGGTAGTCGGTGCCAAGTTCGCGGCGGAAGCGGTCGAGATCGGCGCGGGCGCTGGCGGGATCGCGGGCCCAGGACTTCGTCAGGACTGTAACTTTGTCGCGCGGCACATGCTTGAGCGCTTCGGCCACGTGGGGATGACTTCCGTAAGAATCGGCGGAATCGAAGAAGCGCAGGCCGTGATCGTATCCGTTGAGCAAAAGGTCGGAGAGGCCTTTGACGCCGAGCGCAGTTTGATGCGAGTGCTGTCCGGAGCCGACGGTGCCGGTACCCATGGCGAGGCGGCTGGTTTTAATGCCGGTGCTGCCGAGAGTGACGGTGTCGGAGGCGGAGAATTTCGCGGGGAGGGTCTGAGTTGCGATGGCGTTGAGGATGGATTTGGAACTGAGCCAGGCCGCTCCCAGGCCTGACGCGGAGCGAACGAGGAATTCGCGGCGATGCATAGATCCCTCCCAAAAAATTCGGGCGCTGCGTATGAGGCTACACCAGGGAGGCTGCGGATGGAAAGCTCGGGTCGTCTACTTTAACTTTTCAAATCTTGGATTTCGAATATCACTCTGCTCAGATACGAAACGGCGCCGCCAGCAGTCGGAAGGGCAGCGTGATGGCCAGGAAGATAATCTCCAGAACAGCGTGAACGGCGACGCCGAGGATACGGAACGGGAGTAGGAGCAGCCAGAAGAAAGGATAGGCAACCAGGGCCAGCAAGGCGAGCGGCCAGCACAGGACGAAGAGGATGCACCACAGCAGGAATGCGAACATGGCGAGACCTCCTTCTCTAGCTAAATAATTGTACGTTCTTGGCCAGGGAAAAGTTCCGTGCTGCGACGCGGCCATTACTCGAACTGCTTGCGGAAGGTCGCGAGTTGCTCCTGGATTTCGGATAGTTCCTGGCGCAGGCGGGATACTTCTTCTTCCAGTGCGGTGAGACGGTCGGCGGCGGGGTTTGAGGCGGCATTCGTGGGCGAGGGCGCCCGCGCCACACTGGACTCCGGTGGCTCGCCGGAGAAGAGGTGCGTGTAGCGGGATTCTTTGGTGCCGGGCTGGCGGGGGAGAACTCGGGCCAGCGGCGGCTCGCGCTGGGCGAGGCGGTCGAGCGTGAAGACGATGTCGTCGAGAGTTTCGAAGTGGTACATGCGGTCGGTGCGGCTGCGGAGTTCGCCGGGAGTTTGCGACCCGCGGAGGAGGAGCACACAGACTACGGCAATTTCGCGACGGTCGAAGTTGAAGACTTCCTGCAGGCGATGTTCGAACTTGGGGACGCGGCTGTCGGCGCCGCTGGCCGGGCCGGCGAGGCGCTTTTCCTGCAGTGTGCTCAGGGCCTGGCGGACGGTTGATTCGTCCAGGGTCATTATGGGGTCGCGATTATTTTTCTGATTGCAGGCGTTGACCAGGGCGTTGAGCGAGAGTGGGTAGTAGTCAGGCGTGGTGATGTCTTTTTCGATCAGGGAGCCGAGGACGCGGGTTTCAATTTCGGTGAGGATCACGATTTTGTCCGGAGAGAACGTTGTGCGTTGTGATTTTAATGCATAGGGGCTTAGGGACAGTGGGATGGAAAGTCAGAATCCCCACCCGCTCGCAAAAGTCGCGAGAAGGTGGGGCACACTCTAATTTTGTTTTGCTTGTCTTGTTCTTTGGCAATGTCTATGTCGGTGATGCTGATATAGTCTCCGTGAGCGGATCTCTCTGGCGCTAAGGTAAGGGCAAGGAGCGACTATGTTGCGACTGCTACTGCATTGGGTGCTGAATGCGATTGCGGTGTGGGTTATGGCGCAGGTTGTGCCCGGGATTTCTGTCAGCGGGCCGAGGAACGCGCTGATCGCGGCGCTGGTCATCGGGTTCATCAATGCGACCATCGGATTCGTACTGAAAATTATTACCTTTCCTTTAACCCTGCTGACTTTGGGATTGTTCTGGTTTGTAATCAATGCCCTGATGTTGGAATTTGCTTCGGCGCTTCTGGCACCGGGATTTCAGGTGCATGGGTTTCTGGCGGCTTTCGTCGGAGCGATCGTGCTCAGCCTGATCAACATGGTGCTGAAGGCGATTGTGATGCCGCGAAGGGACGGGCGTTAGTGGTTTGGTATTCGTCGTTGGTGGTCGGTCGTTGGTCGTTCGCTCGGGGCCTGATTCAATCCTTCCATCCAGTCCGTATCGCCCAGCCGATCCCGCCCTTTTCAGCTATGGAGCCGGGCTCTTTTTCGGCTTGATCGCCTGCCAATCTTCTTCTGTCAGGATGCGTCCCAGATTGCTGAATTCGCCGGCGCCTTGCAGGAACTCGCCGCCGTCCATGCGGATGACTTCGCCGTTGATGTAGCCGGACCCATCACTCACAAGAAATGCCGCGAGGTTCGCGAGTTCTTCGACCGTGCCGAAACGGTGGAGGGGATTGCGGTCGAGGGCGAGTGTTTCGAGTTCGGGGCGTGGCAGGACTCGGGAGAATGCGCCTTGCGTGGGAATCGGACCGGGCGCGATCGCGTTCATGCGGATTCCGCGGTTGCCCCACTCCACCGCCAAGCTGCGCATCAGGGCTTCGACGCCGGCTTTGGAGACAGCGGAAGGAACGACATAGGCCGAACCGACAGGCGCATAGGTGGCGGAGATGCTGAGAACGGTGCCGGGATGATTCGCTTTGAGCCAGCGGCGTCCGCAAGCCATGGTCGCATGGAGCGTCCCCATGAGCACGATTCCGATGACGGATTCGAAGGCGCGTGGAGAAAGTTCTTCGGTGCGTGCGATGAAGTTTCCGGCGGCGTTGTTGACGAGCACGTCGAGAGGAGCGTCGCTCCATATCGAATCGATCATCGATTCGACGGCATCGAGATCGCGGACGTCACAGGGGACGGCGTGGATCGTGCCCTTCGCCGAGAACTCGGCAGCGGTCTGTTTCAGAACTTCTTCGCGACGGCCGCAGATGTAGACCGTGGCTCCGAGTTCGAGGAAGCGTTGCGCCATGCCTTTACCCAGGCCGGTGCCGCCGCCGGTGATGAGAATGCGCTTGTTTTGCAGAAGGTCGGTGCGGAACATGAGATCTCTCCCCGGCATTTAGGGACGATACCGGCAAACAGCAGGTTCCTCATCGGGCCTTGCCCGATTCGGAATGACAAATTATAGGCTGTTGACGCTTGAGAGGTAGATAGGAGGGCGAGGACGCCCTCGCGACAGCCGGCGGGACGCCGGCGCTACTACTACATCGCGCAGGCTACGCGGAAGCCGTAGTCGGCGTAGTGGAAATCTGGGGGGATGCTGGAGCGGGCGGAGCAGCGGGCTACTTTGATGTGATGTCGCCAGGATCCGCCGCGAGAGGACTTGCGCTGGGTTGGTTCGGGGCCGCGAGGGTTGCGCTCGGGCGAGATGGCGTAATAGTTCGGGTCGTACCAGTCGCTGCACCATTCGTGAACGTTGTCGCAAATATCGTATAGGCCAAAGGTGTTGGGGGCGTAGCGGGCAACGGTTTCGGGGCCGGATTGCCAGCGCGTGGCGTAATCGGGAAGTGATTGCGGCGGGGCGTCGCCCCAGGGGAAATTTTTCTGTTCCAGCCCACCGCGGGCGGCAAGTTCCCATTCGCCTTCGGTCGGCAAGCGGTAAGAGCGGGCGGTTTGCACGCTGAGCCACTCGCAATAGTGCGTCGCTTCGAACCATGAGACTGAGGTCACGGGTTGTCGGGGATGGTTGAAGTTGGGATCTTGCCAGAACGGTAGCCGCGGGGCGCCGGTTGCGCTGAGAAAGCGCGCGTATTCGACGTTGGTGACTTGCGTGGCAGCCAGCAGGAAAGCATCGACCCAGACACGATGGATCGGACCTTCGCAGTCCTGGCCGGCGGTTGAGCCCATCAGGAACCAGGCTGCAGGGATGCGGATCAGCGATGGTTCCACCGCGAGAGCCGAAGTTTCTGCTGGAGTTAGCGTCATGGCGGGCCGCTGTTTCCCTATAGGACGAAAGTTTATCAGCGTGGGATTCTCAAGAGCATGTGGGCAGCCTATCCGCGCAATTGTTGCACGACCGCGGCAATGTCGTTGTCCTGGAAGAGGCGGATGGCGGCGATGCCGGCAGCGCCGGCTGCCAGGCAGGAGTCAGCGTTGGCTAGGGTAATTCCGCCCAGGGCCAGAACTGGGATGTTCGTCTGGCAAGCTTCGTGGAGAAGTTTGAGGCCCGCGGGGTGCGCGCCTTTTTTTTCGAAGATGGGGCCGAAGACGGCGAAGGTCGCGGCTCTGGCAGCCGCTTCGACTACCTCTGCTGGTGAGTGACAGGAGACTCCGATCACGGGAGCTTGTGGTGAGTTTTGGCGGGCAGGAGTGCCCGCCCCACACTTTGTCCATGCTGCTCTGACGTCTTGCGGAAAGACGTCGTCGGAGCGGAGGTGGAGGCCGTTGGCCTGGACGGCGAATGCGACATCGGTGCGGGAGTTGATGAGCAGAACAGTTGCCGGTTGTCGGTTGCCAGTTGCCAGTTGTGTTTCCCGGATTGCGCTCAGGGCTTCTTTGGCCAAAAGCTCCAGATCGCGCGTGGAAAGATCTTTTTCGCGGAGTTGGATGTAGTCGACTCCGGCACGGGCGGCTTCCCCGATTTTCTCCAGGAGGCGGCGCCGGCGGGAGGATTCGTTGCCGGGGAACTGGGTGCGGTCGGTGATGTAGTAGAGAAGGCAGTTGGCCGGCATCAACTTTGCAGTTACTGCACAGGCTCGTGGCATGCGTTAGAGCGAAGAGCCTAAACCACGGAGAGCACCGAGGAGCACCGAGGAACCAATCAACCATCGCGAGGCGCCCAAAGCAGATTCCTCGGTTGCCGTCGCATTCGCTCCGGCTGCGCTCGGAATGACAACCGACTCATACAGTACGGGTCGGACTGACAACTAACTCATACAGTATGGATCGGAATGACAACCAAACTGATACATTTCCGCGCTACGGCCTGGTCTTGGCAATTTCCGGAAGGCCTTCGCCTTCTTTTTTTGGCGCGCCGCCGAGATGGTATTTCGTCAGGCCATCGCGCAGGAACTCGAAAGCATCTTCCGGGGAGTCGACAATTTTGAACTGGTTGAGGTCTTCCGGGGAGATGGTGCCGGCGTCGACGAAGGCCTGGAAGTTGAGGATGCGGTTCCAGTATTCGCTGCCATAGATGACAACTAGAATTTTCTTGGCCAGCTTGTCGGTCTGCGCGAGCGTGAGAATTTCAAAGAGCTCGTCCATGGTGCCGAAGCCGCCGGGAAAGATGACCAGAGCCTTGGCGAGATAGGCGAACCAGAATTTGCGCATGAAGAAGTAGTGAAACTGAAAGTTCAGGGCGGGAGTGATGTACTGGTTGGGACTCTGTTCGAAGGGCAGCTGGATGTTCAGGCCAACGGTTTTCCCTCCGGCCTCGTGGGCGCCGAGGTTGGCGGCTTCCATGATGCCGGGACCTCCGCCGGTAGTGACCACGAAGCGGCGCCGTCGGGCCGGAATCTGGATCGACCACTTGGTCAGCATGTGGGCGAGGCGACGCGCGTCTTCGTAATAGCGGGCCATATCGACGCCGGCCTGGGCGAGTTTCAGATCTTTTTCGAGTCGCGCGGCTGGCGCGGCGGCTTGATTCTGTTGGATCGTGGCGAAGTTCTTCGTGGCGTCCTTGTGTCCCTGAAAGCGGGCGGAGCCGAAGAAGACGACGGTGTCCTGAATCTGCTCGCGGCGGAAGCGCGCCAGGGGTTCCTGATATTCGGCCATGATGCGGAGGATGCGGCCATCCGGGCTGTTGAGGAAGGATGGATTTTCGTATGCCACGGGCGCGGATTTGAGGTGGTCAGTCATAGTGAATCGCGTTTGACATCTAAGGCCTATGCGAAGTTGTGCCGTCCCCTTCGACTTCGTTCAGGGCAGGCTCTGCGGGATTCGTTGAGTTTCTCTATTCTACCCGGCACTGCCGGGCCGGGTTTTCACATGCCGCCGCTTCGCGGCTGGAGTTTACTTGCAAGAAGGTTTCGAGACTATGGATGCTCGTGGTAGTGGAGCGCCTCCCAGAAACCAATCCAAATATCGAGCAGGCCCAAGCCGCTGCAAAGGCCCCGGAAGAAGCCGTTGGAGACCACCGAGCGGAGAGCGGGAAACGAGAGCAGTAGGTAATTATCCGTCCACTCCGGGGTCCAGGGCAGAATGATAAGCAGCACTCCCGCCACAGCACTGACCAGCACAAAAAGAAACACGGAAATGCGATGCATCCAGACTTGCAGGGGGCCGTGCGTCGAGCGGAGCTCCGCTTCGAGAGGGGGACTGAGAAGCGCGGTGCTCGCCTCAACCTGCGGTCGAGAGGTCTCTGGCGCCTTGCCGGGAGCGGTGGAAAAGGGGGTGGGGTCGGTCATCGGCTGCTCCGGGAAGAAACAGCACAGAAATCATCGCCACTCGCAGTCGACCCCGGAAGGAGGAAATAGGGCAGTAAAGCCATCGGGCTATTCTACGACTTCAGGGCCTTAATGCGCTCGGCGACGTCGCGATAGTCGATGTTGCTGCCGTAGACATCCATGAAGTGGTGCAGGGCGGAAGGCCTATCGCCCACGGTTTCGTAGGCCGAGGCCAGTTCGTAGTGGAGCGCAACGCGGGTTTCGCCGTCGATGCCCGGAACTTTGAGAGCCTTGTCATACCAGCGGACGGCGGCCTCGGGCACGCCTTTTTCCAGGAAGCACTGTGCCAGCCAGGTATAGGTTTGCATGATCTGCGGGAACGGTTTTCCGTGATCGAAGGACTGGCAGGCCTTTTGCAATTCTCCAATGGCCTCATCGAGCAGGCCCATTTCGCGGAAGGCGATACCGAGGTTGTAATGCGTTTCGGGATCTTCGTCGGTAGAAGCCACGTCGGCTTCGGGATCGTGTTTGAGTTCGCCAAACATTTCGGCGAGATCGACTCCGGCGTCATCACCAAACGGAGAAGCTTTGGCGGCTGCTGGAGCGGTATAAGCTGCAGGCGCGTGGGAAGCCGGCGGCTGCGGTTTGGGAGGGTGGACCACGGGAGCTTGCCAGGCGACCGACGCGGACGCCGCCGCTGCAGGCCCCGCCACTATGGGCACACTCTGCGGCGCAGAAGGCGCGACCCGGTGGGCTGAGGCGGATGCGGCAGCACTCGCGGCCAACGGCGGAACGACCTTCGGAACCACCACTGGCGCAGTGACCACAGGGGGAGCGACCACCTTCGGAGTGACGACTGGCACGGGAGTCGGAGGGATGGAACGGGGCACAGCCTTCGCCACGGGAGCGGCAGGCTCCGGTTGGGCGACGGGCGCGGCTTTCAGGAAGTCTTCCCCGAGGGACGCTTCGATGTCGGCGACAAACTCTCCCAAAACCGGGGCGGTTTCTTCAGCTGCAATCACGGGCTCGGTGCGTGCGGCCGGGACTGCCTCGCGAGCAGCCGGAAGTTTCACGGCAGGAGTCGCGGCCGGCGCGGCGGCCGGCCTTGCCCCTGTATCGGGCAAGAAGCCATTGCCCAACGAGGTTTCGAGCTCGGAAACGAATTCTTTCAGAACAGTGGGTGCAGGTTCAGCTACAGGCTTAGGCTCGTGAACCGCCGGCTCAGGCTTGCTTTTGACTGAAGCTTCGGCGACAACCGGCATCTCTTTGGCGACTGGGGGCTTCCGTGCTGGGGCTGCCGGCGCTTCCACGGCGGCAGGAGTATCGTCAACTGGAGCGTCCTCCATCTCGACTTCAAGAGTCGGGATATCGTCGGCCGTGAGTTCTTCGATCGCGGGTTCGGCGGCGGCGGCTTCCTGCGCGGGTTGAGTGGCGGCTTCGACTTCGGCGCGAAGCTCATCCAGTTTGCCTTGATCGCTGGTCAGAGTCTGGAGCTTGGCCAATGCCGCCATGGCTTGCGCGGGCATGCCATGAGCGACATAGAAACGAATCTCATCGATGGTCTCATCGGCTTTGCCGGACTCGGGAATTCCAGGAGCGCCAACAGCGCTCGTGACCTCGGCTTCGGCCTCTTCTACCGCGGGATCACCGGCCTCGATGGTGATGGTGTCGTCCCACTCCGAGGAGAGATCGATTTCAGCGGAACCTGCAGCCGGCTCGGCTGAGGCCGCAGCGGAGGATTCGTCGACAACAGCAAACTCGGCCTCGGCACCCGGCTGAACGCTAATTTCGTCGGAGTGCTTGGCAATTTTGGGCCAGGGCGAAGCGCCTTTCGCCGCAGGTGCGGCTTCTTTCTCGGGCGTCGCTTCTTCTGGCGCCGCTTCGTCTTGAATTGCAGCGTCTTCTGCGGAACCGTCCTCGATTGAAAACTCAGGCAGGCCAGCTTCTGGCTCGTGACTCTGAGGCGCGTGCACTTGAGGCGCACGAATTTGTGGAGCAGCATCGAGAAAAATGGGGGCATCGTCGGTGGATACGCGGGGCACGGGAATCGAAGTACGTTCCTCGTAGCGCTCGGCCAGTTCCCCGTATTTCGTAGCTTCTTCGGGATACTCCGCTTCGGAGTAGAGGCTCTGCAAAGTGCGGCAGCACAGTGCAGCCTCGGCGAAGCGGCCGGCGCGGGTGTGCAACGCCGCCAGACGCTGATTGATGCGAAGATCCTGGGGCGCCAGCGGCAATGCAGCGACCAGCGGGCCCAGTGCCTTGGCGGGCATGTTGTACGAAATGAAGAGCTCGGCGTCAGTAAGGGCGGAGCGGACCGCGAGCGAAACCTCGTCAGTATAGTGCTGGTGAACCGAAGGCGCGGTGGCTTCCAGATCCTCCACCAGCACGACCGCCTCTTCCGGGGTAATGAGCTTGTTTCCGGAAGTGCCGCTGAGCTGGCTGACCACTTGCTGGTAATTCTGAGTATGCAGGGGGTTCGCCGGTTCGATTGTGGCCAGCTTCTGGTAAAGATCACGGGCGCGCGCCAGGTCATTCGACTGCACACTGGCATGAGCCAGCAGTTCCATGACTTCACTGACGTGGGTGGTGTCTGCGGCCTTGTGAAACAGATCGAGCAATTTTTGCAGCGAGTCGGGATTGTCGCGCACGTGGCCGATGATGGCGTGCAGGCTGTCGACCACTTTATCCGAGTTTTCCGCCAGCAATCGCTCGGCGTGCTGATCGAAAACCTGGAGAGCAGTTTCGTACTGGCCGGCCTGCATGAGCGCGTCGGCGAAGCTGGAGATTGCCCCCAGATCGTTGTGCACGGACAACAGCTTGCTGGCCACGGCTCCGGCCTCGGAGAGTTGCCCTGTCTGCAGGTAAGCCTTGAGCAGATCGCGGAGACCCTCGGGACTGGAATCGATGTTGGGAACTTTTTGCAGAGCCTTAACGGCTCCGGCCGCGTCGCCCGACTCGATCATGTTCTTGCCCTGCATGAGCAAGGCATAAGTGTTGCCGGGATCGAGGGTGAGCATGCGCCGCAGGATTTCTTCGGCGCCGCTGAGCGATCCCTTGGAGCGCAGGCTTTCGGCCGCCGCGGAGAAAATCTGCCAGGCTTCGGTTTTCTTGTTCAGGCGAACATATACTTCCGCCAGACGGACGCGCATGTTGCTGTTTTCCGGATCCATCTCCAGAATCTTCTGGAAGATGCGGACCGCATTGTCCAGCTCGCCGGCTTTCAGGAATTCTTCCGCGACCTGCAGATACTGCGCGCGCGCGTCATTGAAAAGACCCTGTTGGGTATAAAGTTCCGCCAGTTTCAGCAAGCTCTCGAGCTGAGGCTGGAGCTTGCAGATCTTCTTGTACATCGCGATAGCTTTGACCGTGAAGCCCTGGCTGGCATAGGCATCGCCTACAGCCTTGAAGCACACGGTCGCTTTATCGGGCTCGCCGAGACGGGAATAGAGGTCGCCGACGGTGTTGGTGACCGTCAGATCCTTGGCATCATTCTTCAGGACCTTTTCGTACTCAGCAATGGCGTTCTGGATTTTGCCCTGCTGGACGTACTTCTCCGCATTGTTGAGAGCCTTCTGCTTGTTGAACCCAAACAACGCCATAAGAGTGCGAACCCCAGACCCTGGTATCGATAAACCACCGCTGAACCTCGGGGAAACTTCTCCCGAGTACTGCTCCGAGGGTCATCTCACATATTGGCAGATGGACCTTCCGGACAAGGCCAATTGTACGTCTGGACGTCATGAACCGCATGGTTACCAAGGGTTACCAGAAGGGAGTGTACGAAAGGGTTACCAAGGGAACCGGCGGGAAAGTACGCTGCGGGGCGAAAGACACTGAGCCGGCGTGGGCAGCGTAGCACCGGATCTTGCCGGCTGTCCCGAGGGGCGTCCTCGCCCTTCGCGCGGTGGGCGAGGACGCCCGCCCCTTCGGATGCCCTCAGGGCAGGCTCGCAGCCTCCGGGACGACGGCGCTACTTTTGCACGGCTCTAATACGAATGTGCTATTTGGCTGGGACGCGCGTCCGTGTATTTTTTCGAGAGCGAAATTGTGGGCAGATCACCCGTAACCACCGAAAAGGAAAACTATGACCTGGATTCGAACCGTTTCCCTGCCTGAGGCCGACGAAAAACTGCGACAGGCGATTGCGGGCGAGAAGCTGCTTTATCCGAAGGAATATGGCGATCCGGTGCATCCAGATCCGTCGGGAGCGTCGTCGATTGTGGGTTCGCATACGCTGATTCCCCAGGCGCTGTATCACGCGTTCAGCACCTTCGGAGCGCTGATGTCGCCAGAGTTGCCGCTGGACCGGCGGCGGCACGAGATGATCGCCACCATGGTCTCAGTGACCAACCGGTGCGTGTATTGAATCGAGTCACACGCAGAGTTTCTGCGTAGAGTGACGTTGGATGAAGGATTGGTCGAGGCGCTAAAGAACGACTACACCACAGCGCCGATTACGGCCCAGGATCGCGTGATGCTGGATTACGTGGTCAAGCTGACCAAGGATGCGACCAAGGTTTGGAAAGATGATATCGACGGACTGCGCGCCGCCGGATTTGACGATCAGGGAATTCTGCAGATCACGCTGATAGCGTCGTGGTTCAACTACATCAATCGCGTGGCGGATGCATTGGGGGTGGGGCGGGAGTGAGGGGCGGTACGAGCAAAAAGCATACCGGTAGGACTAGACGGATAGGGCAGTTTCAAAACTGTACTACTACTCATTCGCCGGTCGAACGGTTCCGCTAGACTGGAGCCGGGAGAGACGCTGAGACCGCGGAGTCTGTGCGTTGCCTACCATGGCCGAATCGATTGCAGAATTCTTCCTCGAGAATTTTCAGGCACAGGAGCACGAGTGCGCCTACCGGCAGCGCCGCGGATACCGTACTGAATCCCTCACTTACGGCGAGATCCTGAAGATGGCCCGCGGCTTTGCTTGTGAACTCGAGACGCGCGGGATTGCAAAGGGCGATCGAGTCATGCTGTGGGGCGAGAACTGCGCGCAGTGGGTCGCGGTGTTCTTCGGGTGCGCGCTGCGTGGAGTGATTGTTGTGCCCCTGGACGACGGATCGGCGGCCGATTTTGCGGCGCGGGTCGCTCAGCAAGTCTCGGCGAAACTGCTGGTCGCATCGCGGCGTCATCCGCACGAGTGCGCGGGAGCGGAATCCTCGGTGGCGACTATCAGTCTGGAGGATCTCGCGCAGACAGTGGTTCCTCAATCGGCTGCGCCGCCGAAGGTCGCGCTGGGCCGCGACGACATCCTGCAAATTGTTTTCACTTCGGGCACCACGGCAGAACCCAAGGGCGTGGTGATCACGCACGGAAATGTTCTGGCGAACCTTGCTCCGCTGGAGCGGGAGATGCGTGCATATCTAAAGTATGAGCGATTCGTGCATCCGCTGCGCTTCCTGAATCTACTGCCGCTCAGTCATGTGTTTGGGCAATTCCTGGGAATGCTTCTGCCTCCGCTGCTGGGCGGGACTGTAATTTTTCAAGATGAGTTGAAGCCTTCGGAAGTGTTGCACACGATTCGCCGCGAGCGCGTCTCTGTGCTCGTGAGCGTGCCGCGGGTGCTGCAATCGCTGAAGCAAAAACTCGAGCGTGATCTGGAAGACCGCGGAGAAGCCGACGCATTCTGGCGGCGATTCCGCTCCGCGGAGGGGCAACACTTTTTGCGGTGCTGGTGGACGTTCCGCGCGATTCACGGCCAGTTTGGCTGGAAGTTCTGGGCGTTTATTTCGGGCGGCGCGGCGCTCGACAGCGAGAGTGAAGAGTTCTGGGGACGGCTGGGATACGCGGTGATCCAGGGCTATGGACTGACGGAGACGACATCGCTGATCAGCGTGAACCACCCGTTCCGGCTGGGCAAGGGATCGATTGGAAAGGTGTTGCCGGGTCGCGAGGTGAGGCTGGCGGAAGACGGCGAAATTCTGGTGCGGGGTGGAGGCGTGTCGTCAGGGTACTGGGACGGTGGCGACGCACAGAAAGTTTCCGATAAGCATATTGCGGATGCACAAGGGTGGTATCCCACGGGCGACATCGGCGCGCTCGATGCGGCCGGCAATCTTTATTTCAAGGGGCGCAAGAAGGAAGTAATCATCACGCCAGGTGGCACGAATGTTTATCCCGAGGACCTGGAGGCGGCGCTGCGCAGGCAAGCGGAAGTGAAAGATTGTGTGGTAGTCGGAATTGAGCGCGGTGAGAATGCGGAGCCGTGCGCGGTGGTGATCGTGCGCGGCGAATCAAGGCTGGAAGAAGTGGTGCAGCGGGCCAATCAATCTCTGGCGGAGTATCAACGAATGCGCATCTGGGTCGAGTGGCCGCAGGAGGATTTTCCCCGGACGAACACGCAGAAGCCGCGGCGAAACGTGATACGGGAAGTGGCGCAGGCGCAATTAGCCGGGCAGCCTGCGCCGACCGGCGCGAACCGGCCACTGGCTGACCTGATTGCGCGAGTAACGGGACGGTCTGCGACTGGGTTACGTGAGGACACGAGTCTCGAGTCTGATCTCGGCCTGAGTTCGCTCGATCGGGTGGAATTGCTGAGCACGCTCGAGGATCGCTATCAGATCGATCTCAGCGAAACGCGGTTCAGCACGGTTCGAACCGTGGGAGATCTCGAACGAATGCTCCGGGGAGATGCAACGCCGGGCGTGGTATATCACTATCCGAGTTGGGTATTGCGCTGGCCGGTAACTTGGCTGCGGCTTCTGGCGCATTACCTGCTGATGCGTCCGGCGATTCTGTTGTTGGGGTGGCCGCGGATTGAAGGACGCGAACACTTGCGCGGGGTGAAGGGCCCGCTGCTGATGGTCTCAAATCATGTGGCCGACGTCGATCCGGGATTTATTTTGACGGCGTTGCCGGCAGGTTTGCGGCATCGGCTGGCCACCGCTACCGGCGGAGAGGCGCTGGAAGCGTTGCGCACGCCAGCGCCGGACCGCGGCTTTTTTACACGCATCTATGACCGCGTGCAGTGGGCTCTGGGAGTCTCGTTGCTGAATTTATTTCCACTGCCGCGCGAGGCCGGTTTCCGCCGCAGCTTCGCCTATGCCGGCGAGGCGGTCGATCGCGGCTACAGCGTGCTCGTCTTTCCCGAGGGTCGGCACACGACGGATGGAACGATGAATCCGTTTCGCGCCGGGATCGGCCTGCTGGCGGAAAATCTCGGTATTCCGGTTCTGCCCATGCGGATTGAGGGACTATTTGAAGTGAAGCAGGCTGGCAAGAAGTTTGTGAAGCCGTACACAATCAGCGTCCGCATCGGGCAGCCGAAGAAATTTCCGCCGGGCACTGAGGCGCAGACCATTGCCGCTGAGTTGCAGAAAGCCGTGGAAGCGCTCTGAGGGTTTTCTAAATAAACCACCTTCTTGAGATCCGCGCGGAGATCTACTCTTCGTCTCCCTGCGGTTCTTCCTGATGCACCTCTTTCTCCAGTTGGACTTCCGGAACTTTTGATTCCCGCAGCATACGATTGAGCGCGGGCAAATCCGTGTTCTTAAAATCACTCCAGCGCTTCAGCACATCGGTACTGTCCCGTTCCGTCGTCGAGAGAGCTTCCATTTGAGAAGACGTCGGTTCGGCATCGGCCTGCCACACTTGCATGTACAGTGTGCCGGCCTGTCCGTTGACACGGCCGAGCGTGACTTCCTGAGAAGGCGGAGCGAAGAATCCACCGGGAGCGCCGAGCAGTACAGTCAGTTTTTTCTCGAAAGTTTCGATGGCCTCTTTGGTCGAAGCATTCGCTTGTCCGCTTACTTTTTCGAGTTGAGCGCGAATCGAGCCGCCCTGAAGCAGCACCTTTCCAGACTCGGTCATGATGGAAGCCATGCGCGTCTCCGCTTGGAATTGTTTATCCAGGCCCGCCGTCGAAGTCTTGACGCGAGGATCCATCTTGATGGTCAGCGGCGCCGTGGAAGCTTTCCCGTCGACCGTAAGCCGAACTGAATAAGTGCCCGGCAAAACCGTCGGTCCCAGAGGGAAACGGGGTGTGTCATGCGGAATCGCGGAGATCGGATAGTCGTGCCGCGCGGAAGTGGGCGCCGGATAGTGCAGGTCCCACACCCAACGGTGCATTCCGGCGTCGGTCGAAAGTTTCCGGGGCTCGCGGACCCAGTACAGCGGGATCAACTGCTTTTGTAATGCTTCCTCGGTGACGTCCGGTTTGTCGGTATTGGAGAAGCGGCGCACGAGATGGTTCTGCGCATCCAGAATTTCGAGCGTGACTGTGGATGACGCCGCGGGCAAGTAGTAATCAAGAATCGCGCCATCGGGCGGATTGGCCGCGGCCGGCTCGTCGGGCGGAAGCGGAGTGTCGGTATAGGTGTCGCGCTGGATGCGATAAGCGGGCGCCGGGGCGAACAGATGCGACGAGTTAGCAGTCGCTGCCGAGGCTTCGCGCAGAGGCGCGATGTCGTCAAGAATCCAGAACGAACGCCCGTGCGTCGCCACGATCAAATCGCTTTCGTGGATCCAGAGATCGCGCATGGACGTATGCGGCAAATTCAGTTGCAGCGACTGCCAGTGGTCGCCGTCATCGAACGATACCCAGACGGAGTTCTCGGTGCCTGCGAATAACAAACCTTTGCGCACGGGATCTTCGCGCACTGTGTCCACCGGGCCGAAGTTTGGTAGGCCCGTGATGATCAGCTTCCAGCTTTTTCCGCCATCATGCGTGCGATAGATGTAAGGATGAACGTCGTTGATGCGGAATCGGCTCACGGAAACATACGCGGTCTGGTCATCGAAGTGGGACGCCGAGATTTGTGTGACCTTGCTCCACGCCGTGAGTTCTTTGGGAGTGATGTCGGTCCAATTCTTTCCGCCGTCACGGGTCATCCAAAGCTGGCCATCGTCGGTGCCAGCCCACAGAGTGTCCACGGACTTAAAAGACGGGGCGAGCGCATAGATGACGCCGCGCAGTTTATCGGCGCCCTTGGGAACGAGTATGCCGACACTGGCCGGCACGCCCGGGTTCTCGCGCGTCAAGTCAGGGCTGATGGTCTGCCAGGAATTACCGCCATCGGTCGTTTTGAACAGCACGTTGCTCGCAAAATAGAGAACGTGCGGGTCCACCGGAGAGAACATCAGCGGCTCGGTGCGGTCGGTGCGGTATTTGGAGCTTCGCAACGGAATCGGCGTTACGTTCTGTACCTGACCGGTCGACCAATGGAATTTGGAAACCTCGGTTCTGCCGCCGCCGTAGATGACGTCTGAGTCGAGGGGATCAGGCGCGACGTATCCGTACTCGATCACCCCTACGGGATGCCAGTCGCGGAAAGTAATCGCGCCATCGTTGCCGCGGCTCAACGTACAGACCGAACCGCTCTCCTGTTGTCCCGCACAGACGCTATAGGGGAATGTGTTCGTAGTAATCGCGTGATAGAGCTGTGCTGTCGGTTGGTTGTACCACGAACTCCAACTCGCTCCGCCGTTTACCGTGATGATTGCGCCCTGATCGCTGACGATGAGAATAATGTTGCCGTTGTTGGGATTGATCCAAAGATTTTGGTAGTCGTCGCCGCCGGGCGCGCCGCGGAATCCGGACCAGGTTTTGCCGCCATCGGCAGAGCGCATGGTGACGGTGCTGACCACGTACAGGAGATCCGGATTCTTCGGATCAACCTTGGGGATGGCGAGATCGCCGCCGCCGATGCGGCCCGCGGGACGAGGATCAGTCGTGATCTGCGACCAACTGTCTCCGGCATCATCCGAGCGGTAGACGCTCAGTTTTCCCGAGGCTGTGGAGAGAGTCGCGTAGAGGCGGCGTGAATCGCTGGGCGCGATGGCAACGTAGATTTGCGAGAGGTCTTTTGGCAAACCATTAGTCAACGCATGCCAGGTGCTGCCGCCGTCGGTGGACTTGAAAAGTCCGCCACCGGCGCCATTGAATTCGTTGCCGTCTTCCCATGGCCCCTCGCGCACTTCCCACATCGAGGCGTAGACGACATCGGGATTCGCGGGATCGATTTCCACGTCGGCGCCGCCGGTATTTTCGTCCTTGGAAAGAACTCTCTGCCAGTTTTGACCGCCGTCGGTCGAGCGATAGATTCCGCGCTCTTCGCTCGGCCCGTAAGGATGGCCCAGCACCGCCGCAAAAACTCGATTGGGATCGCGAGCATCAACCGCGAGCGCGGGGATCTGCTGTCCGTCGACCAAGCCGAGATGAGTCCAGGTCTTGCCGGCATCGGTGGATTTATAGATGCCATTGCCGACCGAGAGATCGGGGCGATGCAGTCCCTCGCCGGTGCTCACATAAATGATGTTGGGATCGGAAGGCGCAACCGCGATGGCGCCAATGGACTGGGTCGACTCATGATCGAAGATGGGGTTCCAGGTGCGGCCGTAGTCGTCGGACTTCCAAACCCCACCGTTCACCTGCCCGATGTAGAACACATTAGGCTGGCTGGGGACTCCTGCGGCGGCGCGAGTGCGGCCGCCACGAAACGGCCCGATCATGCGCCAATGCAAATCCCGGTAAGTGTTTTCGGGAACCTGCGTCCAGCTTGCGGTTCCGGCCATAAAAACGACGAAGCACACTAACAGACGAAGCAATACATGAGATCGATTCACCTGCGCCCCCTCAGACAGCAAATGGCAAATGACCTAGCATAAACCAAAACCGCAGCGCTCGGGGGCAGCCGCAGTTTAAGTCTCGACAGTCTCTTGTGGCATCATCCTGAGCGGAGCCGTTTTCAGGCGCAGGGAGGGATTTGGCGCGCAGTCCGGCAACTCGTCCAGAGAAGTCCGCTGCGGTACTTCGTCCAAATTAGTTTGGTCGCTTACTCGCCACGCGTTTATGATGACGAGGCTTTCACACACCATGAGCATTCAGGGTTCTGATCAATCGCGCAGCCGTCTCGCCTTCATCATTCGCCATTTCCTTTTCCTCGCGCTGCTCTGCACCTTCGCGAATGCTCAGGCTGTCGCAGCGCCGGCGAGCGCCCCGGCAGATCAGGGACTCAAGCCGATCCTCAACTACATTTCTTCGGCCTGGGACACGCTGACTCGCTCCATGACCGACTGCGGGAGCGTTGTCGATCCCAAGATCAAGGTGCCTCCTGTGCTGTATTTGCCGGCGGAGGTAGCCGAACCGGCGGCGGTCCAGAAGCTAGCGACGGACTGCAACGTTCGCGTCGAACATCTGCCGGTGGAGATCCATCGCTTGGGCGAGATCGATACGGGTAAGATCCAGCCGCACGGCTTGCTTTACCTGCCGGACAAATACGTAGTTCCCGGCGGGCGCTTCAACGAGATGTATGGATGGGACAGCTACTTCATTATTCGCGGGCTGCTTCGAGCCGGACGAGTGGAACTGGCGCGAGGGATGGTCGACAACTTCTTCTTCGAGATTGAGCACTATGGCGCAATGCTCAACGCGAATCGCACTTACTACCTCACGCGATCGCAGCCTCCATTTCTGAGTTCCATGTTCGTGGATGTCTACCGCGCCACGCAGAAGGATGGACACACCGACAAAGCGTGGCTGGAGCGCGCCTACGCCGACCTTGAAAAAGACTACGGGATGTGGACCCGCGATCCGCATTTGGCGGGGCAGACTGGTCTGTCGCGCTATTATGATTTTGGCGACGGGCCACCTGCGGAAGCGGTTCAAGACGAAAGCGGCTTCTACCGCAAGGTGGCGCAGTATTTCTTTTTGCATCCGGCCGAAGCGAACGACTATGTGGTGGAGACCAAGCCGGGAACAACCCAGGCGGTCGCGGGCTCGCCATATTCTCTGCAAGTTTGCGACGTGCCCCTGACGATGGCGCGCGCCGAGTGCGAGAAGGCGAAGCAGTTCAAGCTGAGCGCGGATTATTACAAAGGCGACCGCTCCATGCGCGAGTCCGGGTTCGATGTGAGCTTTCGCTTCGGGCCCTTCGGCGCGGCCACGCATCACTACGCGCCGGTGTGTTTGAACAGCCTGCTCTACAAGACAGAAAAGGATCTGGAGCAGATCAGCCTTCGGCTGGGGCACGGCGAAGACGCGAAGAAATGGAACCAGCGGGCGGAGGAGCGCAAGAAACTCATCTCGCGCTACCTGTGGAACCAGGAGCAGGGCCTGTTTTTCGATTACAACTTTCAGACCAGCCGGATGTCGAATTATCGGTACGCATCGACGTTCTATCCGCTGTGGGCTGGTCTGGCGACGCCAGAGCAGGCAAAGGCAGTTGCGGGCAGCCTGAAAACCTTTGAGCGGCCCGGGGGCCTTCCCATGAGCACCATAGAGACCGGCGCGCAGTGGGATTTGCCCTACGGCTGGGGGAACATCGAAATGCTGGCGATCGACGGCCTGCGGCGCTATGGCTACAACGCGGACGCGGATCGCGTTTCCTACGAGTTCCTGTCGACAGTCGCGGAAAATTTCCGCCGCGACGGCACGATCAAAGAAAAGTACAACGTGGTGACGCAGTCGTCAGAAGCGCACGTGGAACTTGGCTACGAAATGAATGTGGTCGGCTTCGGCTGGACCAATGCCGCGTTTCTCGAACTCCTGCACGCATTGCCGAAAGAGATGGTCGAGCGGCTGCAGAACGAACAGAATGAACGGCTGTCAACCTCGAAGTGAGGATCCTTCGGAATGAATCGCGAACATCGTAATGATCTTACTTGCCACTAGGCGCCTCTTGAACCGCATTGACCAGATCGCGCAGGGGCTTAAGGACCGTAAAGCGAACCAGTGCCTGCGGCTTCTCGGCTTCATCTAAGACGGCAAGTGTCGCGGCCTTCCAACCAGCGGTTGCAGGCAATCCCGAAGAAAGATAAGAAACCGCTTCGAGACCTACCGTACCCAGTTCGGCGAGCTGCTGAGCTCGTGGTTCGGCCTCGGCGAGCAGGGGCGAGACGCTCATCGAGCGCAGGATTCCCGGCTCCGCACTCACCCAGGCCTTGAAGGTCGCAGTTAACTCTCTTTCTTCCTCGGTTTGCGCGCCTGGTTTCAGCAGGTAAGCGCGTACGAGCAGCTCAAAATTGTGGCGCGACGGCGGGTCGGGCGGAACAGCGTCCACCAGCCGATCGAGTGGCGTCCGTTGATTGGCGTGCTGCAGGTGCGCGCGCTGGTCGAAGGGGACAGGCTCAAGAACAGAAGCAAGAATCTGCAAGGGACCAATCTGCCGAGTTCCGCTCAACTGGCGCAAACTAGCATCTTCCTGCGAGATGTGGGTGAGCCCAAAACCCTCCAGTCGCAGCGACTCAACCTCAAGCCGCCGGTCCATATCATCCACGTCGTTTACATTACGCGGCGACCAGAGCCGCTCGGCGATGGCCGCCAAACGCGGCCAGATACGTGAATCGATGTCCAGGGCGCTCGTCTGCTCCTCCCACATGCAAGCTTCTCCGCCTAAAATGCGTGCCTGCTGCTCCGGGCTGAGGTCGGTGCCTTCAGGCAAAGGATCGACCATATAGTGTGCCGTGGCCGGACTCATCAGATTCAAATAGTAGCCGGCGGAGAGGATGCCGGTGTATCCATTTCTGGCTCCGGCGGCGAGTGAGTCGAAGCCGCGCCAACTCTGCACCATGACATCCTTGGGCAGTTCAGGCTTGAGAATCTCGTCCCAGCCGATCATGTGCTTGCCATGTTTTTCCAGAAGTTTGAGGAGACGCTGATTGAAATAGTTTTGTAGCGCGGCCGTGTCTTTAAGATTGTGTTCGCGCATGAAACTCTGGATGCGCGGATTCGCCTTCCACTCGACGCCGTTGTTCTCGTCCCCTCCGATGTGCATGAAATGGTCAGGAAAGATGGCGGCCATCTCTCCGATGAATGTATCGAGAAACCTGTAGGTGCTTTCTCGGGTGGGATCCATCACCGGGTCGAAGACCCCGAATTTCCGCTCAATGTGGAACGGACCGGGAGCGCTCGCGAGATCCGGATATCCCACGAACCATGCACTGGTGTGCCCCGGCATGTCGAACTCCGGCACCACGCGGATGCCACGTTCACGCGCGTAAGCGACGATTTCCCGCGCTTCCTCCTGCGTGTAAAACAGTCCGTCCGAACCAAGTTCGGTTAGCTTGGGGAAAGCTTTACTCTCGATGCGGAAGCCCTGGTCTTCGCTCAGATGCCAGTGGAAGACGTTGAGCTTAACCGATGCCATGCCGTCGAGTGTCCGTTTCAGAACGTCTACGGGTATGAAGTGGCGTCCGCAGTCGATCATCAGGCCGCGCCAACGAAAGCGCGGTGTGTCGTGAATGGCCACGGCCGGAATGAAATACCCGGTTGCGTCGGACTGAATCAGCTGTTCGAGAGTTGCGAGGCCGTGCATCGCTCCGACGACCGTCGCGGCTCGAAGATGCGCGCTCGATGAGGTGATTTCAAGCGAATAAGATTCGTCTTCTTCGATTGACTGGATAGCTTCTCCAGCGCCCTCGACGGTGATGACCAGCGCCGCGGACGCGGCGTCGCTTTCCAGGGACGAAGCAATGGAAAGGCCAGTCCGATTCTTGATGCGGCCGAGACTACGCGCTATGGCAGAGTCGAGACGCGCGTCTCGGACGTGGTCCGTAACCGTACTAAACGATTGTGTGATCACGAGGCGGCCGTCCTCCGTGGAAAGCTGCGACGGCTGCGGCATGAGGGCATTGAAGAACCCAGGGGCTGAACTTTGTGACGATGTCACCTGAGCAGAGCCGATAGACACGGACAATACCGCGAAATTTGCGAAGATCACAGCGACTGCTAGTCGACGCATCATGACGCCTCTTTCATAGTCCTTCATTCGCGGGGACGGCGGCTGAGCTGCGATGGAAATATAAATCAATTGATCGATGCCTGCAGGAGTAGATGAGCAGCAAACGTGCGTTGACGCCCTCCGCCATCCCACCTAAGATAGAATTCCTTTTTTTATGTGCAATTCACGATGATCAATCAGACCATCTCGCACTATCGCATCACGGGTCAATTGGGCAGCGGTGGCATGGGAGTGGTGTACGAGGCGGAAGACCTGAACCTCGGACGCAAAGTTGCGCTGAAGTTCCTGCCGCCGCAACTGTCGAGCGATCAGAACGCGCTCGATCGTTTTCTGCTGGAGGCGCGCACCGCATCGGCGCTGAATCATCCGAATATTTGTACGATCTACGCGGTCGAAAAAGCACAGGGCGAGAACGTGCAGTCGTTCATCGCGATGGAACTGCTCGAGGGACAGAACCTCGATCAGAAGCTTCACACCGGCCCGCTGCCAACCGACCGCCTGCTCGACATTGCGATACAACTCGCCGACGCGCTCGATGCCGCGCATGCCAAGGGAATCATCCATCGTGACATCAAGCCGGCGAATATTTTTCTTTCGCCGCGCGGGCAGGTGAAGGTGCTGGATTTCGGTCTGGCTAAGCTGACCCGTCCCGAGATCCAGATGGAAACGATCGGCGCCACGCAAGATTCATCCCACCTTGCGCACTTGACCAGTCCGGGCGCGACTGTGGGCACGATCTCCTACATGTCGCCGGAGCAGGCGCGCGGCGAAGAACTCGACACGCGGACGGACCTGTTTTCGCTGGGCACGGTCATCTACCAGATGGCGACGGGGAAGCTGCCTTTCTCCGGAGCGACCTCCGCGGTGGTGTTTCACGCCATTCTCGAGCTGGATCCGGTTTCTCCGCTGCAGTGGAATGCAACGCTGCCGCCCAAGCTGCAGGAGATCATCGAGAAGCTTTTAGAAAAAGACCGCGACCTGCGCTACCAGTCGGCCGCCGATCTGCGTGGCGATCTAAAGCGGCTGAAGCGCGATGTCGAATCCGGGAGAAAGACCGCCGCCGCGCCCGGTTCATCGTCGATTCCCGCGACAGTCTCGGGATCGGCCTCCTCGGTGCCGGCTGCGGCAACTTCATCGTCGTCTCCGGCTGCTTCGTCGCAGAGTTCTGCCGTAGTCGCAGCTGTGCGCCAGAACAAGCTGGGAACGGGTGTGACCGCGGCAATCGTGTTGCTGCTCATCGCGGCGGCTGCTTACGGGATCTATTCCCTGGTCACCCGCAACCGTCCAGTACCGTTCCAGAATTTTACCGTAACCAAGGTTACAGACACTGGGGACGCGCTGTCCGCGGCACTCTCGCCGGACGGGAAGTACATCCTCAGCCTGATGAGAAACAACGGGCTGGCGAGTTTGTGGCTGCGCAATGTGCCGACCAACAGCAACACGCAGGTTCAGCCTCCGGCGGACGTGTATTACGACGGCCTGCGATTTTCGCGGGACGGCAATTACTTCTATTTCGTGCGCAGCGATCCGGGGAATCCCGAACTGAAGTTCCTCTATCGCTCGCCCCTGCTGGGCGGCACTCCGCAGAAGCTGGCCAGCGATGTGGATTCCAACATCACATTTTCGCCGGACGGGCAAAGATTCGCCTTCATCCGCGCGGACAATCCCGATCCGGGAAAATACCAGCTGATCATCCGCTCCACCGAGGGTAACGAGGAGAGGGTGTTGGCCAGCGGACCGACGAGTCAAGCTCTGCTGCAGCCGGACTGGTCGCCGGACGGCAAGACAATCGCATGCGTGGCTCTGCAGGTGGGCAACGTGCTGCAGAGCCTGGTCGCTGTCGACGTAATGACCGGCATGCTCAAGGTATTTTTCAGCAGCAACGAACATTTGGTCGGACTAACGACATGGCTGCCCGATGGCAGCGGTCTGTTGGGGCTGGCAGGCGATCAAGCGTCGAATCTCAATCGCAACCAAATCGTTTTTGTCTCTTATCCCGAGGGAAAATTTTCTCCTGTCACCCGCGACACTAACAATTATTCCGCTCTCAGCCTCGCGGCCGATGGCCATGTTTTGGCGACCGTACTGAACGAGGACCGCTGGAATCTTTCCGTGATGCCGGCTGCGGCCGAGGGTCCGCTGCGGACGTTAACGTCCACCGGAGCGACAACGAACTTCACCTGGACGCGGGCCAATCAGTTGATTACCGACCAGGAGAATTCTCTCCACCAGATCAATACCGAATCCGGCGCCAAGATCGCGATCACGACCGAAGAAGGACACGTCAGCGGCGATCCCTCGGCTTGTCCCGATGGCCGCTATGTTGTGTTCATCCTCGGATTTCACGGCGGGACGGGAAGCCAGAACATCTGGCGGGTGGATTCGTCGGGTGGGAATCTCAAGCAACTGACCAACGGCAAGTTCGATATCTATCCGGTGTGTTCCGCCGACAGCCGCTGGGTATACTACGTTGACCAGCAGGCTGAAGGTAAACTGGCGCGGGTGCCGATCGACGGCGGACAGTCGCAGGTGGTCGCGGCCGGGCCCGTTTCTGCTTTCTCCCTCTCGTTCGATATTTCTTCCGACGGCAAACAGATAGTGTTCCCCACGTTGATGCATTCGGGGGAGCACAAAGAAAAGCTTGCTCTAGTCCAAACTGATTCGGGGCATGCTGTGATCAAAGATCTCGATCGTTTCCGGTTCGGGCTGTTGCGCTTGAGTCGAGATGGGAAGGCAGCCGTTTACCCGGCCCGCGAGAATGGAGTGGATAACCTGTGGCTGCAGCCGCTCGATGGCTCCAAGGGGAAGGCACTCACCGACTTCAAGACCGAACACATCTACGATTTCCACTGGTCATTTGATGGCAAACAGCTGGCCATCGTGCGCGGCCATACCGAATCCGACGTCGTCTTGCTGCGCAGTGCGCAACCCTAGAATCACCATCGGCGAACGAGGATCAGGTCCCAGAGACACTAAGGGCGGCCGTTGCTGGCCGCCCTTAGTGTCGGATTGTCGATCGCGAAGCGGGGTTAGGCGCCCTTGACGTTCTCAGCTTGCCAGCCCTTAGGGCCTTTGACCACGTCAAACTGCACTTGCTGACCTTCCTGCAGACTGCGGAATCCACTGGCCTGAATGGCGGAGAAATGTACGAAGACATCCTCGCCGTTCTGGCGGCTGATGAAACCGTAGCCCTTGGCGTCGTTAAACCACTTCACTGTTCCTGTTTCCATGATGTTGCATGTTCCTTTTTCTTAGATGTAGCGCTGAAACTCTCAGGGTCTTCTGCAGGCAGGTCACGCGCTGGGTTAAGCGGAGATTCTTGTACTGCGAAGGAACTCTAAAGATCAAACGCAATTTGATTGTACGAAAAGTGCACCAAAATAGCTACATAATTTGCTGTAGGCTATGGCTAAACAGTTGCTGTACAGGATGTTATAGCGGGTTCGTTTCTGCAGGAAAAATAGCCCCACTTGCGACCTTTCGGCAGAGCCTTCATCATCTAAATATGCGCTTGCGGATTCTGGTGGTTTCGGTTTTGCTCACCGCTTCGGCGTGGGCGGCGATAGTGGACGATGTGCGCCTCGCCCTGGCGCAGAACAATTTTTCTGCCGCGGAGTCGGCACTCAATTCTTATCGCAGCCAACAGGGAGTCAACGCCGAGTATCTTGAGGCGTATTCCTGGCTGGGGCGGGCCGCGCTGGACCAGCACCAATACGACCCGGCCGCCGCTTATGCGAAGCAGACCAAGGCTATGGTGCTCGAACAACTGAAACAGCGCGCTCTGGATGCGGATCCGCACTTGCCCATCGCGTTGGGAGCGGCGCTGGAGGTTCAGTCTCAGGTACTGGCCGCGCGCGGGCAACGAACACAGGCCGTCGAGCTTCTGCAGGCTGCGCTGCGGACGTACGGAAATACTTCCATTCATGATCGCCTGCAGAAGAACCTGAACCTGCTCTCGCTGCAGGGGAAGCTGGCGCCGGCGCTGAAATCCGTACAGTCTTTGGGAGCGAAACTTCCCCTGGCGGCGCAACTCAAAGGTGCGCCCGTGCTTTTGTTTTTCTGGGCGCACTGGTGCGTGGACTGCAAAGCGGAGGCGCCCATCATCACGCAGTTGCGCTCGGAGTTTTCCGGCAAGGGATTGCAAGTGATCGGGCCTACGCGGCTTTACGGTTACACGGCGCAGATCGAGCACGCCTCGGCGAGCGACGAACTTCAGTACATCGACGCCGTGCGGCATCGTTTTTATAACGGACTGCTCGACATGCCGGTGCCGATCAGCCGGTACAACTTCGATATTTACGGAGCGTCGACGACGCCAACGCTGGTGCTGCTGGACCGCACCGGGAAAGTGTCGATGTACCATCCGGGCGCGCTGCCGTATGACCAGTTGCGGGCGGAGATTGAGAAGGTTGTGGCGCGGTAGGTGCGTGTGGCGCGGGCGCCCCCGCCCGCGAAAAGACGGGAACCAACCGATTGTACGAGGAATTTAGAACCTCGAAACCGGACAGCGCGGACCGGAAGATTCGGGGCAGTTTATTTCACGGCGAGACGCGGGCGGGGGCGCCCGCGCCACGTGATTAAGTTACTTCCTTCAGCTTCCCTGTTCTAACATCGTAGACAAACCCCCGTACCGGAATGTGCTTCGGAATCCAAGGGTGTGATTTCACGCGCTGCATCTGGAGACGGACATTCGCCTCGAGATCGTCGAAGGCATAGAAATGCGCAGGTTCGTCTGCGGCCGTTCCCATCTTCTCCGTCAGGCGCGCTTTCAGTTCGTCTTCGCGCACCTTCAACAGTCCGCAGTCGGTGTGGTTGATGATGATGAATTCCTGCGTGTCGAGCAGATGATGCGAGATGATTAGCGAACGCAGGGCGTCATCAGTGGCAATGCCTCCGGCATTGCGGATCATGTGCGCGTCGCCGGGATGCAAACCCAGGCAGTGCTCGAAGAGGATGCGGGAGTCCATGCAGGCGAGGACGGCGGCGTGCCGCTTCGGCCGGACGGCGAGATCTCCCAGCTTGAAATTGCGCGCGAAATTTTCGTTGGCCTTTAGCAGTTCGTCAGCGACGGACAATTTGGCTGCTCCTCAGGATTGTGCATGTTCGGGTCCCACTCGTTGGTTGACGTTTAGTTTACCCGTTACAATCGGCGCGTGAACCTCGACGACACGATCGTCGCAATCGCCACGCCAGCGGGGCGCGGCGGGATTGGGGTGGTCCGTCTGGCGGGGGCGAGGGCGCTTGAAATTGCGACGCCGATGTTGCGGCTGAAGCATGGGCTGGAGCCGGGGCAAGTTGCGTTTGGGGAATTGATCGAGGCAGAGCGCAAGACAACAGGCACGGAGGCAGTCAAAATCCCCACCCCTTCGACAAGCTCCGGGCAGGCTCTAGCCGCAAAAAGCGCGGCGAGGATGGGGCACCCGGCGGGGGCGAGCGCGCCACATGAAGCTGTTCAGCGCATCGACGAAGTTGTGGTTACTTATTTTGCGAACCCGCACTCTTACACGACTGATGACATCATTGAAATCTCCGCGCATGGGTCTCCGGTAGTGTTGCGGCATATTGTGGAGCTTTGTGTGGCTGCTGGGGCGCGACTGGCAGAGCCCGGGGAGTTCACCATGCGCGCGTTTCTCAATGGGCGCATCGACCTGACGCAGGCCGAGGCGGTGCGCGACTTGATCGACTCGCAGACTTTGTATCAAGCGAAAGTGGCGGCGCAGCAACTGGAGGGCGCGCTGTCGCGGCGGTTGCAGCCGATCAAACAGAAGCTAGTGGAACTGATCGCGCTGCTCGAAGCGGGCATCGATTTCGCCGAAGACGATGTGTCAGTGCTGCCGGATGCCACGATTCTCACTCACATTGGTGCCGTGCGCGCGCCGCTCGAACAACTCAGCGCGACCTTCGCCTACGGCAAGATTGTGCACGAAGGATTGACGTTGGCGATCGTCGGCCGGCCGAACGTGGGCAAGTCAAGTTTGTTCAACCAACTGGTGGAGCGGGAGCGCGCGATCGTCACGGCGACTCCGGGCACCACGCGTGACCTGGTCAGCGAGACTGTGGCGATCGGTGGCATTCCGGTCAAACTGGTCGACACCGCCGGCATTCGCGACGCGCTCGACGAAGCGGAGTCGATCGGCATTCGGAAGTCGATGGAAGCGCTGGCCGACGCGGACCTGGTGCTGTGCGTACTCGACGCGTCGCAGGGGCAGACAGCAGAAGATACGGAACTCCTGCGACAGGCGGAGCACCGGCCCGTGATCGTAGTGGGAAACAAATGCGACCTCGGAACCAGTGGGCAGTGGCTGGCAGTGAGCGGTCAGAAAGTTCGTACCTCCGCTGTCAGCGGCGAAGGCATCGCTGAACTGCGCGCCGAAATCTTGCGGCACATTGGCGGAGAGGCCGGAATCCAGGCGGAGTCCGGCTTCCTCACTAACGTTCGGCATCAGGGATTGATCCAGGACTCGCTGGTTGCGCTGGAAGCGGCGAAGAATGCCGTGGCTGGCAGAGTACCGCATGAGATGCTGCTGCTCGATCTCTACAGCGCGCTGCGCCCGCTCGACGCTATCACCGGAGCGACCACGACCGACGACATTCTGAACCTGATCTTCAGCACGTTTTGCATCGGGAAGTAGCGATTACTTTGAGAGTGCGGCCAAGGCGTCTCGAAACATCGCATCGAACGATCCGCCTTTGCTGTTTTTTGCAAACACAGCGAGAGCTTTTTCGGCGGCTGCCCGCTGGTACCCCAGATTCAGCAATGCGGAAAGCACGTCTTCCTCATTTGCGCTCATGGCAGAAACGGCGGGGGCAGAGGCCGGTCCTGCTGAAGGCAGCTTGTCGCGCAGTTCCAGCACCATGCGTTCCGCCGTCTTCTTGCCGATGCCGGGGATGCGGGTGAGGCGCGCGATATCGTTGCCACGAATCGCTCCGACCATTTCGTCGGCTGGCATGCCGCTCAAGATCGTAATCCCCAGTTTGGGGCCGATCCCGCTCACGGTCATCAGCTTCTCGAACAGCACCTTCTCCGAGGGACGCAGGAATCCATACAGCGCAATCTGGTCTTCACGCACATGCGTATGAATGTGCAGCGCGATCTCGGCGCCGACCACCGGAAGGTCGGAGAAAGTAGGCACGCTGATGGTCACGTCATAGCCGACGCCGCTGGTTTCGACGATGGCCTGATTGGGATGCTTGGCTAGCAACTTTCCGCGCAAATGGGCAATCATGCTCCGGCCATTGTAGCGGCAGAGAGCTTGCAGTGCAGAGAATGCCCGCGCTGCTGGGATGGACAGCCATCCCCGACGCTCTTAGAATCCAGATTAGTTCTGTGCGCGTAGCATTCCTATGGCAAGACTCCGATTCCCGCTGTTGATTGTCCCGGCGCTCTTGGTTTGTTCGGGTTTCGCGATGGCGCAGCAGGCTGCCTTAGATCTCGACGGTCACAAGGTCAATCCGCTCGCCGCGGATTCCAGCAAGATTGTGGTGCTGGTATTTCTGCGCCGCGATTGTCCGGTTTCCAGCCGCTACGCTCCGGTCATTCAGCAGATCAGCGGGCAGTATGCGGACCGCGCCAGTTTCTGGCTGATATATCCCGACAGGAGCGATTCGCCGCAGGCGATTCGAAAGTATCTGCAAGACTACGGATATCGCCTACCGGCGCTGCGCGATCCTGACCATGCGCTGGTCAAGCTGGGGCACGCGCAGATTACTCCCGAGGTCGCAGTCTTTGACCGCAATCATCAACTGGTCTACGACGGGCGCATCGACGACTGGTATGTCGATCTCGCACGGGCGCGGCCCGAGCCCACAACACACGAGTTGGGCGATGCCCTCCGCGCGACGCTAGCGGGAAAGGCTGTAGCCAAAAGTGAGGTCAGGGGAGTGGGATGCTACATCTCGGACCTGGAATAAGCTCCTGGCTACGCGGCGCCGGATGGACGGTCGTTGTGCTGGCGGGCATGGGCGCGATGGGAACCCTCCTCGGCAGGCCGGCTGCGCGCCAATCCTCTTCTGCCCCGGCGTCGGCAGATCAGGTTACTTTCAATCGGGACGTGGCTCCGATCGTCTTTCGATCCTGCGCCACATGTCACCGGCCCGGAGAAGCGGCGCCGTTTTCTTTGTTGAATTATTCGGACGTAAAAAAGCATGCGCGGCAAATTGTGGAGGTGACGCCGTCGCGTGCCATGCCCCCGTGGCTGCCGGAGCCGCAGAAGTTGAAGTTTGCGGATGAGCTTCGCCTGGCGGATGTGGAAATCAATCAAATCCAGCGCTGGGTCGAGCAGGGTGAAGTCGAGGGCGATCCTGCGGATTTGCCTCCGCCGCCGAAGTTCGTCGAAGGCTGGCGGCTGGGCAAGCCTGATCTGGTTCTCACGGCGAACAAGCCGCTTACGCTGCCCCCCTCAGGCACCGACACGTACTGGAATTTTATTTTTCTGGTTCCGATTCAAGAAACGCGCTGGGTCAAGGCGGTTGAGATTCGTCCGGGCGACAAGCGCTACGTGCATCACGCGAACCTTCTGGTGGATCGCGAAGGATCGTCCCGAAAGCGCGAAGCCGAGCCCGGCGCGGGTTTCGGCGGCATGGAGATTCGCATCGAGTCTCGAGTGTTCGATCCGGACAGTCACCTGCTCTTCTGGAAGCCGGGGACGGTTCCTTACGTTGAGCCGGAAGGCATGGCGCTACGCCTCGACCAAGGCACTGACCTCATACTCAATACGCATCTTCAGCCATCCGGGAAGCCGGAGGTGATTCAACCAAGCATCGGGCTTTACTTCACGCCGCATCCGGCGACCAAACTGCCGATGCTGCTGCAACTCGAAAACGATGCCAAGCTCGACATTCCAGCGGGGCAAAAGGATTTTTTGGTTACCGACGACTTCACGCTGCCCATCGATGTTGAGTTGTTGGCCATTTATCCGCATGCGCATTATCTGGGAAAAGATATTCAGGCGTCCGCCACGCTGCCTGACGGCACCAAGGAAACGTTGATTCACATTCCGCATTGGAACCTGAACTGGCAGGCGGTCTATCGCTATGCGGAACCAGTGCGCTTGCCGGCGGGAACCAAAGTGAGCCTGCGCTACGTCTATGACAATTCGGACGAGAATCCGCTGAATCCCAATCATCCCCCAGCCCGGGTGAAGGGTGGCAATCGTTCGACCGACGAGATGTGCCACCTGTGGCTGCAGGTGCTCCCGGTGAACTTCGACCCGGCTCAGGGCGATCCGCGCATGGCGCTGCAGGAGGCATTGGCGCGCCACAATGTAGAGAAGAATCCCAGCGATTTCGAAGCGCATTACAACCTGGCGGCGATGCTGCAGGCCAAGGACAAACTCGAGGCGGCGATCCGCGAATACGAACTTGCCGTGCGACTACGTCCCGAGGACGCAGCCGCGAACAACGCTCTGGGCGCGGCGCTTGTGGCTGCAGAACATCCGGAGCAAGCCGTGGGATATTTGCAGACGGCGCTGAAAGCGCGTCCGGATTATTTCGAAGCTCATTACAATCTGGGCTTTGCGCTTGCCGGGCAGAACGATTTTGCAGGCGCAGCGGAGCACTTCCGTCTCGCATTGCAGTTGCAGCCCGAAGACGCCAATGTGGAGGCGAACCTGGGCGCCGCTCTGGCCCAGATGGGGCGCTTTCCGGAAGCGAAATCACACTTCGAGCGCGCCTTGCAGATTGATCCTAATCAGCCAATCGCGAAAGAGAATCTTGAAGCGCTGCAGAAAGAAACGAACTCGCATTGATCGCTGATTATCGCGATCGATGGATCGCCGCGGACGAGGCCTGTGCTCTAATCTTCGATATGCAACACGGCATGAAAGCCAAGCAATTTGTTTTCGTGTTTCGACCTGCATTCCTCGCGGCATTCTTATGGGCATTTTCTCCGTCGGGGCTGGCGCAGCAGCCTGCGCCCCCCGAGACGCCGTCCACGCCGCCATCGCATGCGCCCTCTGAATATGCTGATGCGCGAAAGTTGATGCAACAAGGGAAAGTCGACGAGGCCATCGCCGAGTTGCAAGGTCTCGAGGCCCGCGATCCCGCCGCGAAAGGTCTAGCCCTGGAGATGGGCACGGCTTACTACAAGAAAAGCGATTTCCCCAAGGCAATCGAATATCTAAGAAAGGCAACCGCGGCGGACCCTGCAAACAGCGAGGCGACTCAACTGCTCGGGCTTTCTTATTACCTGGGCGGGCATCCGGCGGACGCGATTCCACTGCTCGAACAAGTCCAAGGCTGGTACTCGCGCGCCAATGTGGACGCTTCCTACATTCTCGGCATTTGTTACATCCAGACGAAAGATTACGCGCAGGCTCGTAAGGCATTCGCAAAAATGTTTGATGTGCCGCCCGACTCGGCCGCCAGTTATTTGTTTACGGCGCGGATGCTCCTGCGCCAGGAGTACGATCCGGTGGCAGAGGAATACGCGCAAAAGGCGGTGGCTCTCGATCCCAAGCTGCCGCTGGTGCACTTCCTGCTGGGCGAGTTGTATCTCTACAAATCGCGGGTGCCGGAAGCGATATCAGAGTTCCAAAAAGAATTGTCCATCAACCCGGGGCATGCGGCGACTTACTACAAACTGGCGGACGCGTACTCACGGGTGCAGAAGTTTGAAGATGCGGAGCGGGTGCTGCAGCGCTCCATCTGGCTCGACGCGACATCGACAGGGCCTTACATTCTGATGGGGAAGGTGCTCGAGAAAAAAGGCGAATTCGATTTGGCGGTGCGTGCCCTGCAGCGCGCCGCGACCATGGATCCCAACAATCCCACAACCCACCACCTGCTCGGCCAGGCCTACCGCGATATGGGGAAGAAAGACGAAGCGGAAGGCGAACTCAAGCTCGCGGAAGAGCTGCAAAGCAAACAGAATCCGCGTTAAGAAAAACTGTCATCCCGACCAGAGCTTGCCCCTCCCCCAGGGAAGGGCAAGCGGAGTGGAGGACTTGCTAGGCGCCGAAACTTTGGCCTTAGAGCGCGGCGGCCTGGTCGCGGCGGCGCGCCTGGATTTCAATGTAGACGTTCACCAGCGATACCGCTGCTGGCGTGACGCCGGGAATGCGCGAGGCCTGGCCAATGGTGCGCGGGCGCACGTGAGTGAGTTTTTCTTGCATCTCGCGCGAGAGTCCGCTCACGGAACAGTAGTCGAACCAGTCGGGAATCGAGTGCTGCTCAGATTTCTTCAGGCGCTCCATGGCGCGCTGCTGCTGCAGCAGGTAGCCTTCGTACTTGATCTCGGTCTCGACGGATTTGAGTTCGTTGCGGACTTCCGAAGAAAGATTTACCACAGAGGGTGTGGAGGGCGCGGAGTTCCTTGCGAAAAAATCGGGTGCGAGTTTCCTCAGGATCGGGACGAGTTGCTCGACCGTGACTTCAGGACGCTTCAACACTTGCGCGCAGGTTTGACCAACGACCGATGCCCAGCCCGTGACAGCAGATTCCTCCCCGCTTCGCTGCTCGGAATGACAACCGTTCAGCATTGCAGCAGTGATCCGTGTACTTTCCAGCAGCTTCTTTATCTTGTCGAGCCGCTCTTGCTTCGCCTGAAAATCTGCCCACGCGTCATCCGAGATCAAGCCCACGCGCCGACCGTGGGGCGTCAGCCGTCGGTCGGCATTGTCGATGCGCAGATGCAGGCGGAACTCGGCTCGCGACGTGAACATGCGATAGGGCTCGTTCGTGCCCTTGGAAATCAAATCGTCGATCAGAATCGCGGTGTAAGCCTCGGTCCGGTCGAGGATCAGCGGCGGCTCCCGCTTCACCTGCAACGCAGCGTTGATTCCCGCCATCAGTCCCTGGCACGCCGCCTCCTCATATCCAGAGGTTCCATTGATCTGCCCGCCCAAGAATAGGCCACCAATCTTGCGGGTTTCGAGCGTGCGTTCCAGCTCCGTGGGATCGATAGAGTCGTACTCGATGGCATACCCAGGGCGCAGCATGTCGGCATTCTCGAGTCCCGGGATCGACTTCAGAATCGCCAGCTGGACATCTACCGGCAGCGAGGTGCTCATGCCGTTGACGTAAATCTCGTGCGTGTTCAGTCCTTCGGGTTCAAGGAAGAGCTGGTGCATTTCCTTGTCGGGAAACTTTACGATCTTGTCCTCGATCGAAGGGCAGTAGCGCGGACCAATCGACTGGATCTGCCCACTGTACATGGGCGAGCGGTGAACGTTTTCACGAATGATGCGGTGCGTCTCCGCCGTGGTCCAGGCAATGTAACAGGGCACCTGCGAGTCGTGGTGCGCGACCCGCTTCGTGCGAAAGCTGAAAGGCGTAGGATCGGCGTCGCCCGGCTGCGCCACGAAGTGCGACCAGTCGATGGTGCGTCCGTCGAGGCGCGGCGGAGTGCCAGTCTTAAGACGGCAGCCGCGCAGCCCGAACTTCTTCAGAGACTCGCCGAGCAGTACCGCGTTGGGCTCGCCGGAGCGGCCAGCAGGATATTGCTGCTCGCCGCAGTGAATCAGCCCATTCAGAAATGTTCCGGTGGTGATGATGACTGCCGGCGCGCCCACGGTGCGCCCGTCGCGCAGGCGAATGCCGAGAACGCGAAGGCGGTCGTTGGTCCTTGGTCGCGGGTCGTGGGCAGAATCAGGTGCTCCTTGCGCATCGGCCAACGACGAACGACGAACGACGAACGACTCTTCCGTAATCAAATCCGCAACTTCCGCCTGCTTGATCTTCAGATTCGGCTGCGACTCCAGCACCTCGCGCATCTTCAGGCGATAGGCCTGCTTGTCACATTGCGCGCGCGGCGACCACACGGCCGGGCCGCGCGAGGTATTCAGCAGCCGGAACTGGATGCCGACCGCGTCGGTGATCTCGCCCATGATCCCGCCGAGTGCGTCGACTTCGCGGACCAGGTGCCCCTTCGCGATGCCCCCCACCGCTGGATTGCACGACATCTGCGCGATCAAGTCGACATTGAGCGTGTAGAGAGCAGTCCTCAGGCCCATGCGCGCGGAAGCTGTTGCGGCCTCGCACCCGGCATGGCCGGCGCCCACGACGACTACATCGAATTGTTCGGTGAACTGCATGTGAAGCGGATGGACGAGCCGTCGGCCTCTCTCTGCTCACTTTCATTCTAACAACTATTTTTTCCCAGGTTCGGTCGGCAGATCGCCTCCGAGTCGGTCTGAACCAAGGATTCGGTAGAATCGTCGGCAGGCTCTTTTGGAGTGGAAAGAACTGTGGCTAGAGAGATGCCCATTGGCGCTCGCGGCGAGGCCGAGGAGACGGTCGCGTTCGAACACACGCTGACGTCGCACCATCCCGAATTGCCGCCGGTATACTCGACGCCGGACATGATCCGGCTGATGGAGACCGCGGCATTTCATGCGCTCCAGCCTCACTGTGAAGGCGACGAGATCACCGTCGGTACATCCATCAACGTTGAGCATCGCGCCGCCAGCGGCATAGGCGCCCGCATCAAGGCCGAAGCAGTGCTGGAGTCTTTTGACGGGCACTTCTATATCCTGCGTGTGACCGCCCGCGACGACGTGCGGGAGATCGGACGCGGCACGGTGGGCCGGGCGGTAGTCAGCATCGGCCAGTTCGTCGAAAAAATGAAGACGAAGTGAAACAAACGAAACCTCAGACTTCGGACCTCAGACCTCAGACCTAAGACCCAAGAGCTGAAGCTGAGAACTGAGAACAATCCCAAACAATGTCCATCGCGTTCCACGTCGATACCACCCACGGCAAAGCCCGCGCCGGCCGCCTGCTCACTCCTCACGCTGAAATCGAGACCCCTGTGTTCATGCCGGTCGGCACGCTGGCGTCGGTGAAAAGCGTACCTCAGGACACGCTCGAGGAACTGGGCGCGCAGATCATTCTTGGCAATACCTATCATCTCTACCTGCGGCCGGGAGTCGACACCGTGCGTCGCATGGGCGGACTGCATGGGTTTATGTCATGGCGGCGAGCGATCCTCACCGACTCAGGCGGATTTCAAGTCTTCAGCCTGAACGAACTGCGCAAGGTTAACGAGGAAGGTGTGATGTTTCGCTCCCATCTGGACGGCTCTTCGCATTTTTTCAGCCCGGAAAGCGCGATGCAGGCGCAGATCGGGCTGGGCGCCGACATCATCATGGCATTCGATGAATGCACGGAATTCCCCGCCGATCGCTCCCGTGCGCGAGCGTCAATGGAAATGACCGCCCGCTGGGCGGCGCGTAGCAAGAAGTTTTTTGAGGAGCGCAAGAGCGAAGTTCCGTGGGCCAGCAGCCTTCAGCCTTCAGCTGTCAGCTCTCAGCCAAAACAGATTCCTCGCTTCGCTCGGAATGACAATGAAGCAGGAGACCGGGATAACCGCAATCAGGCTGTCCCCACTCAGTCCCTCTTCGGAATCATCCAGGGCGGTATGGATCGCGAACTGAGAAAAGAATCAGCCGAACGCACCCTCGAAATTGGCTTTCCCGGTTACGCGATCGGTGGACTCAGCGTGGGCGAGCCGCGCGAACTTACCCGCGAGATCGTGGAGTCCACGCTCGAGCATTTGCCCGCCGACCAGCCGCGCTATCTGATGGGAGTGGGCACGCCCGAAGAGATTGTTGAATACGCCAGCCTGGGCGTGGACATGATGGATTGCGTCCTGCCGACGCGAGCAGCACGGCACGGCCTGCTGTTTACATCCGAAGGCAGAGTCTCGATCAAGCAGGCGCGCTACGCTCAGGATCCGGCGCCGCTCGACCCCAACTGCGGCTGCCGGGTGTGCCAGCGCTATTCCCGGGCCTACTTGCGTCACCTTTATGCATCCAACGAAGTGCTGGCGCAGGTCTTGAACACCATCCACAACCTGAGTTTCTACCTTGACACTATGCGACGGGTACGGCATTCTATTTCACTTGGGGTAGAGTCCCGTTTTCTTTCTAGTGTCTGGTCAAGACCGAAACCGTAGACCTCCCTGGATTCAAGCCTGAAAGCTGAACCAACCCGGCCGAAGTCGATCTAAACCCCGTGGTGACATAACAGCTCCCGCGGCCCCAATGGGCGCGGGCGGTTTTTCGCGAATCCATACGCGCAGACCTCATTATGCAATTTTTACTGGCAGTACAGCTCGGTGGTGGCGGCGGTATGGGGTGGCTCGGTATGGCGCCCCTGATCTTCATTTTCGCCATTTTTTATTTTCTCCTGATCATGCCCCAACAGCGCCGTCAAAAAAAATGGCAGGCCATGCTCGATCAGCTCAAAACCGGTGACAAGGTCACCACCAGCGGAGGCCTGCGGGGCACGATTATGGCGCTCAAGGATGACTGCGTGCATCTGCGCGTTCCTCCGAACAATCTCCTGCTGGAAGTGACCAAGGCCTCGGTGCTGCAGGTGACGACGACCGAGGAAGAAACCAAGACCAAATAGAGGATCCTCACATTCAGGTTTGTTTTTATTATGAACAGAAATTTTCTCTTGAAGCTCGGATTGATCGTGGCCACGGTGTTATTTTTCCTGTTCGGAATCTTTGGCATTCCGAAGAGTTTTTCCGGCCAGGGGTTGCTCGCGGCGGTCGCCGATCACATCCACCTCGGTCTCGATTTGAGCGGCGGAACCCACCTGATTCTGCAGGTTCAGGTCAACGACGCGGTGAACGTGGTGGCGCAGAATGCCCTGGAAGTTCTGAAAGAACAACTGCGCACCCGGAAGATTGACTTCGCCGATATCACTCAGCCGGACCAGCAAAACAATCCCGACCATTTAGTGCTGAAAGGTGTGCAGCCCGGTGCCCGCGGCGACCTGCTTAGCATCGTGCAGGAGCGGCTGCCCGAATACGACATTACCGGCGCCCCCGACAATACCTGGAACCTGTCGATGAAGCCCTCCGCACTGAAAGATCTGAAGAGCAAGGCGGTAACGCAGGCCATCCAGACCATCCGCAACCGCATTGACGCTCTCGGCGTCAGCGAGCCGACCATTGAGGAACATGGACTCGGCGACTACCAGATTCTGGTGCAACTCCCGGGCGTGGACGATTTCGGCCGCGTGAAGGACATCATGCAGTCGACCGCGATGCTGGAGATCAAGCAGTCTCTGGGCGGGCCCTATCCCAGCGAGCAGGCTGCGCTGCAGGATAAGGGCGGGGTCATACCCTCGGATTCGCTTCTACTTCCTGGTCACAGTATGCCCGGGGCCGAGACCGAGGGACCGGCGTGGTACCTGGTCTCGCGTATTTCCGCGGTGAGCGGCAAAGATCTGCGGGATGCCCAGGCCAGCACCGACCAGACCGGCCAGCCCAGCGTGACTTTTTCGCTGACAGGTGAAGGTGGACAGAGGTTTTACAGCTTTACTTCCGCCCACGTCGGCGACAGCCTGGCCGTGGTGCTCGACAATAAAGTGCAAGAAGTTGCCAACATCAAGGAGCCGATTCGCGACCAGGGTTCAATCAGCGGCGGCCGTATGACGGAGCAGCAGGCCAAAGATCTTTCCATGATCCTGCGCTCCGGCGCTCTACCTGCGAGTATCAAGTATCTGCAAGAGGAAACCGTCGGACCGTCGCTGGGCGCAGATTCGATTCGCTCCGGCGTGCGTGCCGCCGTCATCGGTATGGTGGCCGTGCTGATTTTCATGCTCGTTTACTATCGCGGAGCGGGTATCAACGCAGATGTGGCGCTGATTATGAACCTCATTATTTTGCTGGGGTTCCTGGGATGGTCCACCATTGCAGGGGTCAACGTTGCCCTGACCTTGCCGGGAATCGCGGGTGTGATCCTGACGGTCGGCATGGGCGTGGATTCCAATGTGCTGATCTTCGAGCGCATTCGCGAAGAGTTGCGCAATGGTAAAACTCCGCCCTCGGCGGTAGATCAGGGCTTCAGCCACGCCTGGATCACCATCGTGGATACGCACGTCACCACCATCGTTTCCGCCGCGATTCTCTTCATCTTTGGTACCGGTCCGGTAAAAGGATTCGCCACCACGCTCACGTTCGGCTTGCTCGCGAACCTGTTTACCGCCGTGTTCGTGTCGCGCTTCATCTTCGACTGGGTGCTCAGCCGCAAGCAGCGCGGCGAAGCTCTCAGCATTTAGAGGATTGGGTAATTGAGTAATTTTGTAAATTTGAAACTCCTCCGGAATCCGGTCGCCCAGGGTCTTAAGAATTACAAAATTACAAAATTACAAAATTACCAAATCTTCGCTATGTCATAGAAAATAAGGGGCTAAACAAACCCGTGGAGTTCTTTCGCAATACCAATATAGATTTTCTGGGCAAAAAGTGGTATTTTCTCGCCTTTTCGCTGATCTTTAGCGTCGCAGGCCTTATTTCCATGTTGTTCTGGCACCACATTCCGTGGGGCGTAGACTTCCGTGGCGGAACCCTTGTGTACGTGAAGTTCTCGCATACGCCTGACGAGAATGCGCTCCGCTCCGAGCTGGACCGCGCCGGCCTGCGGAATTTCAAACTTCAGCGTTTGGGTGTCGCCTCCAACAACGAGGAGTTGATTGACCTCGACGTGCGCGAAACCAGCGAGCAGGCCCTCGATCTAGGCAAGTTGAAGATCATCCAGGCGCTGGAGACCCATGCTCTCGCAGGCAAGACCGACCTGAACAACGCCAGTTTTTTGACCATCAAGAACTACCTCATGGATAAAGATCCACTGCACATTGGTCCCGATGACCAGAAATATGGGGCACAGGCGCAGGCCATCCTAGATTATCGCGATAAGGTCCAGGGCGGCGTGTTGAATTCTGCCGACCAGTTGCAGAGCGCCCCCGGAGTGGACCGTGCCGTCGTTGCGTCGCTCCCGGACGGTTTCTTTGTTTCTGACTTTGGCATACCACATGTCTCGATCATCGGCCCCCAGGTCGGCTCCCAATTACGCACACAGGCCGGATTGGCCACGCTTTATTCGCTGCTGGGGATGCTGGTTTACCTAGGTTTCCGGTTTGAATGGATTTACGGCGTCGCAGCGGTGTTGACGGTGTTTCACGACACGCTAATCACGGTAGGGGTCTTTTCCCTCAAGAATCAGGAAATCACCTTGACCGTGATCGCCGCCATCCTCACCCTGATTGGTTACTCCAATAACGACACGATCGTGGTATTTGACCGCATCCGCGAAAACATTAAACTCATGCGGCGGGAGAAACTCGCGGACATCGTCAATCGGAGCATTAATCAGACCCTGAGCAGAACGATCTTGACAGCGGGCCTTACGTTCCTTACCGTACTCGCACTCTTTTTGTTCGGTGGCGAGGTGCTTCGGGGATTCAGCCTCGCGCTGGTAATTGGCATCTTAATCGGCACGTATTCGTCGATTGCGATTGCGGCTCCCATCCTGGTGGCTTATCAGGATTGGCGGATTGAAAAGGGCAAGCGTCCGATGGCCATGCCGGGGCGGTCTAGGTAAGTTACCCGATGGCGCGCTGGTACTGATTGCGTTAGCCCTTGTTATGTAGGCAGTTAGTGCGGTATTTGCCGAGAACGCCCTGTGGGCTCGGGTCGCCCGCCAGGCGCAAGAGAAAACTGGGAGCAAAGGGGAATCGGTCGGTGTCTAAGTATCCGTAGGGACCTGAAGCAGTAACGGGGAGGGTCACATGTTTGAAGACAGCCTTATCGAGTCCGGCGGCAAGCTGAAGACCAAGCGCGGATGGACGTCCATCATCTCATTCGCCATCCAGATGGGGATCGTCGGCATCATGGTTCTGATTCCGCTGATTTTCACCGAAGCCTTGCCCAAAGGTACAACGTTATTTATGTTGGTGGCCCCCCCACCGCCTCCTCCGCCACCACCGCCCGCAGCCGCGCCGGTGCGCATCGTCAAGCAGGTTCAGACCGACATCGTGAACGGTGAACTGCGCACCCCGACCAAGATTCCCAAGAAAATCGAGATGATCAAAGAAGACGAGGCCCCACCGCCAGTCATGGCTTCGACCGGTGTGGTGGGCGGCGTTCCGGGCGGTGTTCCCGGCGGATCGATGGGAGGCGTGATTGGCAGCGTTCTCAGCGGCACGCCGGTCGCGGTTCCGAAGATCGCCACCCCGACTCGCGTGCGCGTTTCGTCCGGTGTATCGTCCGGACTTTTGATCCGCAAAGTGAGCCCGACCTATCCGCCGCTGGCACGCCAGGCGCGCATTCAGGGTACGGTGATTCTGCAGGCCCAGATCAGCAAGGATGGCAGTATCCAGAACTTGCAGTTGATCAGCGGGCACCCCATGTTGGCTCCGGCCGCCATTGAAGCCGTCAAGCAGTGGAAGTATAAGCCGTATCTGCTCAACGGAGAACCGGTCGAGGTCGAGACTCAGGTGCAAGTAAACTTCACCCTCGCCGGGGGTTAAACTCCTCAGCGCGGCGCAGTTCAAGACTTTTCGTGTTCGGAATTTTCGTAGAAGTGTGCAGCTAGCCCTCCCATTTCCACCTGTATTTCTGGTGGCCGGGAGGGCTTTTGGAAGCCCGGTACGGTCGCTTTACCGCAAGATTCTTGAGGAAGGGCCAGTCGGGTTCGTGCTGGAGCGGTGAAAGTAGCACGCCCGTTGGCGCTTTAAATTCTTTTGCCAGCGCATGGCACCGCCAAGCGCATCAAAGTGTCCAAGTAAATGTCGAGAGTCCGGAGGAGGGAAAGCAACTCATGTTCGCAACTCACGTAGCAGGTATGCTCAGTCACATTCCTGCCGCGGCCACCTGGGTCGTCCAGGAAGGCGGCGGCGCCATCGCGACCGATCCATTGGGCTTGTGGAAGGCAATGGGCTGGGTCGCCAGAACCGTGGTCATCATTCTCTTCATCATGTCCGGTTGGTCCATCGGCGTGATGATCGATCGCTGGATGGCCTACAGCGCAGCCCGCAAACAATCGCGCGCCTTTGCCCCCGCCGTGGCCGGAGCTTTGCGCGACGGCCGTATCGACGAAGCCATCAAGGTTGCCGAGCGCAACAAGAAGAGTCATCTGGCCAAGGTTGTCACCGCTGGTCTGATGGAGTTCAAGGCTCACCAGGATAGCCCGGGTGCCATCCCTGGCGAAACCATTGAGGCCTCCAAGCGCGCTCTGGAACGCACCGAAGCCATCGTCCACGCCGAACTCAAGCGGGGATTGGGTGGTCTCGCCACCATCGGTTCCACTGCTCCCTTCGTGGGGCTGTTCGGAACGGTGATGGGCATTCTGAACGCCTTCATCGGCATCAACAACTCCAAGGCCACCGGTCTGGCAGCAGTCGCCGGCGGTATTGCGGAAGCGCTGGTTACGACGGCCATCGGCCTGCTCGTCGCCATCCCTGCCGTCATGATGTTCAACTATCTTACCGGTCGCGTGGAAGCGTTCGACGTAGAGATGGATAACTCCTCGAGCGAATTGATCGACTACTTCCTGAAGAGGCGCGGCGATATTCGCCGGTAGAACGGCTCGGTCTGGTTTCCGCAGTGAGTTGCTTGTCCGGCGCTGGAGCTTTCCGGCGCCGGACCTTCCCAACTTGAGAGCGGAGTGCGTAGAGCCCGGACCGCGGCGGAAGCACGGGAGATACTAGCTATGGCATTAGCGCAACGGAACGAAGGAGCGAAGGTCAGCTCGGATATCAACGTCACGCCCATGGTGGATGTGATGCTGGTCCTACTGATCATCTTCATGGTGGTCACGCCCATGTTGCAAAAAGGCATCAGCGTGGATATGGCCCCGGTCAACAACCCGGAACAGATGCCCGATGCGGATAAAGAAGACGCACTCTTGGTCTCCATTACTCGGGACGGCAAAGTCTATTTCGGCAGCGAACAGATGGCAGTCGACAACCTCACCGGCAAGGTAAAAGATCGCCTCGCCAACAAACAGGATAAGCGCGTGTACGTGAAAGCCGACATGCGAGCCCGTTTTGGCAGCGTGGTGCAGGTTGTAGACGCGGTTCGTGCCGCCGGGGTCGATGACCTTGGCTTGCTCACCGAGCAGAAGAAAACTGGTCCAAGCGCCCCTCCACCCCCGGCTACGCCAGGGCAAGCAGGGCAGTAGTTAAAAGTAATCAGAGGAGAACGATCATGGGAATGTCAGGGGGCCCGAGCGGAGGCCAAAATGCAAACATGAACGTCACACCGCTCATTGACGTACTGCTGGTGCTGCTGATCATCTTTATGGTGATCTCGCCCGTCACCCCCAAAGGACTGGATGCGCTGGTTCCTCAGCCGCCTCCGCCTAACGCGCCGAAGAACACTACGCCCGACCGGACCATCGTCGTGCAGTTGATCGACCGGGGCGCGGGCCAGGCGCCGGGTGTGAAGATTAATACCGAAGACGCGACTTGGGACAACCTGCAGGGTCGTCTCACCGACATTTACAAGCAGCGCGCGGAAAAGGTCATGTTCGTGAAGGGCGATGACGCTATCCCCTTCGCCAATGTCGCCAACGTGATTGATCTGGCTCACGCCGCCGGCGTGGACAAGGTCGGTCTCATTACCGCGAAGATAGAATCGGGCGCTTGAACCGCCCATCCAGTTAAGCTCGCAGCTGTAAAGCTCGGAGTTGCGAATTTCGTATTCGGCCCACTGCACGGAAGCCTACCGCTTCCGTGCTGCCGCGGCCTGCGCTTGTCAAACCGCGCTTGTCAAACCGATGTCTCTGGGCCTAGGATGCTCTGTCGAGGGAGACTTATACCGCAATGAATAAGACGGCAAAACTCATCACGCTGGCGGCGGCACTGCTGGCGCTCTTCTCCTCTGTGGCATGCGACAAGCTACGGGCGCGCGACCAGCTCAACAAGGGCGTGGAAGCCTACAAGAACAACCACTACGAGCAGGCCATCGATCACTTCCAGGACGCGGTTCGCCTGGATCCCAGTCTCATCAACGCTCGCATGTATCTGGCCACCGCTTTTGTGTCGCAATATATTCCCGGCGTGGACTCGCCGGACAATCTGCGCACAGCCCAGCAGGCCATTGATGAATATCAGAAGGTCATCGACGCCAATCCCGCCCGCGAACAGAAGGTCAATAGCGCCAAGGGCATCGCCTACCTCTATCTCAACGAGAAGAAATGGGACGAGGCCAAGAAGTACTACCGCATGGCATCGGACCTCGACCCCAACGATCCCGAACCCTACTACTCCGTCGGCGTCATCGACTGGACGGCCTGCTACCAGCCGCGTATGGAAGAACGCGCCAAGTTGGGCATGAAGCCGGAAGAGAATCTGAATCCGAAGAACAAAGATCAGAAGAAGGTCTGCGGAGAATTGAAAGTAAAGAATGCCCCCGCCATCCAGGAGGGCATCGACAGCCTCAACAAAGCCATCCAACTCCGTCCCGACTACGACGACGCCATGGCCTACCTGAACCTCATGTACCGTGAAAAGGGCGACGTTGAATGCGACGATCTGGGCACCCGCGCGGAAGACCTGAAGACGGCCGACCACTGGGTCGACGAAACCCTGCGCGTCAAAAAAGCCAAAGCCGAAAAAGCGGCCCAAAACTCCGCCGGCGGAATCACGGTGGACCAGAAATAAAATCAGCTAAAGAAAGATCGGGCAAGCTACGCGGAAAAAGTCACCTATACCGCGCACCCCCTCATCTCCACAGTTCTGTCATCCCGACAACCCCTGTCATCCCGAGCGGAGATTGCCCTTCCCGAAAGGGAAGGCAAGCGTAGTGGAGGGATCTGCTGTTTCCGGCATTTCACCCACCGCGGCGTACGGCGTGTGACATCATCCCAAGCTTCAGCCTCCCATGGTCACCTCCCCCAGAGCGACTACCGCTTGCTATACAGTCGCACTTCGACTTTCGTAAACTGCCACCTCTGCATCCTGGGAAACGATTCCGAAAGAACTCTCGTCAGCATCTTGGTCGTAGGATCGGAATCCTCCGCGGACCCATTGTTCATCAGCATAATCCACGCCCGAGGATGGCTGTCCCCCATCGCGCGCAAAAAATCCGCAGTAGGCTTCCCTGTAAAGTCGCGGTAATCAAGACCCTCTGCGTGGTGAGGGAAAATAATCTCCGGTCCCAGTTGAGCCGTGAAGCTCGGACTGGCCGTATTCTCCCCGGCGCGCAAGGAGCGGAAGAATTCATAGGCAACGCGCGTGTCGGCAATATGGAAGACAACTGCGTCTCCCGGCTGAGTCTGATCGAGAATGAAGCTGGTCGCCGCACCCGAGGCGTCCCGCTGGTTGTCGAAGTCATGACCGTAAACGAAAGAAATTCCCTGCAAGCCAAAAAGCAGTATCCCGGTGAGCGCAGCCCCCAGCAACCACGATTGGCGCAGCCGCGCCAACCCCGCCGCCACCAGGATCAGAAGCGCGGGCAGGCAGAAGATCATATAGCGGCCCAGGAAGACCGGACGGGCGAAGGACAGCAAAACCGTCAGCCCCACCGGAAAGAATAGCCAGATCAAAAGAAACTGCGTTCGCCAAGTCTCCCAATTCTGATCCCGTGCGAACAACTGTTTCTTGTGCGGCATCACCGCAGCGATGCAGGCCACAGCGCAGATGGCCGGAAGCACCCAATTGCTACCGCCGGCCAGATGTTCGTAGAACTCGAACAGACCGCGCAGCCCCGGCCGTTGAATCCAGCGGATCGGGCCGGCCCCAGTCTTGGCCACAAAAACCAGCAGAGGCAGCACCGCGAGGCCGATCGTGATCCAGGCGCGTCGCAATTGCGCGTGCACCTGTGCAGCGAACTCATCTGTAGTCTGGTCATAGCTGCTGAGTTGGCGCAGAGCCAGCCACTGCGCCGCCACCAGTAGCAACGCGTAAAAGTGTGCGTAGACCGCCAGGACGCTCATCAGAACATAGCCGAGCCAGTTCCGGCGTGCAGGCGCCCGCAGAAAGGCAATCAGGAAGCCCGAAGAAAGCGTCGCCAGCAGCAGAAAAAGCGCGTAGCTCCGCGCCTCCTGAGCGTAGCGGACGCTGTAGGCGTTGAATGTAAACAGCGCGGCCGTAATCAAAGCCACCCGCCGGTCATATAGCAGCCGCGCCAGCCAGTAAATTGCCGGCAACGTGGCTGCGGCAATCAGCACCGACAAACTGCGGATGAGAAATTCGCTTTGCCCAAACTGCAGCCACATCCGCAGCAAAACGTAATACAGCGACATATTGGCTTCACGCAACCACAGAAGGTGTAGAAAGTTACCCCAGCCAATTCGAGCGACTTCCACGCTGAAACACTCATCAAACCAGAAGGGCTTGCTATCAAGGCGAAGAAAGCGAACCGCGACGCCTGCGGCGAGCAGCAGAAGAAGAGTCAGCCAGTGAGTCCGGGGAATAGAGGTAGCGGGGCCCGATGAAGCGCCTGCGCGTGGTTTCACCGCGGCTTCAGGTGGCTGCATGTTGGAGGTTGGAAGCCCGTCCAATTCCAGATGATACTATGCTAGATCAATCCCAAGAGGAACTGTGATCCCGGCAGACACTGTCACCCAGAGAGACTCTGTCCCCAGAAAGGCACTGTCATCCCGACCGGAGATTGCTCTTCCCAAAGGGAAGGGCAAGCGGAGTGGAGGGACCTGCTTTTCCGGCGCAGGCCGCACGATCCCTGGAATTGCGTTTGAAAATCCTCGAATCGCATCGCATTTTCGACCGGAGCTGGAAGTAACGGAACTTGGCGTATGACAACCGTGCAAACCGCACTTTGGCACGACCAAGCGGCGACCAACGATCGCTGGAAGGGATACGTGTCGGTAATCGTCCCGGTTTTCAACGAAGCCGCGCACCTGGACGAACTGCTGCAGGCGATCCAAGCCTCGCCGGTAAAAAAAGAAATCATTATCGTCGACGACGGCTCGACCGACGGCACCCGCGAAAAACTGCAGGTGTTGCCGCCCATCGACGACATCGCCGTCGTGTTCCACGAGAAAAACTACGGCAAAGGAGCGGCCATTCGCACCGCCCTCGCCTATGCCCGCGGCGAGTATGTCCTGATCCAGGACTCCGATTTAGAGTATGACCCGCAGGATTATCCGAAGCTGCTGCGGCCACTCGAAGAAGGCAAAGCAAACGTCGTCTACGGGGTGCGCCCCGATCGTCCCGAACGCGGCCTGCGCTTCTTCCTCGGAGCCAAGCTGCTGACGCACCTCACCAATCTTCTGTACGGTGCCGGGATTCACGACGAAGCGACTTGCTACAAGGTAGTTCGCCGCTCGCTCCTGGCACAGTTCCAACTGCAATGTCGTCGCTTTGAGTTCTGCCCGGAAGTAACTGCGAAGCTGAGCCGCATAGGCGAGAAGATCGCGGAAGTACCGATCTCCTACCACCCGCGTTCAGCCGTGGAAGGAAAGAAAATTCGCCATTCCGATGGCTGGCTGGCGATCTGGACCCTGATCCGTTACCGCTTCATCCCTCGCCGCCGCTGGCTTCGACGCGACAAGGGCGTGCCCCAAGCCCCCTTCGCAGTGAGTTTTTCTCGAGTGCCCTCGGAGTGAAGGGCTGCCTTGATCAGGACGCCCTGAAAGGTGAGGGATCGGGATGCTTTGAAAGGGCGCGGCTTAAAGCCGCGCCGTAAAGCCCACAAGTACAATAGCGGCCTTAGCGGCCTTAGCCGCAGACGTTCTAAACAACGGGCGATCTGCTGTAGAATCTTGGGTTCGCCGAGCGCCCGCGGCTCAACAAAATGTTCAAGAAAATTCTCATCGCCAATCGCGGCGAGATTGCCGTGCGCATCATCCGCGCCTGCCACGAGATGGGGATTGCCGCAGTTGCCGTCTACTCTGACGTGGATCGTGCCTCGCTGCACGTCCGCAAGGCCGATGAAGCTTATCCCATCGGCGCGCCAGCCGCGTCCGAGTCGTATCTCAACATTCAGAAGATTCTCGACGTTGCCGCAAGATCCAGAGCAGACGCCATCCATCCCGGCTACGGTTTCCTCTCCGAGAATGCGAAGTTCGCCAAAGCTTGCGCCGACGCAGGCGTGAAGTTCATCGGCCCCACGCCCGCGGCGATGGATGCTATGGGATCGAAAACCCGCGCGCGGCAAGCCATGGAGCGCGCAGGAGTACGGTTTGTGCCCGGCACATTGCGCGGCCTCGAATCGTTCGAGCAGGCCGAACAAGTTGCCGCTCGCATCGGCTATCCCGTGATGCTGAAGGCCGCCGCAGGCGGAGGTGGCAAAGGCATGCGTCTGGTGCACGCGCCGGAAGAACTGAAGTCGTTGCTCGAAGCGGCGCGCAGCGAAGCGGAGCGGTCGTTTGGCGATAGCGAAGTTTATATCGAGAGAGCGATCGTCAACCCCCGCCACATCGAAATGCAGGTGCTGGCCGACGAGCATGGCAACACCGTGTATCTGGGCGAGCGCGAGTGTTCGTTGCAGCGTCGCCATCAAAAGGTGCTCGAGGAAGCACCCTCCCCAATTGTTGATGCTGACATGAGACGCAAAATGGGCGAGGTAGCGGTTCGCGTGGCCCAAGCCGCTGGATACACGAATGCCGGTACCGTTGAATTCCTGGTTGATCAGCAAAAGAATTTTTATTTTCTGGAGATGAATACGCGGTTGCAGGTGGAACATCCTGTGACTGAGTTGGTCACCGGCCTCGACCTGGTGCATCTGCAGATTCGCATCGCGGCCGGCGAGCGGTTGCCCTTCACGCAGGACGAAGTGCAGATTCGCGGACACGCCATCGAGTGCCGCATCTACGCAGAAGATCCAGACAATAATTATTTCCCGAGTCCAGGCAAGATCACGCTGCTGCTGGCGCCGTCGGGCCCGGGCATCCGCCGCGACAGCGGGATGTACGAGGGCTGGACCGTGCCGATGGACTACGATCCGCTGCTGGACAAGCTGATCGGCTACGGTACGGATCGCGACCAGGCCATCGGCCGGCTGACGCGCGCTCTCAACGAATATTTTGTGGCCGGAATCAAAGCAAATATTTCGCTCTTCCGCCGCATTCTGAGCGATCCGGATTTTCGCGCCGCGAAAATGGATACGGGTTTCCTGGATCGCCTCTTGAAGCAGAAGCGGTCTGAGTCTCCAGCGGATCCAAAGGCGGTCGAAGTCGGGGTAATCGCCGCGGGAATATTTGCCGTCCTAGGCTCTGCTGCTGCCGGAGCGGGCGAACGCCCCGGCGCGAACGACGCTGCAAGTAGCAATCCTAGAGCCGCCTCCAACTGGAAAATTGCGGCTCACAAAGAAGCGATGCGATGAAGCTCAACGGAGTTTCTGGCAACTGGCAACCGGCAACTGGCAACTGTTTTTCGTGACCTACGACATCACCATCGACGGCAAGAACTACCGCCTTGATCTGAATCGAGCGGAAGGCCGCTGGTCGTGCCGCCTGGATGGACGCGAAGTGGAAGTTGACGCTGTGCTGGCGCGGCCCGATGTGCTTTCTGTCCGCATCGGCAACAAGGCTTACGAAGTGAAGTACGAACGCGTCGCCGGCGAGATGTATCTTTGGGTGGGTAGCGCACGCTTTGCGGCGGAAGTCCGCGATCCGCGGTCGTTGCGCGGCCGCGCGCGCGCGGTAGAGGATCACGGACCCAAGAAATTGATCGCTCCGATGCCAGGCAAGATTGTCCGCGTGCTGGTGAGCCAAGGAGACGAAGTCGAGGCGGGCTCCGGCGTGCTGGTGGTGGAAGCGATGAAGATGCAGAACGAAATCAAATCGCCGAAGAAGGGTACGATACAGAAGATTCTGGTCAGCGAAGGCGCCGCGGTAAACGCCGGAGACGTGCTGGCGATTGTGGAGTGATATCGAGCGGGGCGTTTGGTTCTCAGCGCGGCGGGCGAGAACGCCCGCCGGACAGCCGCCGGGACGGCGGCGCTACTTTTCCATGCCATTGCTGTCTAGAACCTTTTTCGCGTAGTAATTCTCAACTCGGGCGGAATCCCGTAGAACCTCGTAGTAAGCGGCCTTGAGCAATTGTTCGCGGCGGTCGTGAAGCTGCGAACGGATGGCTTGCTGCACTCGCGGATCGGCCAGTTCGCGCTGGCCCGCGGGTTCCTTCGACACCAGCTTCACAATGCGGAATCCCAACTCCTGCTTGCTTGCGGGATTGATCACGCTGATGATGGGACTATACTGGCCCGGCTTAAGCTTCATGACGGCGTCGCGCGTGGCCGGGTCGGTTCCTTTGAGGCCGGACTCGAGCACGGTGCCGAGATCGCCGCCGTTGCCGGAGGTTTCGGGGTCTTCGGAATACTTCATCGCCAGGGTAGCGAAATCGTCGCCACTGTCGAGACGGTTCCCAATCATCTGAATCTTCTTGCGCGCATCGCCTTCGTTCTGCGCTTTGTCATTCTGATTGTGGGCCTGCGAGTTGGGTTGCGGAGTCACCATGATCTGAGCCAAGTGGTACGTCGGTTCAATCAGGTTGAATTCGCCCTTATGCGCGTTGTAGTAGTCCGCGATGTCCTGATCGGTCACATTAATCTTGGAAGACACTTCCTTGTTCATCACCTTCTCGACCGTAATCGATCGCCGGATATCGCGTTTGAAATCGGCCAGCGTAATCTTCTTGTCCTTGAGGCGCTTGTCGAATTCTTCCTGCGAAAAAGGAGCCTTGGTTTCGTTGTACTTGCGGTCCACTTCTTCGTCGGTCGCCAGCAAGCCTAGTTTTTCGGCGCGCCGCATCAGGATTTCGTCATCGATCATCTGGTGCAGGATGTTCAGACGCAGTGCTGTAGCCTGTTCGCCGGTGGGTGCCTGCTGGGCGGAGGCGACATCGTTGTCGTAATACTTGTCCACGTCGGAGCGAAAAATCTTTCGGCCATCCACCGTTGCCATCACGTCGCCACTGGTCTGCGGGTTGCAGGCGGCCAGGGCTGCCAGCAGAACGGCGGCAGAGAGCGCCACGGCGGCCTGGGCAAAGAAAGAGTTGTTTTTCAAGAAAGTTTCTCCTGACTGCAACCACATTCGAAAATCCACGCGGAGCGGGCAGTCGCAGACGCATCGCGACTGCCAATCACCGGGACAATGGCACCGGGGCCGACGGAACGTGCTGGGGCACGGGTTGTCCTGCGTCTTTCAGTGCGGCGTCCAGCGCGGCGCGCACCTCACCGATGGGAACCGCCCCGTCAAGTTTCTGGCCGTTGATGAAGAGAGCCGGGGTGCCGTTCACGCCAAGGTCATCGGCTTCTTTCATGGACGCCCTCACGGCATCTTCGTTCTGGGCTTTGACGCACGATTGCAGCTTCACCACGTCCAGATTGTGTTTCTGCCCTTGCAGCATCGTAATTTTGTCAATCGCGTCGAAGCGGGCCGCGGGAGTCTTCTCCGTGTCGACCTCGCGCTTGTTGGCGTGGATGTAGTCGGCGAAATCCCAATAGGCATCGCTGTTTTGCGCTGCCAGGCAGTTGGCGTCAACGGCAGCGTGGATCGCCCAGGGATGAATCTCGGACAAAGGATCGTCTTTGTAGATGAACGTGACCCGGTCACCGTATTCCTTGAAGATCTCAGGAAACAGCGTCTGGTGCATCCGCGAGCAGAAGGGGCACTCGAAGTCGTCGAAATTGATGGCGACTACCTTGGCGGACTTAGGTCCGCGCGAAGGACGTCCAGTGACGTCGATCTTGCTCATCAGTTCGGCGAACGGATCTTTGTTCAATTCGAACTTGGTCACGCGCAGCATGGTTACGCGGTCCTTGGACAGCAGAAACTTGTAGTCTTTCTTCTTGCCGTCGCCGCCGTCGATGTTCACAGACACAGAGTCGTATCCCGCCATCTCATCACTTGGAGTGATGGCGCCGACGGTTACTTTTACTTCGGGGGGGATGGTATAGAAAGAACGCACCTGGTGCTCGATCTTGCGTGCCACGTCGGGTGGCGCGGACTGGGCAACACAACCCAAGCAAACCAGAAGGAGGATGAGCAATGAACGTCGAATTAGAATCAACAGGAACCGCCTCAACATCACTAGTTATCTTTTGATTATCTCACAGCGTATGCGAGTAAGGGCCGGACGCGGCGCTTCTAGAGTGTGCGTGAGAACCTGTGCCGTCCCTGCGGGACTCGCTTGCTTTTCCTGCTTTACCCGGCACTTTCCGTACGGGCTTTCCTATGCCGCCACTTCGCGGCTGGCTTTTTTGGCTGTTTTCGTTCCACCGCTTCCAGAATTTAGTTCTCACGCCCACACACTTTTATCCCATGCGGAGGAGTTGTTCCGCGGGGAGTAAGGCGTTCATTGATCCGGAGCGGAATCCTTCCAGGTCGAGAGTGACGAACTTGAATCCCAGGGCTTTGAAGATAGCGGTGAACTGGGCTGCCATGGCGGGATTCAAAGCGCGTTCCAGTTCCTCGCGGGCGATCTCAATGCGAACAATGTCGCCATGGTGGCGTACGCGGAACTGGCGGAAGCCGAGGGCACGAATGGCGTCTTCGCCGCGTTCGACCGCATCGAGCGCGTGGCGCGTGACCGGGCGGCCGTATTCGATGCGGGAGGAGAGGCAGGCGGATGCGGGCTTGTCCCAGATTCGCAGGCCAGCCTGGCGCGCGAGTTCGCGAATTTCCTGCTTGGTAAGGCCTGCCTTCAGCAGCGGAGCGGCAACGTGGTGCTGCCGGGCAGCTTGCTGCCCGGGGCGGAAGTCGCCCTGATCGTCGAAGTTCACGCCGTAAGCGATGGCGTCGAAACTGCGTGCGGCACGGAGTTTCTCCATCACACCAAAAAGTTC